>Ga0224501_10004739_pt1 | contig 10725 bp, 7 predicted proteins | sample SF_Oct11_sed_USG_4_FD_169105 | JGI IMG/M metagenome (GOLD analysis project Ga0224501, IMG submission 169105) | Sediment microbial communities from San Francisco Bay, California, United States - SF_Oct11_sed_USGS_8_1 | ecosystem: Environmental > Aquatic > Marine > Sediment | place: USA...
ATGAATACGTTTGAAGATTTACCAGCCTTCACAGAATTACATTCTTCTGCATCAAGGATTTCATGCAAAAGCGCCACACCAAATATTGCAAAACATTTAACAGGCAGCATGCAATCACCTGTGGATCACAGTTGTAATATTTTTGCCAGTCGGATCCGTAAGATATAATGTTAAGATACCAGCAGGCGGAGGTTATCGCCTTGTAGCCGGCTGCAGTGACAGCAGACAGTTCCTGTGATTCGTTGCGGCCCCCATACCATTTCCACACATTCACTACTGCGTCAGCGGCGAGCTGCAATATGAACCCGCGAGACTGAAAATCAAGGGGGAAATTGGGGGACACTATATCAGACCACACGAGGCCAGGGTGGTGAGATGCAGTGTCCCCTAGGTCAGCGAATCAGTGGCTCTAACCTGCGGGTCACAGTTATAGTAATCTGTCCAGTGTTCTCCGTATGATATTTTATTCAGGTACCAACAGGATGAGAGAATGGCTTGGTATCCGGCGCCGGTGACCTTTTGCATTTCGGCAGCAGGCTTGTCACCACTCTTCCAAACATTGACCACTGTGGCGGGGTTAAGCTGTAATCCACTTAATCACTGACTCATTCATTTACATGGAATGACATGAGGCCTCTACTATTGTAGGGCTTTATATGGAATAGCCTATGTACACACAATTTTGCATTCTGGGATCTCAGTGGCAAGCAAGGTGGCTAGCTCCTGAGTTTAAGGTCTGGCAGGGCTCCAGCTTGATGGGCGCTATTGCATAACCCCAGCTCCTATCACTCCTGAACAAGCCTCAGGTTAAGGGGGTCTGCTAAATAGGGTGTCCAGGAAGAAAACGGAAACGTTTCACATCAACCTGTGTGAACTCATATTTCAGCCCATCTCACACGCTTTACCCACGGGAAACACCAGTATGAACAAACCTTAACACCATTATCAAAGGGCTCCTGCCAGACTATGTAGTTTGTGCCGATCTTAGACACAATATCTACAACTCGTTTGATGTAGTAAGACTCCAAGGCAGCGTAATCTCCCTTCTTCATTCCCATCTTATCCATGAAAGCATTGATGTCCGGATTAGATTGCCTAGGAATCATCAGGAGGAATAAGTTGGGCAAACTGGTTAGAATGTACAGCAGTACACTTTGTAGCCAAATTTTATAAAACGAGCAGGGCTTCACAATAAAACAGCAGTTATAAACTCAATTTCAGTTTATTGGTATCGCATTTTATTCGGTATTGGGTGCAATACCAACAGGCAGAGTTATCCCGATCTTCCGTTACAGGGGAGGATAACTCCACAAATATAAATTTCATGTTTTTTTCTTTTAGGACATTCCCACTGCTATGGTGAAGCTGTCGGGTTAGATGCTTGTTTCTTCACCAGTTAACATTGTGCACCACAAGCGGGTCGTATCAAGACACCACCTCATAGTGAGGCATGAGGATGGATGTTACTGAAATAATAGGAGTAGTAGACCACATCAAGCATTGGTTAGCACGTCCAGACACAACCAGTGACTCACCAGCATTTGAAGCTGACCTCATCGCCACCCAGATGAATGTATTTGTCTGGGAAAACTCCCGTCACCTCTGTGAACAGTTTGGCTAGGAAGTCATAGGTCGAGTTCTTGGTGGGATCGATCGGTCCGAATGTACCATCTGGCTTTCCGTCTGTGTAGCACGGAGTCAGCAGACCGGGTTGACCCTTACCCCATGATTGGGTGTGCCCTGCAGATTGAAAAGCAGCCAGTGATGATGATAACGGGCTTGTGCTGATTGACATACATTCATGTTTGCCCTTGTTATTGTAGGTCTTCTTCATTGCAAAACAAGCAAGATCCCATGAACTCCACTCAGGGTAAAACAACCCACCAGTGAGTCATCAAAATCTTACGAGAAAGGTGCTTGTTTGTCGGCGGCTATTACGATTTTCAATTAGTCCATCTGTTGCATATTTCCACAGTTCCAGTGGATCACATATGATGTTTATCATCTCATCTATCATCCTAACTTGTTTATAGCACAAGAACACCTCTGAATAAACTGTCAACTGGAGCTTAGTATGAGGCGGTGGTGGCGTATGATCACTCGGTAATGTTTCAAGCGGGGTAAAACAACTCCCGACTTCCATTATTAAACCCTTACGATAACCCAAATCCCATAACCATAGTCGTTTCAAAGTCGTTCTCTCTTGCACAAGATTTCTATTCCTTGCTGGTTATTGACGTAACCATTAATTGGATACACAGTATTATTGGTACTAGCCCTGTTGCCATACCTGGAGTATCAAACTCTGCCACGACACGGATGCCCCTCTGGCGAGCGTACTCGATAATCTCCTTAATGTCCTCGTGGTTATACGTGTGAGTGTACGGCTCGTATGCGCCGTTATGACTCAGCTTGGGGAACACGCGACTGCGATATGGGAAAGAGGGATCGTCCACAATGTGCCAGTGAAACACATTGAACTTGGCCATAGACATGGCGGACTACAACAAAGGCATGGCCCATATAGAGCAACAAAACGCACATGAATGGAAAGTTTCCGAAAAATTGGAGGCTTATGGAGTCGTAAAATGGTAAGAGCATTGCCTTATTTTCAAGTACATGTCTGAATGGATGTATGTCAGGTGAACTGATAATTTATTAAATCCGTTGGTCAAGGTCTCCCAACTGGACAGCTCTTGTCACAACAGTTTCACCAACTTTCTTCTCGTATGGCGTCTTAAGTTAATGGTTAGCATGGAGCAGTACGAGCGGGTAAGTATTAAAGGTTCACCTCATAGTGAAGCATGTATTTTTGTTTCTTGAGGTGGGATTGAGGCAGGATAGGGCTAACACTCTGGACTCGGACCTGGCTCATACGGTTGCAAGCCCCACGCTCTACCACTGACCCATCTCTGTTTTATCAACTGTACGATCCGCAATACATCGCTGCCAGTCAAGGAGGTGCGGTGCAGTCAAGCTGGCACACACCAACCAAAGTATCAGACTGATAACAGGACCAGAATTATTGTTAGGCACAACTTGGAGCATGTTATGAGTTTACGCGCTGTATGGAGTGGCAAACCGTCATTATTTTACTTGGAAGCGGTGCATCATCCATTTAGGAGGGGGACACAACTCCAAAACTGAGTAGACCAATCATGGCATAACCGAGAAATAGAAAACCATTTGCACACACAACTAGGCCGCTCTCCATCCTAGTTAGGGAAAAATGTACATTCATTATAGGTAAGATGGGCTGGATTGGTTACATCTAGGCGATGAGAGTACTATCAGCGTTGCTGGGATGTACAAGGCAATCATCTTGTTGCACATCAAGTGATCAGGTCCATTGCATCCTTGCATAACCAGCCAGGGTCCTAGACCCAGCTAAATGGTAAATTCTACTGGTCATTAAAATAAGCTGCAGACCACTGTTATTTCCAGTCTGTGCCAGCTTAGGTTGAGTTGTCCAGTAGAAATGGAAAAGTTATATGCACTACGTAAGAAACCACTGGATGAGGGTGTCAGCACATTGAATGAGGGTGTCAGCACATTGAATGAGGGTGTCAGCACATTGAATGATGAGTCAGCACGTTTAATGATGGAGCCAGCAGCATAAACCCGGGGCTTAAAGTCCCGGATGGCTTTAGGATAAAGTCAGACGTTATCGCAACAATTGTAGGTGTATTATCTAATCTGCTCCCATTATAAAAGGGGGTGTAACTCTGAGCAACAATTGTAGGTGTATTATCTAATCTGCTCCCATTATAAAAGGGGGTGTAACTCTGAGCACCCTTGTTATGTGTACCTCTTATCTATTCAGAGGCTCGGTAGCAAACTTACAATGAACTGCATGATGATATTCTTCTCCACGAAATGCCTGGATGTGTCAATGAGGAAACCCCTGTGAGGGAATCGTGGGAAATCCTCGATGGTCGTCTCATTCACCATCCACTGCAACCATCAAAACACAGTGAGATATCATATATGGCAAGGAGTGAAATGACACATGGGTGTGTAAATAGAAAGTCTCTTAATGACATACCCAGGGAACGCATAGTCAAATCGACAAAGTCTAACTCACCAATCCATGGCTTTCGTAGAAAGTCTCATAGACAATCTGACTAAATGTCTCCAAACCTCTCAGAGCTCCCCATAGAGTATCTGCTGATAACACTGCCTGACCAGAACTAACAGTCAACTTGTCTGCAATAGGCAAATGAAAGATTCCCAAACGAAAAGACAGAAGATAAGATGTAGTTCATCGTAGAGACTAGAGAGACAGAATGTTTCTTTAATTCTGCAAGATAAAGATCATATTGTTTTACATGGATGACGTCACTAAGCCAGTGACTTGTTTAAAGGATGGTCCATGATTTGCCCCATAGAGTTGGTATCCTATGCGTCTGCCTCCTTTAAAGGGGTTATGACATGGGCAAAGGAGACTTCACTTGTTTGTAGATTCTGAAGCCTACCATGAACAACTGGGCCCAATACCCAGTTCAAATGGAAGCTTAGATATAGCCTTATCCAATCCGCATACTTAGAGCCCTCGACTTTTCAGATCGTCGACGCACCAGAATTGGCCTCGAGATAGGAAATTAACACAGAGCTGTTGGTGTTTGTGTTAATTTCTCGACTTAGGCGCCGATGTTTGACAAATGTGTTTGCATGTATATACTAGACTGGTAGTTACACAAGTCTGAATAGAGAAACTGTGCAACAAAAATATAGAAATAGGGTTTCAGAGCGCAGTTTTTTACCTCTGTCAACGAGCGTTAGTGCCATCATTGCACAATTATAGAGGCCCAAACGCAATGGCCTTTATTTAGGGCTAGGGAAAACCCGCAAAGTTTTCTCCAATCTTACGTTCAAATTTAAGTTCTACTCGATGTTATAACGGGGTGAAGATCACTAGGTTACTAAGTTTTAGTAATTAGATCCCATTTTATTGCTATTTGGGCCATTTGGGCCGTAGTTATTCGAGTGACCGATATTCGGTTTGTGGAAAAAGACCACTCGCTATCGCTGTGATGAATGCGGAGTTGCCTCCCTTTAAGAATGGGGAACACAACTCCGAAAATGTGTCGACCATCGACCCTGTCATAACCCCTTTAAGTGACATCACAATCTGAATCCGCGAACTGATGAGGAAGAAAGCACAAAGTGACAGCTAAATTTGGAAGATAATCTGGGTCACCCAGTCCAAAGCCGAACGTGCTAACCAGTACCCTCTAAGCAATCGATTCTTCGACCAGACAATCGGTGGAACAATGCACATCAGCGCTGATCGATGATTTAGTGCATAGTTCACTGGGCCTAGGACCGGGAGTCACAAATCAGGCGTCACCCATTCATCGAATACCTACTCTATGGGCCATACCAGGTATGTACCACCCTGAAAACAAGTGATTGGCTTAGTAATGCTATCCAAAATAAATTGTCTTGCCATACGCTTTTGCACTCTTCCTTGGTAACGTTTTCAATCACTCTTCATTGTGCGTGGGGACCACAGTGATCTCACAGGGGATGTTTATTAGAGAGTGTGACTAACAGGGAGTTCATTGCAGGGTTAGCTGACTTTCATAAACAGCTATCACCAAATGAGTTCAATTCTGTGACCTCTGTATGACCCAGAGAGAGAGAGAGAGAAAGCAGCTCCATCATGGAATGACAGTCTAGTGCTAAGTTCAGTCAAGTCCAATACCCAGCATAGCCCCAATGAACAGTATACCACCAGATCATTGTTCTGCATACTCCATACTCACAGATTTCACTCATTCCCAGAGCTGGCATGGGACTGCCATCGCATGGCTGGTGCACGCGCACCTCCAGTCCATTAATCTCAGACGAGTCCCGCGATTTGAACAGTGGTTGACGCCTGTTCTTCTTTGAGAAGGTTTTCTGCAAGAAGGAAAAGAATGCAAACACTGGTCATCTGGTCTTGTGTATCACGGAGTCGAAAGAGCGTATAACTTTGTGATGCTTATAGAAAACCAGAATGTACGAGAAATTAGGGGAGATTTCAATGACAATGAGGGGAAACTCTCTATCATGAAAGGCTTTGAGTTGAGCAGTTACCAGTTCAATTGGCAAGCAATAGAGTAAGCTGAGTAGCGAGTTCACTCCACATATGGGATTCGGATGGCCAGCCTTTGCATTTGTGAAGCAGCCGACGTTGGTAGTCGTTGGGGCTGCTACGGACAGGCTCTTTTCGAACAAAAAAGTCAGTAGGAATAGCAATTCAAGTAGTAATCATTGATTCAGGGTGGTGGTGGGGAGGCTAGATAATGCATATTATAAGCCTGCATCCCTGCATTATAGCTTTTCAGAATAGTGACCCCAATCACACGATTGACTAGCCTTCTGTTATTATTTGTGTCTCACCACAGATTAACAAGACCAGGTTTTAGTTTTGAAACGTGACTCTCCCACTCCCAGTCACTGATAAAAAATGGGGGGGGGGGAATTTGGCATTGAATTAGAAACTCTCTCATTTGCCGGGATTCATTTTTTAAAATACAGGGCACCTTTTTTATTGAAGACCAAGGATCGTAAAATGAGCAATTTACATATTTTTCTGTCGCTACTCGCTAATTTCTGGTTTTCTGTTGGGTTACGATATCATTGTTATCTCTCCTCGGAGACAGAAATACCCCAGAAAAATGGGATATCGATATTTTATGGATGATGTGGGTCTTCGGATTTCAAAGTAGAGAGGTTAACATGCGAACGGTATGCCAAAACGGTTTGCTCTAACCGTTGGCCGAACGTAACCGTAATGCGTAGAGAGGTTAAGATGCCAAGTTCCAGTGTAGCGCTCCACGAAACCCTTCGAGAAAGGAGAAACCAGCGACTACACCGATCAAAACGAGGTAGCCATCTCGTTTTTGCAGAGTTCCTATAGTTACTGCAGCTTAGAACCCATGAAATTATATGATAGAGCCCTTCGAAGAAGAGTACCACAGCGCTAGTACTCCGACTTCGAACAAGACGTCCAGGTAGGTTGCACCGAGGTTGACGGCGTGTAGAACAAGACAAAATGGGAGCTGTAACCGTTTATAAAATACTACTGGTTTTGCTAACGGTTAGGAGTCGCCTGGGAAATCCTTTTCGTCGCATGACACGCACGCTTATGTATATTGCGCGGAAAGGTAACTGTTGCCAGTAACCATTTGCATCTTAACCTCTCTAGCAGCTAGAATAGGACTCATGGACTATTTCTAGAACAAGAATATTTCCAGTAGATTACCAACAGCTACACAAGAGAGTGAATATTTCGCTGAGTCACAAACTCACCACGGTTTACACTCTATACTATACTAATAAGACTATACTCGTCTATAGACTTGTCACCGATTCATTCACTCAAAACACTGACAAGACGATAAAAAAAGAAGTTTAGCCATAGTTCGTGGCTTACGCTGTTGGGGGTGTCGAAGATCATCTTGTAGTAGCGATCAAAGGCAGCTTCCAAGTCATCGCATGTATGTCCTGTAGCGTTAAACACGAATCCATCGCTCCTGACTGCAAACACCTTGTCGGTGTGTGTCCAAGTGGTTGGTAATGGCAATGGAAGACCATTCTTCAAGTAAGGGGTATCAAATGGAAAAGCCTTGATGTCTTCGTGCGTATCGCGTCCATCTGGCCCGTTGCCAAAAACAGCAGACACCGCTATACACAGTACGATGACTGTCACTCCGCGCATCATAGTCCTATCGCACAAATCTGCAAAAAGGTAATGACAGTCCAAGCGCCAAACCAGCTTTTTCTGGTTGTTGACTGGGAAAGAAAAAGGAAAAGGCGGAGCTTAGATCTAATGGGTCAAGTGCTCCGGAGAAATCAGATTGGCTGTTAAAATAAAATTAACAGCGATTCAACTTTTGATTCTTCTGTAAGTTGGAAATCTTCAATTGGTGTTTGCCAGAGACATGGAAACTTCTACGTCTCTGTGTCTCTGGGATTTGCTGTTGTGTCAATTTTGGCTTGTTGAAACTTAAATACTGTGTAAATAAGAATCTAAACACGGCGGTCAACGATCATGCCGTACTGTAAAGAATATTGCGAATGCGAAGGACACAGTTTCGGGTAGTGAGAAACGACGTATCCTGTACCCCAGTACCTCCGAAACCATGTACCCCGCACTCTCGAAACCAGCTAGCCGTGCTCTCGAAACCATGTATTTTGTAATTCAAACTCAAAGCTATGTACTCAGTACTTTAGATACCATGAACTTCCATCAGAAACTTGACAAAAAAGTAGAATCACCCCAATAATGTTTAAAAATTAGGCTAAGTCCTTGTGTTTTCAGTATAACACAACCTGAGATAGACAAACTATAGAACCACTTTTGTGTTTTCCTTTTCAATAATCAATTTAAGACACAATGTATCGGATAAATTCTACCACTTTCATCACTTAGAATTTCATCAACTTTTTTGCGTTAGAATACCATGTCTCAACCTGGATATTGAAAGTGAAAACAATAAAAAAGGTCAAGGGTTTAGCCTTAATTTTAAAACATTGGTGGGTTATTCCACCTTTTTGGTCAAATTTCTGGTGGAAGTACATGGTTTCGAGGGTACGTGGTTTCGAGCTAGGGGTACAGTGTACATGGTTTCGAGAAAACGTGGTACCTGGCTTTGAAAGTGCGGGAAACATAGTTCCCAGGGTACTGGGGTACAGTTTCCACTGTCAATGGACAACGAATGGTTCAGGCATACCCAGATGGTTCAATTGATAAAAATGTTCACATGCAGGTAGGTTCTCCAACCTGATGTATTTGTATCTATTGCAGGTTGGGTGTAGAGATCATTATGAATTTTCTCATGTTATTACTAGCACTACCCAGTAGTCCACCTCCTCTCAGCCCTTTGCCACATTAGTAATCTGGAGCGAAAAAGTTGCTGAAAGCCTGTACAAAGGAAAAGCTAAACCGGCAGTGGGAAGGGGGCTCGCAATCTGTTGATTATGACTCTGCTAGTTAGCTAACTGAGCCGAAAGTAAGCCAAAAGAAGGGGCTCGGGACCATAGTTTAGCTCTATTAGGTTATATAAATTAGTTTTATTTTACATGGATAGAATTATTAAGGCAAAAGCCCTGTTCTCAAAATGGTCTTTGGGGAGAATAACAATGCTCTAAACCCACCACTAACCATTATACCAGGATTATATTTGCCAAAAATGTGAAGAGGCAGTCTCCGTCAAAACTTCTGTACAGAAGCTACATTTGTGCTGACAACATAAGGTCTTGAGCTAAACTCTGACTATACCTGATACGACATCACACGATAGAGATGATCCTCTCTAGTTAGAGGAGGACAAATCTATATATTCAACCGTTGGCATAATTTGCACTTAACAAGAGTTGTCTTCTTTGTTTCAAAATCTAACATGGTTATACAACTCCCAACTTTGCTTATCAACCAGAACTAAGTGCTCAAATATGCAAGAACCCATTCCAGAAAACTAACACAATGTGTTTTGGATAGAAATCACTATAAATGGTTCAAAACTTTGATTTGGCTGAAATTGTTATTCATTATTCCTAGCATTCATTTAGAGCACGGTATGCTCTCTGTACTTCAGCTACTGAACTTGCAGGCATCCTGCCAATACTGCAATACTCTCTGACTGGTTTTTCTCTCAAATCAGCTATTTTCGATGCTTTACGAAATACTCAATGGTTTGGACCTTGTGTGTAGCTATTTGGCATGTAATCAGAAGCTACATGAATATATTTCTGATTATCATATCTACAGACTCTATGGCTAGCATGAGGTAGCAGGATAGCTCAGTGGCTAGAGTGCTTGGCACAAGATTAAAAGATCCTGGATTGTAGCCCTACTATGAGAACGAGCTCCTCACATCCTTCCTAGCTCTTATCGCTTCAACAAGCCTCAGGGCTAGAAGGTCCATTAAATAGGATGGCCAAGCGCCCGAAGAGAACAAACTATTTGCACTGGTAGATGTTGTTGTTTAGGAATGGTCTTCCAAATGCTATCGCATATTATAAGCCATTTGGTTGTGATTTTATCAAGTATTTGAGGTGTGACAGGCTCAGTACTTTAGTCATTTCTCAACTACTTTCACTAAACAAATCAACCCATATCCCCAAACCCCATATCCTTTCCAACAGGGAAAAGGTAACCATCCCAAGATGAATCTGCAGTTATTTATTTCGAAACAAAAATCAGATGAAACAAACAAAAATATCAATTAGCTCCCTTTTTAGTTTATTGAAAGAATACAAAAAATATTATGCGATATTGTGGCAATAATAATTGAATATACTCTTCGCACAAAACAACACAGGAGGCAACAACTCTATATGAAAATGCAACTACAGAGCCTACAGATCTTGGCCGCTCATGAGTCTAATGTTTCATGGTCGTTTTCACATGTATCAGTTTACTAATACCGAAAGTCAATGCCATTAATTTTAATTCGATTCATCCACTTATTGTGAGCACTTTTTTAATGTGTGAAGATCTTATCTCAGCCAGTGTCAAGTGATCTGTACTCTGTAAAGGCCTGTGAGCAATGGGCTGCGGTAACCATGACATTATATGGCAACTGACAGCCGTCTCAACTTCAAAACTTTACCTTAGTGTTAAATGGAGGAGGCCCTCCCAAATAGTTACCATCTCTATAGGGCGCGCGGGTGCAAACAAAAAGTCTCCTATTGACGAACTCTGGAAAATGCTGAGTCAAACACTCGTTAGGG
>Ga0224501_10004740_pt1 | contig 10725 bp, 8 predicted proteins | sample SF_Oct11_sed_USG_4_FD_169105 | JGI IMG/M metagenome (GOLD analysis project Ga0224501, IMG submission 169105) | Sediment microbial communities from San Francisco Bay, California, United States - SF_Oct11_sed_USGS_8_1 | ecosystem: Environmental > Aquatic > Marine > Sediment | place: USA...
ACTGCAAAACAGTTTCATCACTCCTGGTTCGGCGTCAACCAACCTAAGTCAGTTTGCCCGCCGAGAATTGGGCTTCTTTTAACAAGTAGGGAGTGGTGGATCTTTAACAACCAAGAAGTTTTTTTTACCATTATCTGCTGGTTGAGACCTCCATCTTTTTACCATGGTGATTCGAACCCACACTAGCAATTTGGAGTGGGGGGGGGGGTAGCTAATGGACAATACCAGAAAAACACTCCGCCGGTAGTGGGACTCGAACCTGCGATCTGTAGATAGCAAATCAGGTATTTTTACCAACTGAGCTATCCTGGCCTCTGACGTGCAGTATGTAGTCACAACATGAAACCAAAATCAGCAACATTACCTCTCTATTTGCTGTGACTAGAGCTATATTGGTGAGGTTCGAGCTCAGAGGCCAATACAACACCCCTCTACAACTAACTGTGTGGTGATTTTAGTGACTGATACATCCCCGCAGTTTAATGGTCCATCGGATAATGAGACTGCAGCCATAGAGGAAGAGTTTGATGAATGGGATAATGATCCGACTGTGGACAAAGATCTCTATGAGTACTTCACAGATGCTGAGGTAAAATATCATTTTTTATTGATCTACTCGGGTAATTGGCCACCCTATTCAAAGGACCCCCTAAGTCTAAGACCTGTTGCAGTGAAAGGAGCCAGGAATTATATGAGCTCATTCTCACAACGGGAGCTCGCCATGTTGGGGATTTAAACCCAGGCACGCTCTTATGATTGTGAGTCCCAAGCTCTTCCACTGGGCTTTCCTGTTATCGCTCATGACTTGAATCGAATCTGGAATATTTATTTTTTAGTGCCCTCATGCCCTATTAAGATTTTAAATGTATTTTCTTTTGGAGTGGCGAAATAACTTTGTAGCCAATTCACCTCGAGCTTCAGAGATGTATGAAAATAGGGTTTGTTTCAGTTTTGAGCTAGGATTAGCATTTGGATGCGAAAATCTTGCAGGGATTGGGAGCCCAGGGCTCTACCACTGTGCTATTCCAGACTCTTTTGCAGCTGGAGGAATTGATCACATACGCTCACCCAGATGACAGGGCCGAGATTTTAGCTGAGGCTAAGGCTGAAAGAGAGCGAGCCATTGCTGCGCAGAGACAGCAGGTAAATCCATGTATCACACATAGATAACTGAGTGATGAGTGGGGTGATGATCAACGGAGATTTGCCACAAATACAATTTAGTAGGGGAGCGGGCTAATTCAGTCGGTAAAACGCGGATTGGTAAACAAAGATTGTGAGTTTGCTTTCCAGTGCTGGCGTGGCTTTTCCTTGGTAAACTATTGTAAACTACCTCAGTGCAATGCCATCCAACCATGAACGGTGACAAAGGCGAGAGGTGAGTGTGTGTATTGCGAGATCCTTTATGTTCTTGGTCATGGGTTATGATCGTGTTTGTTGTTTATAGACCAAGACTATAGCCACCAAGTCTCTCGGTGCTGCCAGTGGTGTCAGCGATGTGTTGCTGGGCAAAGATGATGGAGAGCCTATTAGTATGGACTCACCAAAGCTGTCTGTCAGCCTGGCCAAGTCTCCTGCCAATGCTTCAGGTATCTACAACTTACCTATTATCGCACCTACATTTTTTTCTTGTTTAATGTCTTCGCCAATATGGTGAAGCTGCCGGGTTAGATATTGGTGGCTTCTACAAGTTACGACGTAGTATCAATGACTACGAGCCGACCAGTCAAGGATTCAAGTGAGGACCTCATACAGAACTTGCAATGGGAGCCCAACACAACCAAGTTTTGAACCCCGCACTCTACCATTGAGCTATCTCACTATTATATCTCTACCTACATTCAAGCGAGTAAAAGAGTGTATAAATTAACAATAGAGAGGTTAAGATGCAAACGTTGATGGTTACTTCTCCGCGCCATATACGTAATGGAAATACGCGTTTCACATGACCATAAGGATTCCTCTGCATTGAATTGTAAGTTTCAGTCAAATCCAAAGTGTCCCAAATCATATCCTGGATGCCGAAAAACAAACATGATTTTCACTACCTTTGTTCCCGTATCAACAGGTCCCATGGTGATGGAGTCTAAAGTCGGTGGATTTGCTATGCCATCTGGTGAGACTGGGGGTGGTAATGAGACTCAGAATACTAAGTTCTTCGCGGCTACTGATAATCCATATAGCTGGGACTCTTCATCTGCATCCATCGCCGGTGCCATGACGATTGAGCACACATCAGCTAACGGTTCAACCATCACTGTCTCAAACATGACTGAGCCTATTGTGCTCGATATTAAAGGTTTGATCCGGTCATTAAGAGCTTTCTGTCTAATGAACACTTACTGCATGTCTTGCTCCAGAGCTTTTTTTGTATGATGTCTTCGCCGTTATGATGAAAGCTGTCGGGCTAGGTGCTAGTTTTTGCCAGTGTCGGCGTGGCATGGACCATCACTGAATTCGGAGTTGTCCTCTCTTTTCACTATATCATTCCTAGCGCGAATAACTCAGCAAAGACTGGCAAGGGAGGACAACTCCGCATAACAATATGTAATTTTCCTCTAAAACCATATCAAAACGCGAGCTTCAACCTGCCTGGACACCGCCTTTAAAGTTTAGCGCGGTGTGCTGGGAGGTGCACCTCTAGATTCGGCCATTTGAAGCGAGGATAAGAGGTGTCTCTAAAGGGAACTCCTACAAATCACAGGATTGCCGTGTCATCATTCACAACCTCCCAGTTAAACTTTTGTGGTCTTTATTAATCACAATAATCTGCCTGTCTGAATTCCGCTTGTTTCATTTGCCAGGTTTGAGCCAGCCACCAAATGCCACAGCCTTCACCATGTACACAAGCATCAGCGATGATTACATTCAGTACCATAAGATACCGATCGGTATCAATGACTCATCTGTGCATGTAATGATATTCCCCCACAATGAAGATGATATCTATCAGGTAAGCACACTGTACGGTTTTGTTGTCATGAGGTATTTTCTCTACTCGAGCGCTTGACCATCCTATTGAGTGAGCTCCCAATGGCAAATTTTTCGACAACAAATTCGCAATTCGCGTCCCTAGCCCCACGATTGCGATCCCCATTCGCGAAATACTGATCAAGAGTTTCCCTGCAGTCAAATTATCGCGGCCAATGGAACTGCGTAGTTGATGCTGTATCGGGATTCAATTTCCGGTCAAACTGTCGTTATATAAAATTTGTACACGGGGCTTTTGTTCGTAGTCAATCTCAACTAGTCGTTATTCGCAAATAAATCCAGGCAGATTTGATTTTATAATCACCTGCTCTGGTTCTCATATGTGTTGTGATTGTTTCTTGCTCTGCGATGATGACTGCTCCCAAACTTGCTCAAAATTAATAAGTTTTCAAGTTGAACTTAGTTGGCCATGCTGACTGTGTATTTTGTGTACTTAGAAGTGATTGAGCTAATCACCTGGTACCTTGTAAGTACAATTTGTGATTTTATTCACCATGCTAAAACTGCCAGTTTCGCAAATTCGTAGAGCGATTTTTCGCGCAACGTTATAAGGAAAATTCCCGTGATTTTTTCGCAAATTCGCATCGTGTGGCCGACACTTTGGGTTTGTTGAGGGGTAGAGCTCATTTTCACAGTAGGCGCTCAGCATGACTAGGACTTGAACCCAGCATCCTTCGATTTCAAGCCAAGGGCTTTAGCCATTGAGCCAGATCTCGATTAAAGGAGATCCGTTAAATAGAATGGCTAACTGGCCAAAAAAAACAGGAAGTAAATGAATGAATAAATTTTATTTTTAGCTTTTCTCACAAGTCTCAAGTCCACCAAGTATTTATTTGTCTTATCTTCTTATAGGTTTACTGGGGCATCGAGTTCTTTCCAAACACGACCAACTATAACTATACAGCGAGGATACCAATAGTAGACGATCGGTGGATCTACAACCTAACCACCAACACTACCCAACAGGAAACGCTCAGGCATACATTCTTCCCTCCTCAAGAATTGTCCGCCGAAAATGGGAGCTACGTAGTCGGCATCAAGCTGCTTGGTAGTTAAATTTCCAGTGGCAGTTCGCACATAGCTTTCATCTGCCAGCATGTGGTCCTGAAACAACTCAGCACTAATCGGATGACAATAATTTCTTTAGTCGACAAAAAATTACATATATGGAGCGGTGACTAATGAGGGGTTAGACTCAATGACTGACTGACTTGAGCTGAATCACTCGGAGTTTGACTGACTAACTCAGTGATTTACCCACTGACTGAGTCATTCTTTGCATATAGAGTAATCATTGAATGTTAGCTTGGTTGATTTACAGGGTCAAGTGCAAAACTACGCTGTAAAAGGCATATAATGAAAACTATTGGTCGACCAATATTGTTGATGTCTCATGGGGGCAGGTTGAGCTTGACTACTAGGTACATTCGCGTGCTCGCGACCAAAATTTTTGGAAACATTTCGGTCGGGAGCACTCGAACACTCAGTCGCGGTGAGGAAACGCTGTTGAGTTCAGGATGGACTTTGATCGGATCAGAGTTGTTCTCTCCCAACTTTAACTCATCATTAGAGCTGAATGATCGTTCGCGATTCTTTATCTCAACAGAGTAATCAAGCCTGTTTGCGGTAACCTTGGCATTTGCCTAAACTACTGGGCTACCGCCTACATTCGGTCGCGGAATTCTGTTCGTGTGATTCGGTCGCAGATTGCGACCGACAGTAAAAGATGCTTTTTTGAATCGCGCTTTCCGGTTGCACAATTTAGCAGATTTCGCGACCGAAATCCATCCGAATCCAAGTACGCGAATGCACCTAACGACTTTTTATAAACCAGAAGGAGTATGCATACAGTGGTAGCCATCCATCCATTGTTCGATATGCAGGTCATCAGGTGAAATTTATGGGTTAGGCGTTGTTTCGAGCCGCGCCTCCGTCTTCCAGACAACTCCCCATGACCCGCTCCAACATTTTGACACTGCCCCCGGGTAACAGGTATACCTAGCACTTTACCAAATTCCATACCAGTAAAGACTGCTTTAAATGCATAATCTACACCTTTTTTTCAGATCACTGCAACAGCCTAGTCTGCCTTCCACACGATTAACAGTTTAATTTGCCATGCCAATTCGATTGACTCATTGTAGGAACAAAGTATGAGACTGGGGAGGTGATTGAAAAGAATCACACATACGATTATTCAGTTTTCGTGTCCGGCTGCAAGTACTGGAACACAACTACTGAAACCTGGGCCAGCGATGGTTGCAGCGTGAGTTAGATTTCATGGGCCTTTCATTTTACTAGGTATCTCTGGTTTCACTCTATCATCGCAATCTGAAACAAATTGAGGTTACGAGAATAGGCCTAGTAGGCTAGTACGATGACCTGCTTCAATTAATGGTTGGTGTTGGTGTATTTTCATCCAATCAAATCCATTGAGAACCACGATATATGGCTAAAACAGGGAGAACCAGTTGCTTAGTGGCTAACCCATTTGGCTTTGGACTTGGTGACCCAGGAATGGTTCGGTTCCAAGTTTGTTTGTCACTTTATGAGTTTTCTCCGCATCAGATTGATATCGTGACGTACCCACTCATAGAGTCTCAAAACTATGGGGCAAACCATGGATCATCCTGAAAACGACCTACTGGCTTTGTGACATCATCCATGTAAAACAATTGGTTGTTATCTTATCTAACATCCATGATAACTTTCCAGGTTTCCAACATCACTTGGTGGGGCGGTACCAAGTGTCTATGTACTCATCTAACGTCATTCGGAGGTGATATAGTTGTGCCACCAAATACGATAAACTTTGCTACCGTTTTCCAAAAGTTTAAGAACTTGGGAGAGAATGCAGCTGTATTCAGTACTATTGTCTCCTGTTTGGGTTTATGGATTTTATCACTGATATGGGCGAGGCACCAAGATAAAAAGGATCTTATCAAGGTTAGAAAGTGAGCCATGGAGTTTTATTTCCCTCTTTAAAGATGAGTATACCTCTATGGTAACCCACTGTTCATGCATGAGCAAAGTTTATTTTTCTTATTAAAAATCAAGTAAAATAATAAAGAATATAGAACTCTCCCTATAGAATTATTCTCTATATGGAGAGAAGGATAACTCTATGGGGAGAGTTCTAAACTCTTTATCATGTTACTTATTTATTTGCTTGGTAAAGAGCCTTTATTCGAAAAATCAAATTTTGCTCATGAGCATTGGGTTACCATGGTAAAAATAAGGTTATTAAAGTTCAACAAGCTATTCAAACATTTTTGTGATTGTCTCGCATTTCCTTAGTATTCCACTGCTTGCACCATTCTTGCTATTTGACCGGACTATCCCTGATTTCATTTTTGACCTGTGAATTTGTTCTACTGCCATCCTTTTTCTTGTGGACCATTTTGAAAACAAGGGTCTGCCCTAAAGGGGTTATGTCATGGTCGAGGGTAGATGCACTTTCAGAGCTGTGCTCTCTTTTCTTAAAGAGAGGCAACTCTGCATTCATTGCAGTGATAGCGAGTGGTCTTTTTTCAAAAAGCGAATATCGGTCACTCGAATAACTACGGCCCGAATGGCCCAAATAGAAAGAAAATGGGATCTAATTACTAAAAATTAGTAACCTAATGATCTTTACTCCCTTATAAAATCGAGTACAGCCCAAAATTGAACGTAATATTGGAGAAAACTGAAGTTATAAGAAGTGCTTTGCCGGTTTTTCCTAGCCCTAAATAGAAGCTGTTGCATTTGGGCCTCTTATCATTGTGCAGTAATGGCACTAACGGTCATTGACAGAGGTTAAAATTGCTTTCTGACACCCTATTTCTATATTTTTGCTGAAGATTTCTCTATCCAGACATGTGTAACTACAGGTCTAGTATGCACCTGCAAGAGAGTTTTCCGAACATCAGCGCGTAAGCCAAGAAATCAATGCAAAGATCAACAGCTATGTGTTAATTTCCTATCTCGAGGCCAATTCTGTTGCGTCGATGGTCTGGAAAGTGCATTGTCGAGAGCTCTAAGTATGTGCATTGGAAGGGCTATATCTAAGCTTCCATTTGAGCTGGGTATTGGGCTTATTTGTTGATGGTAGGCTTCAGAATCTGAAAACAAGTGAGGACTTTTTTGGACAACCATGGCTTAACCCCTTTAATAATACTATCCACCTAAAATAAAGTAAACTTAATCTAACCTGATTTGAACGATCATCTTCCATAATTTTAGTGGGGTGCCTTGCCACTTGAGGACAACCTGCCTATCGACAAATACAACTACCAGTTATCTGTACACACGGGAGTGAGAAAGAATGCTTCAACCACATCTAATGTATGCTTTATATTGAGTGGAGATGCTGGTGATACTGGCCCTAGAAGATTGAGCGATGGCAAACGACCTGTAAGTTACTTTTGCTGAAATCGAACAGACCACTGCGTGTAGGAGTCTAGTTGCCTAGGTGTGTGAAAGTAAGTCTTCTTTATGCTTGCATTGGTAACTAAACAGTCTCTTGAGTCTCTTTGTACCAACCTGTCCCTATCTCAAGGGATAGGAATAATTGGGTGTTGGAAAGGATAGAGTTATGTTTTTCCTACTTTAAAAATTTGTCTGAAATAATGAAGCTTGCAAAACCAATCAGGAATTTTCGGTCTGGCATCCTGATTTGTTGTTAAGTGTTCAAGTAATTCCCATGTGTAAACAAATGGCTTTGGTTGACGGACCCTCAACCTCCCAGGACCATCCGTTTAGTTTTCGCCCTTCACACTGAATCACCGGGTGGCCTTGTAGAGTGAAGCTGGCCGAGGGCATAGTCAGGTTCTACCATGTCATCCCCGCCCAGACGGCAAATTCATTGCATGATACAGTCATGATCAATGACTGATGCCGGGCTTTTGCTTTTACTTAGTCTTTTGACTTATTTAGGGTTTTCACAGAGGAGTGATAAAGAATTTTATCCTAAGTGTGGATAAGTCACTGGGACCATTATCCTTTCTGAGAATATGGCATGATAACACTGGCAAGGGAAAGTACAGATCCTGGTATCTTAATCAGATTCAAGTTACAAACCTACAGACTGGAGAGAAGTAAGTATGCATTGTCTCAGTAACCCTACAATATATGCTGCTACGGGCATACCACGGTCTCAGCTGCTTTGACTTGAAAATTTTATTTTACACGAATAGTCTAACCATAAGTATTTTGTACACTAAGGTCGGTGGATCCGAAATTAATATGAAGTTCCATTTACAGGACATTGAATTCTGAAAACCAGTTCTATTGGCTGTATTAGATGAGCGCTTTCTATCTAAAAGGCGATAAATTTCATGTTTGAGACTTTTATCCCGATGAGAAAAGATCACAATCCCATTGTGTACATTGAGGGTTACTGGGTAACCTTGTTATTTTTAGGAATTATTTTGTTGTCGACAAATGGTTTGCCGTAGAGGAGGATGATGGAATGGTAGACCGGCTTATACCTGTCGCCGGTATCGACGATCTAACAAATTTTTCTCATCTCTTCTCTCATTCTCTAACCAAGAAGATAACGAATGACCATTTGTGGGTGTCTGTCATCTCTAGACCCACCCGCAGTTCATTTACTCGCTGTCAGAGAATATCGTGCTGTGTGTCACTGCTCTTCATGACCATGATCACAAACTGTATGTTCTTTAAAGCTGAGGAGAACAACGTGGAAAGGGTAAGTACATTACAGTCTGCTGGAGTCATCAAATTACACTCAATAGATAAATTGGAAAATTCTAGGTGGTAAGTGGCTCTTGTAAAGGTAGCACCGAAATTGGACCACTCTGAATAGCAAGTCCCATATCAGGAAAAAAGAATTGTTGGGCGCTATAAAGGATGGAGTTCTGTTTACTCCTAACTTGAAAATTTGTCTGAATGATGACTTGCGCGACAAGAATCCGAAGTTTTGAGATTGTGACATACTGGCTAATCGGTTTGAAAGATTAATACTAAAAACTGTTGTAGGCACATTGACCCATGTCAACACACTTCCAGGATTATATTGTGTTGTTGAAGAAAACTTTCTTAATTCTGCAATGAAGTGCGTGAGCAGGAATTTCCCAATGGATCATCCTGTGTTCTTTGACCTTGACAGCAACCCGCTTATGCAGATGGTTAGAACTGGCGCACGCTTTGATGCAGATTATGCAGTTTATTCTCGTTTTTCACATAAATAATCCATTTTGTTTGCGCAATCTAAGTCATGCCATTTATACATCCTGTGGCGGTAGCCAGTGAACCTGCCTCCCATTATCATCATGCAGTCAGTTGATCTGAGATTCTGCGGCTGACCTGACTCCCAGTTATTGTAGACTATGGGCGTTGTTTCAGCTGGGTTATAACTCCACACCCATGACCAAACACCGTAATTGCCCTGAGCTGACAACCAGATGCCACTAGTATGCCTGACCAAATCTGCAATGACACAATCCTTGGCTAGAACATAGTTTATGCTCATGTCGAGTGATATAGTATAATTCGAAATTTTTTTTTTACATGGATAACTTAAATAAGACCATAAGTCTTTTTTACATTAAGGTTCATGGAAATCAGGGATTCTATTTAGTCAAGGCAGGTGCCAGAAACAGAGTCCAATAAACAATCCAAGTCTAAATCCAGGGTGGTGTAAAAAAGCTATCAAACTGTGGAGAGTTTCAATAACAATTAAATCCTACTACAATGATGCACAAAAGGCCTGCCACACGATGACGAATTTAAGAAAAAAATCTCGGAAAAATTGCAAATAACGTAACGTGAAAAATCGCGAAACTGGCAGTTCTAGCATGCTGAATAAAATCACAAATTGCCCTTACAAGGCGAGCGCTGACTGTCTCAATCGTTTTTATAGCCCGTGGGAATCCAAAGGCTATTAAGAAGAAAGTCAGAATGATCAACTATGTCTGACTTAGAACCTTATTTGAGCCAGTTTAGAAGCAGTCATCATCGAAGAGCAAGAAACAATCAAATTTATAAGAACTAGAGCTTCAGAGGCGATCATAAAATGAAATCTGGCCGAATTTACCTGCGAGTAGCGGCTGGTCTAACTACAAACCCAATCCCTATGCGTGATTTCTAACCATGCACAGTTTGACCGGAAATAGAACCCCCATCGTGTGGCAGGCCCTTAATGTCAAATCGTGAATGAATTGGATGAATCTTAGTGGTATAATTTCTGATATTAGATCATGCATGTGCCCTTTGACATGGTTCTCGTTTTCAGCGAGACTCTTGGTTTTTAGGGTGAAATGGTCATGGCAAGGGTACTACTGTTGTTTATTTAGGCTAAATTAATCAAAATAAGGACTAAGTACCTTTTTTTACAATTAAGACTAGTAAAATCTTGCTATTTCGTAGAGCTTCATCGAATCCATGTGACAGCAACCGCAGGTTCATTGCGGTTGCAAATCGCAAGTTCGCCATCATGTGGCAGGCTCATTAGAATCAATTCGATACTCAGGGCCCTATATCAAAAAGGATTGGTAGCAATCTCATTGAGTTACTCTTTTATTGCGGTCAAGATACCTGAGTGAGCTCGCAGGTAGATGTCCATGAATGAGACTTTCTCAAAGGTATCCAATACTGCCAGCTGTCCAGCCTGGGCGACACAGCCATGTCTTGCTGAATGCCAATCAGTGGCAACACGCCTTACCACCTGATAGCACATCTTATACGGACTGGGAAACTGCCAACTGGACACAGAGCTTAATAAAATAGAGAGTT
>Ga0224501_10004741_pt1 | contig 10725 bp, 6 predicted proteins | sample SF_Oct11_sed_USG_4_FD_169105 | JGI IMG/M metagenome (GOLD analysis project Ga0224501, IMG submission 169105) | Sediment microbial communities from San Francisco Bay, California, United States - SF_Oct11_sed_USGS_8_1 | ecosystem: Environmental > Aquatic > Marine > Sediment | place: USA...
AAAAGAATGGAAAGGTATGAAGCGCTTACCTAAATCGTTTGAAATTATTCCTTTGACTAGTTGAAAAAAGTCGTTATGCTTGAGCCCATCGTTGATGCTGACTACTTCATGGTAATCTGTAAAATGGAACCCGGAAAAAAGTGTGCCAGTAGTTGCAAGAAATCCGAACACCAAAAATACAAAAATAATAAGTACTATGAAATATTCCTGCGCTTTTGTTGTTCTCTTTGACTGAATGATGTTCTTAAGATTTATCATGTAAATATTAGGTTCAAAAACAGTTTAATATTCAAAATATCATTTTGACTTCTTTCCGGCAAAACCGTCAGGAAGAATAATGCTTGACAAATGGGGCGCGGTAAAATAAAATTCTGGACATAGCCAAGAAATAATTCTTGCAGCTTAGCTGTAGAAAAAAGACTAAGTTTTCATAAATAAGTGAAAGAGTATTATGATTAAAGATAAGAGAATTCATGTATTAGTTTATATCGTAATATTACTTACAGCAGCCCAATGGTTTTTAATTATTGAACAGCATCCTGAAAAAATAAAAGGCTTTTTTTCCTGGATAATGCTTCCTAAGGAAGAGAAGTTGAGCCATTCCTGGGGAACATATTATAAATGGGTATCTTTCATAAGAGATAAAACCCCCGAAGATAGTTTGATTATCTTACCGCCTCAAAGTGATAAATTTCCTGCGATAGGAAATGCTGGCTTGTGTGACTATTTCATCTTTCCTAGATTTGGTGCACATAAAAATGATAGAAAGATTGTCTTCCACACCGGCCCTATCTATAGGGTAAACATAGATGGATTCGAATATGAGAAGAAATATCTTAAACAATATAGATTGAATAAAGGTTTTTCTTTATTACTGTTAAAAAAAAGAGAGAGAAAAGCTCTATTACATTTAGCTGATTTTACCAGAATGAAGAGTACTTTCTTAAATATATCTTTAGCATTATTAAAATTGCTGTTTATCTTTATTTCAGGTATATATTTTGTGTCAAAGTATTTTCCAGAGCGTTCATATTTAGGTCTTCTTACAACTTCTTTCCTTGTAGGGGTAACAATTAGTGCAATTTTCTATCTCCTGCTTAGCCTTATAGGAATAAACTTTACAGAGCCGTTGCAATTCGTATTTCTTGGGATGTTATCAACTCCGGGCATTCTACTTCTAATAAAACGAAAAAGTTCTATGGACTTTCCTCAGGATAACCATCCATATAATAGTTTATTTTATGTAATTGTTGGATTATTTTTTTGCTTCCTTTTTTTGAAAAGCACGTTTACTCCTATAATAACATGGGATGCCTCGGCGATATGGGGAATAAAGGCAAAAGCTATCTTTGCTTTTCATAATCTTAAAGGATATCAGTTATGGGGTGCACTTAAAAATTATCCCCCACTTTTACCTATTCTTATGTCCCAAATGGCTATTGGCGGAGAGAGTATAGTAAAGCTTATTTTTCCATTATTCGCACTGTGTCTGTACGCAAATATTTACGATGAAATTCTACAGACAAGGTATTCACCATCTTTGAAGATTATTCTTCCAATACTGATTTTCACTTCCCCGGTGTTTTTTAGACACTCTACAATTGCATATGCAAACTTTGCTCTCACTGTTTTCGTAACAAAATCTTTAACTATATTATCAAAATTATTGAAATATGATACAAAAAAAGGATGGTTAGCTCTATCTATTATACTCTGCGGTGTGCTTCTGGTAAGACCTGATGGACAGGCTTACTTTTTTTATATTGTGTTACTTACATTTGTATGGATTTGTTTTCAAAGACGTAGTTTTAAAAATCTTTTATATTTGCTGATTCCGGCATTATCGATTTTTCTATGGAAATTGTATTTACCAACCTCAAAGATATTGGGTTACGGGCAAATAAATTCTGAATTATTAAGAGTGAACCTGGCACAAATTAACTGGTTATATTTTAAGGTATTCATTATCAGATTAATAAAGTATTCACTGTATCTCCGATATTGGGGAATTCTACCTGTATTATTTATTTTTCTTTGTTTATTTAGAAGAACTCATATAATTAAAAGGTATCTTCCTGAGTGCTTTTTCATATTAATAGGATCCTTGGGCCTTTCGTTTTTTTCATTATATGGCGCGCTTCGTTGGGGTATCCACGATCATTTTACTTTCGGATTTCCAAGATACATAATGGTCCTGCTTCCGATAATGTTTATAATCATATTAAAAGAAATTGATAAAATTGTAAGCAAAGGATATAAAGTTTCGAGTCAATAATTGTATTCCGAATAATCGCGTTTGTAAAACCCTGCCGTGGACACCACCTCGATAGGGACGGAAGTCTTGTTCCTAACTTTGTCCTGCCGATGCATATCGGGGCCCCACCCGCAAGGACAGAGAGGATACCACAGTATGTCGATTCTTTGAGTTTTCAGCATTCAGGAATTCGTCTCGCTCTTCAACTATATAAAATGGTCGGCCCTTAGCTTGAATAAATAACTTTCCAAGATACTCCCCAATAAGGCCGAGCAGAAGTAACTGTAAGCCACCAACCCTTCTTCCCTTACAGTATAAACGATATGATAGCCTTCTAACCACTTATCAATCATCGGACGAATAAGTGAAGGTGGGTGTTGCAAATCAGCATCCATCGATATGACACAGTCACCATTTGCATAATCAATGCCAGCTCTTAATGCATTCTGATGTCCAAAATTCCTTGAAAGGGAAATATAATGTATTTTCGGGTTATTTTTATTCAGTAGCTTTGAAATTTGCAAAGTATTATCTGTATTACCATCATTAACAAAAATCATTTTATAATCGAAGAGTTCATCTATTTCCGTTACTATTTTTTCTGCTAATAAACTTACATTTCCTTCTTCGTTATATGCTGGAATTACAAAACTTATTTTCATTTTATTGTCCATTTATCAATAAAATTTATTCCTTAAACACGGCGCCTAACTTCTGATTCTATCTTTGTCAAAGTAGTATAATGAACATCCGCCCTATCGTTTAATAAAGACACTAACTGGCTCAAGTTGAACAACTGGCCCAGGTCGAGCAACTGGTGTAGATGACCATGCTTTTACATAAACAGTATCTTTATTAACAATCCTATCCTTTTGTCTAGATTTAAAGGAAATAATGGCACAGGGGTTAAAGTCATTAAAAGGATATATGTTATATTTTATAGCTGAGATATTGCTCACATTAACATGTTCAATACGAAATACCCGGGTGTTATCTTTCTGCAAAAGTACAAAAAATGGATATTCCCAATCATCTTCACCTAAAATTATGCCCACATCTGAACATCCTTTAGATTTTATGAATTGGACTGCTTCCATATAAGGATCTTTAAGCCCTGGCCAGTTGCGAAAGTACTGTTCAATTCTGCTGGTGTTAAAGATGTTCTCAATTTTGCTGGCTCTAAAATTCTTAATCAAAGGCCGAGAATCATTAAAAAAAACCCACGGAAGTGATAACAGTATGAAAAAGACAGCTGTGAAATCTGCAATCTTGTGATTCGAAATTCTGGACAACACTATTGCAATAACTGGAGAAAAAAGCACAAAAACAGGCAAATGGAAACGACTCTCCCATGGTTCCCATTTAACAACAAAACAGAATAAAAGAAATGCACTGGTAAGAGCAGCTAGATAATATATAAGATCTCGTTGTTTTCTTTTTTGACTTGTTATGAAAAATATAGCAACAGAAACTATAATGAGAATAAGATGAAGAAAATTACCTGTAGAATCTTCGTGTAATGAAAAATTAATAGAAAAATCCCCACACAATGTTGCGCGGGGATCATTGGTAGCCACACCTAAAATCTTATGTATTAATCTGATTATCCCATACATAACGCTATTGACTAATTTAGATGGTGTGCCAAGATGCAAACCCATGTTAAGTACTACATTTGAGATAAATACGGGTAGAGTAAGACCATTAGTTAGATGATATAGTTTCGGATGAGGGTAACCGTATAGATCAAAATTTCGTGTATAGTATCCAAGATTCATAAAAAGTGCGACTATTATAATTATAAGAACAGGTTTCCACAAATTCCATCGAAGTTTCTTAAAGCCTGAAAAGACAAACCAGACTAAAAATGGAAATGCGTAGATATAAGCTGATCCCTTGGTCAATATAGCAAGGCCCAAACTCGCACCGACTTTTAACAAAAGACCGAGATTAATTTTTTCTTTCAACATCAATAGAATATAATAAACAAAGCAGACCATCCAGAAAACAACTACATAGTCAGTTTGAGTACTTGACCCTTGGAGGATACCCATAGGGATGGTTGCACACGCAACTGCAGAAAATATCTGACCACGTTTATCTGCGCCCAGTTGTTTTGCAATAAGGGATGCTCCGATTATGCTGCCGAGCATAGAGAACCATTGGACAAGATTGGCAAAACGGTCTCCACCACTTAGGATTTGAAAATGCATAATGACAAATTCTGCTCCCGGAGTAAAACTTAGCTGTCTTAATATATGCGTTGGATAATGCGCAAGCGTTTTGTTTTGAATCCAGTGAGCCACACGAGACATATGATATGTCATAGAATCCCAGGTATTGGGTGGCGCTATTAGGGCAATCAGCCCCACCATTATGACAATAAAGGCTATACTGAACAACAAAGGAGTTTCAGAAGGTGGAATCTTGGAAAGTTCAAATCGAACAATCGACTTTTGCCTCCTGCCAAGCATATGATAGGTTAGGCCAGAAGCTATGCAAACCAATCCCCATGAGAGCAGTATCCAGTTAAATGTAATCAAAGATAGAACACTTAAGCACTCAGTAATCGCAGTTAAAATAACTGCCCAGACGACCGATGCCGACAAAAAGGCGCTCCGCCAACAGGGTAAGCTACCCAATCTATTCAGCCGTTTATAAAAAATTAAAAAAATAAAATAAAAGCTTAAAACTGGAATAACTACAAACATATCTGTCCCTTCGCTACGCTTCGTGCAATAATTTGACACCCCCCACGACTAAACTCGGGAGATTCTCAAGAAAGAGATAAGAACATAAGACTTATGGGTTCTAGATAAAACATATTTCTTGGGTCCCAGTACGATATGAAAAAATTCGAGATTTTGCCACCCTCGAGTATGGACCTAAGAAATAAGCTCAAAAATTCTCTGGTTGGACGTAAAGATGCTATCTCGGGTATTCTTTTAAGCTATGCTCGGCATTAGGAACTCGTGTTACTATTGAGATCTTTCTTCCCATTCCAATCTTTACAATAAAAGCATCTTGAATGATGTCGTTTATCTACCACTAGTCTGAAATATTACATATTTTAATAATTTAAGGATGGAAAACCCGCTTTCAATGACCAATTTGGCTCTTTGCCATGACTTTATTCTTAATAAAAGTTTAATAATCTTAGAAGGTCTCAAATAAAACTCCCTGTAAGCCCTTTTTTGGCCTTTTATTAAATCATCCTCACTTAGACCAGGTAGTCTGTGAACAGGTCTTGTATTAATTCCGTATTTAGAATAATCAAATTCTGTCATTAAGCCTTCTCTTCTTAATTGATAGAAGACTTCCGTTCCAGGAAATGGCTTAAGAATATGAAATTTAGCAATGTCGGGGTTTAATTCCTTGGTAAACTTAATGGTATCCTTAATGGTCTCTTCAGTTTCGCCGGGTAGTCCAAAAATGAAATTACCCAACGTTTCAAGCCCTATTTCTTTCGCCAAAGAATATGCTTTCTCAATCTGTTCCAAAGTCAGTCCTCTCTTCGCGTTGTTCAGGACAGCTTGATTTCCAGATTCAACAGCGAAGCCAACCTGGTAAACACCCATATCTTTTAAACATTTCAAGATTTCTTTATCGACTTGATCGGCTCTTAAGCAGTTAGGGAAAGCAAATTTTAGTCTAATCCTTCTTTTCTTAAGCTCATCTCTAATTTCAAAAACCCTCTTCCTATTGCAGGTATAATTATCATCAATAATATGAATTTCTTTTGCACGATATTTCTCAATTAATTGTTCTATTTCATCAACCACATTCTTAGGACTTCTGAATCTGACCTTACGACTAAAAAGTAATTTTGTACAGCAATAACTGCAATCATGCGGGCAACCACGAGAGGTTATTATTGGCAAAATAGGGGTTAAAAGCGCATCGGGGTAATTATATTTTTGTTGATTGAATAGATGCCTTGCTGGAAAAGGAATCTCATCTAAATCTCTTATAAGTTCTCTATCAGGAGTATGAACAACTCTGCCTTCTTGCCTATATGATATTCCTTTAACTCCTTGAAAATCTCTTTTCTTTTGAATAGCATCTATCAAATCTAAAATTGTAACTTCGCCTTCACCGCGCACCAAAAAATCTATACATTCATGCTGAAGACATTCATTAGGGACAATAGTTGCGTGTATTCCACCCAAAACGGTTACTACATTGTTATTTTGTTTAACTAATTTGCAGAGTTTTTCCACTTCCTTAAAGGTGGGGGTGGTAGCGGTAAAACCGACTAATTCATAATTACATTTAATGATTTCTAAGAATCTTTCTTTAGGAACTCTATCTGCATCTATATCAATTATTTTGACTTGGTGCCCCCCCTTATCCAAAACCGCGCCAATATAACCCAAACTAAAAGGGGGAAAATAATATGAAAGTGCTGCACCGTAAATGTCGGCTTTGGAGGGATTAACTAATAATATTTTCATATTCCTATATTTTCTTAAAGCCCTATGGCAAAAACCGATATCTTATTATACCACAATACATCTGCAATGCTTTTAGCCAACCCATCTTCTTCCCTTCTTTTTTCGATCGAGCAGTGTAGCCTATTGGAACTTCATATATGCTATAACCTCTATTTAATAATTTGGCTGTTATCTCCGCTTCGAAAGTAAAGTTCTTAGATATTAATTTTATATCACTCAGCACATCTCTCCTAAACACTTTGTAACCTGTATTAACGTCACTAATTTCGGTATTATATAACAGATTAAGTGTTATATTGGAAACGATATTGGCAATTCTGTTTATAAAGCGCATCCTTTTTATTATTCCTTTAAATCGAGAGCCATAAACAACAGGTGATTTATGAGTAATTATGGGTTCTATGAGTTTAGGGTAATCATCAGGATCATATTCTAAATCTGCGTCTTGAATAAGAATTATATCTCCTGTTGACATCTCTATCCCTAACCTTACTGCTGAAGATTTTCCCATATTTTTTTCTTGATGGAATATCTTTATTGCTGAATCGCTGTTATATTGTTCTAATATTTTACCTGTATCATCTGTTGACGCATCATTAATAACTATGATTTCTTGTATTATATTATCAGGCAATTTCACAGATTTGACCTTTTCGATTACAGTACTTATGAAAGGCGCTTCATTATATACTGGAATTATTATTGATAATTTTGTCTTGGCAGAATTATTTAGCTGTTCCATTTTCTGAAATGACAACTGCTTAAATAGAGTTTCTTACAACAGTGGATTCTAATTTTGTCATTGTTGTCTTATTTATACCAAATTTGATTGTTTTTATCAATAATAATAAGAAACAAATAATCCTCATTCACTACGGTAGAAATTAATTAGATAGGAAATATAGGAAGGCATCTTTAGAATATCAATTGGTAGGCCACCATTATGGTGTCTTTTGTGGTCATCCGCTCTCTTGTAGCAACAAAGGCCAATCTTTATCTCCATTTTAGGCGATTGTTCTATCGCTACAACTTCATCTTTTAGCGGAAGCAAAGTCCCCAAAAATTATTTACACAAACGGATAAGCTGCCAGAATTGAAATAAGCCCAAAGTGTTGATATAATTTACCAAACATGGTCTATGGTTGCAAGAAAAAGGACTTCTAAGAACTCGGCAGCGAATTAATCCTGAACAAATCACTTATCTCAGCGAAAAATTCTGGCTTTGAGAGTCCGTATTTATATTTAAGACCATCTTCACGTTTAAACTGACGCTCAGTCCCATTAGAGATGACTTGAAAGCTTACATTGTCTTCTTACTTTACATTGATGTACTACCATTTTCTGCCCATCATATTCGTATATAATACAAAGTAATTACTGGTTCTTTTTACTACTCCTGGAAAGCGATATCTAAAGACACGTGGCGTCACTCATTTTCACCATGGTTCCCGTTTTGTATTATTCCTAACTCTATTTTTATGAATTGAAAATCTCATACGCAGAAGACCAGCTAGGAACTGCAATATGACCTTTGTCATATAAACTCTTGTTTTTACGTCTTCTGTCCATTTTACGGGAATCTCAAATATTCTATATTTATTATACTCTGCCAAAAGTAAAAGCTCTGTGTCAAAAAACCAATTATTGTTCTTCACCAGTGGAACAATCTGCTTCGCAACATCAGTTCTTAGTGCCTTGAACCCGCATTGCGCATCTGAAAATCTATTAAAAAATAAAGCTTTAATCAAAAAATTATATATTCTTGAAATTATTTTGCGCTTTAACCTTCTTTTCACTCTCGAGCCCTGCATTAATCTTGAACCTATAGATACATCAAAGCCACAAGTTATACCTTCAATTAAGAGTTTTAAATAACGTAAATTAATAGAAAGATCCACATCCATATAACATACAATATCAGCGTTACTTTCAAGGAGCGTCTTTCTAAGAGCATAACCTCTACCTTTCACCGGAATGTGGACATATAGAATCCTCTTATATTCTGATGCTAAGTCTGTTGCGATTTGCGAAGTTTTGTCAGTAGAAGCACTCTCAGCTATGATAATATTCCAAGAAAAATCAGCTGTTTTTTCTAAATAATTATATAAGATAAGCACATTTTTTTGTAAGCAGCCCTCTTCATTATAGACGGGAATTATTATATCTACACTTAATATTTTTTTATCCATATTATCCAATCCTGAATTTTATATTAACATCTCTTTTCTTTATTATCAATGTCTTTTAAAGCTATATGAAAATAAGCCATTCTACCTATTACCATACATGCAAGGATGATCTCTCTATAAATAACCGACCGCCTGGTATGAAGTCCCCTGAAAAAACACTCGACCACCTCTTTTACTTCCAGGCATGCCGAGGCTCAGCACTTTGACCGTCTGCGTATTAAACACCAGTTGAGGCCAAAGATGGACGACAAATATAATAATTGCTTTAATTTCTAAAGCGAAAGCACAAAGAACCCTTGTTGCCGCTCTCAAGCTGACGACCTGGCAAGGTTCTCACGAGTACTTTTTCTTGCAATCATAAACCACGTTTGGTGGATTATATCAACACTTTGGGCTGATTTCAATTACGGTAGCTAATCCGTTTGTGGAAGGAATTTTTGGGGATTTTGCTTTCGCTAAAAGATGAAGTTATAGCGTCAGCCCGCCCTATGCCCCCTCCAAGCAAGAAGAGATATTTTAGAGTGCATAGAAGGCGGGATGGGGGTCGGGAAAGAACGGTCAACTGCATCGCTTCCTGCCAGTAATACCTTAATACATACCGCCGGGGCCGCCGGGCATAGGAGGCATGGCAGGTTTCTCCTCAGGTATGTCGGTTACCAAGGATTCTGTAGTCAACAATATTGAAGCGATACTGGCTGCATTCTCCAGAGCCAGGCGAGTTACCTTAGCCGGGTCAACAATGCCTACTTTCATATGCTCTACGTATTTTCCACTCTCAGCATCTAATCCCACGCCCGGGGGGCTCTTCCTAACTTTCTCCACAACCACAGAGCCTTCAAAACCGGCATTCTCCGCAATCTGTCTTATAGGCTCTTCTAAGGCCCTTTTAATAATATTTATCCCGGTCTGCTCATCTGCATCTTCGGGCTTCAATTTAGAAATAGTGTCAGTTGCTCTCAATAGTACCACTCCACCGCCGGGGATAATACCCTCTTCTACGGCAGCGCGGGTAGCGTGCATGGCATCTTCAATCTTGAACTTCTTCGCTTTCATCTCAGTCTCAGTAGCTGCCCCCACATTAATTACCGCTACTCCTCCCACTAACTTCGCCAGCCGCTCCTGGAGTTTCTCTTTATCGTAATCCGAGTCGGTTTCCTCTATCTGCTTCTTAATTTGCGCAATTCTCGCATCGATATCTTTCTTATTTCCAGTACCTCCCACAATTGTGGTGTTTTCCTTATCCACGGTCACTCTCTTCGTCTGGCCAAGCATATCCAGGGTAGCCTTATCAAGTTTCATTCCCATCTCTTCCGAAATTACCGTTCCCTTTGTGAGAGTTGCAATATCCTGTAACATCTCTTTTCGGCGGTCTCCAAAGCCCGGAGCCTTGACTGCTGCACACTTCAGCGTTCCCCTCAATTTATTGACCACCAATGTGGCCAGAGCTTCTCCTTCTATATCTTCAGCTATGATGACGAAAGGCCTGCCCGTCTGAATAATTTTTTCCAATATCGGCAGGAGGTCCTGCATAGAACTGATTTTCTTATCGGTAAGCAGAACATAGGCATCTTCCAGAACCGCCTCCATCCTTTCAGCGTCGGTAACAAAATATGGGGAGATATACCCCCTGTCAAACTGCATCCCTTCTACAATGTCTACAGTGGTAGCAGCACCCTTTCCTTCCTCTACTGTAATCACTCCGTCTTTACCCACCTTATCCATAGCATCAGCAATTAAGTTCCCAATTTCATGACTGTTGGCAGCTATGGAAGCTACCTGGGCAATTTCCTCTTTAGTTTTCACATCTTTTTTCTGCTGTTTTATCTCG
>Ga0224501_10004742_pt1 | contig 10724 bp, 5 predicted proteins | sample SF_Oct11_sed_USG_4_FD_169105 | JGI IMG/M metagenome (GOLD analysis project Ga0224501, IMG submission 169105) | Sediment microbial communities from San Francisco Bay, California, United States - SF_Oct11_sed_USGS_8_1 | ecosystem: Environmental > Aquatic > Marine > Sediment | place: USA...
CGGCATATTCACGGGTATGTGAACGGGGTTCTTTCACTTATTCCAACCTCATCCTAAGTTATATTATAATCAACTGTTACTACCCACAAGCGGAAATGCCGGTGAAACGCGACTCACGCAAGCGCATTGGTTACTTCCACCCTTGCGTAAGAGAAAGCAATTCCTTCTGGGCCATTGATCGCAATTAGCCAGGTTACCTTGCTCTTAGGCCGGGCGGGGTCGTGGGCGAGCAAGCAGTATAACAAAGCCACTTGCACTGTTTGTCGGCGTATTTCGGGAATGGGGCGGTACCGGTTAGTTGTTTGAGACAAAATAGCAAAATTTCACTTTTCCCAAACTTCAATTCTGCAAACCTACAGTAAAACAAACTTGTCAAATAATCATAAATGGCCTGTATCGGCCATCTCATTCCGATCAGCAAAACAAAACTCTTGATTGCATGATAATGGCATGCTGCGCGTTGCAATGTTCAATGTAAAATTTCCTAAAGAACCATCGCTTCTATAGCTGAGACGTTCGCTAGCCATATCACAGTATGGCATACTGTGCGGGGGTTGAGACTATGATACACATATGGTAATTAGTATATGATATATGGTATATGGTATATGGTATATGGTATATGGTATATGGTATATGGTATATGGTATATGGTATATGGTATATGGTATATGGTATATGGTATATGGTACCCTCACCATTTGCGAAATGAGTTACGCATTGGCAGAAGATATTAACAGCCATGCCAGCATCGCCAAGCATGCCAGCATCGCAAGAAATTAAGGCCGAAATGGTCAGTGGGAAGACAGTGATATAGGAAGGACAGGAGGACATGATCATATTGTTAGCAGTATTGAGATGTGTTAAACCTGTAAGCATGATATAAGCTGCCTAAGGCAGAAACCACCTTCAGAGGTCTTGCTTGTGTTTCCTACATACATGTAATGTCCAGTGTCAGTCACCCTCTACTTACAGCAATTTCAAAGATAATGAAACAGAACTAAGAGAGCGAAACTCGTAAAATGCTTGGTTCCCTGCCTTAACCACATTTTTTGCTCTAATAACTACATAATTGTTTCAAATATTTCTATCCTACCCACCGTTGAAGTCAGGTTATGTGGATTTCTGAAAAGGCAGCGGTGGGCGGGTGGGATCAGGCTAGAGGTATGTGCCATATGAAAAGCCACTTCACCCAGAACCACTATCAAGTCTCTAAAATGACATAATTATCCTCTCTTCACTACACTAGTGTATGGGGGTAGCAGTTTTGGTCTAGCACAGTTGGTGTACAGGAAGTCAAGGTTCCAAATCCTGCACCCACAGGGCAAGTAACAGTAAGATTAAGTCAGAGAGTAATTCTATGCCTGCACCTATGACTCGTTTTTAACCTCAATGCGAACTCCATGACACTACACAGAAAATACTATAGCAAGAGAGGTAAATGATGAAGTAACCACAACTCCTTCCACACACAGTTTCTTGCAGCATGCTGATGAATTTCGCTTCATTTGACGACACTTGTGTGGTGAGTCTATGAAGGTGTGACTCGGCTGGCACTATAAAACATGAGCGGCAGCGCTGCTCAAACCAGTCTGCCACAGTTCTCGCCTCGCTAGATATCCATTTGAACGCTGCCTGCTTGATATAATGAAATTCTTTGAAGATATTCTTAATCGACTGAGGCTGATTCTGCCGAAGAATCGCCGAAAAGCCAACAAGAAAACAAAACCTCCGGTAATTTTTAAAAAAAATTAGCTGAATTTCAGGACAATTTTTCGTAAGTTTGACAACTTTTAGAGTTCTTTTGAGTTTTTGCATGTACTCCATGTTATGAGTATGTAACTAAATTAGTGATGTGCTGCCCATTGTTTTGATAACTTGGGATATTCAAAAGTAATGCATAAAAAATCAGGTTATTCAGCAGGGAATGCCAGAAAAGGTTAAGGCTTGCTTGCTCCAGTGACATATGTCACTGCTTACTCCTTTCTGTTCTCTCTGGGTGTGGGATCATAAAATCCTCATGCTGCTGCTGAGAAAGTTCTGCTTTTCTGCTGCATATAATGTGGGGATTATATAGTGAAGATAGTTTAAACTATATATTGTACCGCAAGATATCTGGGATATCTCGGGGTCTAGAGCGTGTAGCTCTATATAAACACTCTTTTCCTAGATGGATATTTTCGCTCTTATGAACATAATCCTTTCGTGTATGTGTATCATGGGAACATGCCTTGGTCATGCCGATATCCAACTGTGAATATGAGTTCCTCACATTACTCCAACATCATACTGCTGCAGAGTAACCCTGAACCATAAACAGTGCATGCAATGTAAAATAACTCATTAATCAAATAATTGTAACCAAATATTTATAACCATCAATATATCTCATGTTTCAGAGACTGACTGAGATTCCAACCTCTTCAGTGATGAAGTATAAAGCTCAGCGACAGATTAAGCGAGTCTATTCAGGAATGTTCTATTCGGACGATGATATGCGGGAAAGACACCTTGAGGTACTGCGCAAAACTGCAGCTAACGGTCGTAAAACTCAATCTTCTAAGTTTTAACTAGTGTTTTCAGATTATGCATTATTATTGTACATGTGCAGGTTTTGTAAATGTATGTGTCTACAAGTAATTCATCATGCTTTTTGATGCGTTATGAAATAAATCTAACATAATATCAACTTATACCATTTTTATTATGTTAATCCTATGTGAGCTTGTAATATTCTTGTTCTTATATGCCGTGTAAGAAGTTGTGTTCCCAATGCAGTAATACATTACGTTTCTATTTGAATCTGTCTCCCATGATATTATGTCTTTATTGTCCAGTTCACATAGAGGAAAATCAACCCTCAATTCAAAGGACAGACAGCAGGCGGGAGAAAATTTTTTTCGTGAATTAGAAGTCCCTCAACTAAATTGTTGCTTCAATCCTTATAGTCATATTTCAATCGGCTATTTTTAGCGTTTACCTTGAATTAAGGTTTCCTCTAAATTGAAGTCTTTTAAATTCATAAATGGAGTCTCTTTTTTGTTAAACGCACAGATCAGGTGATTGAAAACCCGAGTCATTGGCCATAGAATGAATTGACGAATTGTATTGGGGCTGCTCACTCAAGCATGAAAATACATGGTCATACGCGCCAGTGTGGAATCAATGATAGCTTAAAGTGTAATTTATCAAAGTTTAGTCTGGTATGTTCAACTCATTGGCAACTCGATTGGTTCACCATAGTTTCCATCGGTCTTCACAGACCTTCACACTGAAGTTATAGTTGCCTTTCTGTTTTACTATTCAGTTTAGACTTTCACACGCAGACTAGTCTGGTGAAAAAAGGGGCTCCACGGTTTTCGGTAAGTCTGTTGGACCATGATTAGTACTGTATTACCAGAGACAGTTTCTCCTATGTACCCTCATGCAAAAATTCCTGTAAAGCGTTGCGACTTTACCAATTTCTATCTCATGTCTGCTGGCTATGAGCGCCACTGTTTGTGGTTTCTGACTATGAGCACCACTGTTTGTGGTTTCTGACTATGGAGGTTAATTCTACTTGATTACTTTGTGATCCTAACTGGCTTTCAGCCCTCTTTACATTTAACTCACTCGGGAAACCTTATCATGGTGACAAAAGCAGAGGGAAGTGTCGATAGAAAGTGATTATATGGTTAATGGCGACCAAGTACGAGACTGGCGCTTTCCTGCTACTGTGAAAGCTTTGGCTACTTTGTGTCACTCATGGCATAATAAACTCTCATATAAAAATGCTGACTTATCCTAACCTAGGCTGGGACAGTGGGATAGGTCATACAGTGTTACAGCACTGGGCTTGCAATTGTGTAATTCTGGGTTCGGAGCTGAGTCATGATGGACTCTTGTTGTGAGTACGAGATCCTCGCATAGTTATGTAGCTATAAAAACATGGAGAGGAGATGGGTGACGCTAAGCCTTCACAAGCCCTGTGACAGAACATGAGAAAAATTAAGCTGTAACAGACTATAGTTATGGTATAAAGTAGGCTGTATGGTACAAGTACTCATGAAAGTTAAAGTTAACTTTCCAGTTGTTGTCACCCTGTCCTAGTATTGGGAACTACTGGTGGCAGTATCGCCGACAGCGCGGCACCAGGAACGGTGTGATCATTGTTCTGAATGTTAGGGAAAAACTACAACTAAAAATGGAATTAAAACTGGAAATTTCCAACTCCTTTATAACACATGGTACATGAGTCAGTGAGAGTGTTAGGTTACACTTAGGTCTGCAGCTAGACCCCTTAGTGCGAGGTTTAAATGTTGGTCGTGCCAGGCCGCTGAGAGCATGCTCCCAACTCGCCACTTTACAGCAAGCTGAAGGTTGGAAGTATCCAATATAGACCAAGATGAAATGTATAGAAAAACATTACAATGGACTCTTTTGTCATCGAAGGTGGAAATGCGGTCACTGATGTTTGGAAGGATACCCTCTATGTTAAAATGACGATTCCAACAATTGTCATCCAAGGCCCTAATGGCCAGCTGATCGCTGTCGATGCCCCAGAGAGCAATGGATGTGCAAGCAGATTCTGCCACAGAGAACACGCGAAAGGGTGAGAGATTATAACGTATGAACAAAAGAGCTTTAAACGCATACATTATACCTTTGGGTTAGAAAGTTGAAAAATTATGCTCTTATTGTGACATAAGCTCAGCTGTAGAGTTTAGGTGGGTTTCGTTAATAGGTTATGCATCTGCTAAATGACCAAAACACAAAATGGTCAGTTCGGTAGTGGTGGACCTTTGTATGTACTACAAGTCAAAAAGTTAGTTCCAGGAACTAATGATAGGAAGATTGTGCACGAGGAGTTGGACCAATATTGATAGTTTAGTCCATCACTGAGATTAGGGACAATAAAGGCTATCTTGAGGATTAAATCCCTAAGCTCTCTGACACGCTCTATGTGGCAGATTTACTAGTACGCTTGGAAGTGATCACTAGGACATATGAAGACCATGAACCGAGTCTTTGGTCTAAAATAGTCAAGTGAAGGCTGTGGCCATCAAGTTGTTGCAAGGATGCTTTTTATTCAAAATTAATGAGTGAGTTCCTCTATCTGGAAGGGCCACTTTTTTATACCTTTAAAGTCAATAGAAATTCTCAGAATATGTAATAGTCTCAACTCTGTGTACTGAAAAATACTCAGTTACCGGCAAATAATGTCCTCAGTACTGATCCCTTCATCTATATAGGGTGTTGTTTACTAACACTTCTAGTTTGCTGCCAGCCCACACACGTTTTCACTCTCCTTTGAGGAGGGTAGACCAACAACTGTCTGTTAAGTGGACATGTTGAATATTTTGTGATGTTCGGTAGGAAAAGATTATTTTGTTTTCCGTGGGTACGCTATTAAGGCAGTGCCTTGTTTTAAAAGGATTGCCTGCCAAATTATTTGGACATTACAACATGGTGGGTCCGGCTCATTGGCATAATAAAAAATGCTGGTTCAGTATTAGAAAAATAATAGTCAAGTGTCAATAGCTCAATTACAAAGTGTCAACACATTTGTTAGAAGTCATGTAGAGTCTCAGCATAGATTCTGATTCAGCATAGAAACGACACCATTTATTTTTCATCTCTGTAAAATAAATACAGAGAGAAGCTATAAAATTCAAAAGTAATTTACTTGCCAAGGTGTATTTTCTATGTCGAAGGACCACTAAGCCAATAGTTTGGGATAGTGTGGGATAGCTCAGCAGCACCCCGGGTTCATGTCTGGTTGCTATAAGTGTGAGCTCCTCTTATCATTCCTTAGTCTTATTTGTCTCATCCTCCCCCCCCTCCCCGAATAACACCGGCAGCAGAATATTACACATAAACGGACAGATGGATTATGTTATATATTTTAGATTCGCGATTGCCCAGATGGTAATCGGAGCTGTCTGCATATTGGTACAGATGGCACTCTGTGCAAGCTATCACTCAGATGACTGGTTCCGATCTGTGGGCTCGCTCTTTGATGGCTATATTATACCCGGTATCTGGTGTGGTCTATGGGTGAGTTCATATCTATATTTATCTATATATATCTATATGTATATGTATGATTATATCTGTGGGCCAGTTCTTATATGAGAGAAGTGTAGTCTATATGCTGGGTAGTTCATGTATAGGAATCAACCTACATGGTGGGGTGGGGGTGATGTGATGGCTTAGTAGATACTAGACTGGAATAGGAGTTTCTAATTCAATTCCAACTTCAGGCAAAACATTGCCTCATGCAACACCCATAAAGGAGGCCCACGCCTAAAGTAACCCTTTCTATGGGGCACGCGGGTGCAAGTAGAGAGCCCCCTAATATGATTGACCTGAGGCAATGCTGAGTCGGAGACTCAGTAAACCAATTTCTGCATACCTCTGATACTGGTCAGAATAGAAAAGAAGAGCTCAACATTAAAAGTTTGAACCTCTATGATTAAGCTATGCAAGCTCACATGTCTATGGAAGGTATATCCATTGGTCAATTCATATGAAAAGATTGTACGGAAAAGTCCATGAACACATGTTTGAGTTAGTGCATTGCATAGTTACATGGCAAGTCTATATTTCTGAGTAAAATCTGTATTTATGGAAAGACATAAGTTTATATACGTATATACGTGGGTCATATAGAGTTCAGTATAATGTGGTATAGCTCAGCTACGATAGCTTAATGGGAGAACGAATGAATTTCACTGTCTGTTTTCCCTGTGGCATTGGTTCAATTCCCAGCCATAGCGGAGTATCTTAATGGATTTTTCCCTGGCTGATCACACTCTGCCAACCCGACCTGAGCCAGCGTGGCAGAAAAAGGCTCAATCCCCCTCAATGGTACCATCCGTCCTGTGAACAGCGAGAACAAAGGCTGAAGTCCCACCATGGACAGACAATGGCTAAAATAAAAAAAAATAGTGTGGTATAGCCCATGAATTATTTGTCTGGCTTGCACCATCGACATGTGTACCTAAACCTGTCATGAGATGTTCGAACCTAGTCGAGGTGCGACTCAGATGATGTTTGTTTGGCACATCTGTAAAGCTGCCTGATTCACTCCCCCCTTCAGCACTCTATAGGTTCAAATGGTTTTATTGTGATTAGTGACTGGTTTCATTGTATGTCCAATCTTTAAATTGTTAAAATGCTAATTAACCAAGTGCTGTATCTGTATCGGAAGCAAACCAAGAATCGTACAGAATTTTGTTAATGGGAACACAGCGACCCCGGAAGCTGTCTTAGATTGATTGACTGCACGCTTTTAGAGGGCCTTCTCTGCTGAATGGTACAAGAGTGACCAGATTATGTTTTACCTTTCAATCCCTTATAATTCTGTGATCAGGCCTCAGATGGTGGTAAGAGTCATTGCGCAGTGGTTCTTGGTATAATCTCTAATCTGTTAATGATGTGTGGAAACGGATATTCATCTAGTTTTATTATCACAATGACTATAAATATACCGCTCAGGTTTCTGAGATACAGCTATAGCAGGTCCTAGTTATCCTACGCATCCGGGTTAATCTGCAGATGGGTATATGTGCAGATTATAGTGTCCATGCCTCCACTTAATGCACCTATTTATTCTCAAGGGATGGGTGAGAGATACCTGGACATGTCTAGCTCATAAAGTGGTTCACTTTGTCTCCCAGTGGGGCAGAGTTTCACACAACATGTTAACAATTCCCCTATAGCTTATTATGTTAGTATAGCTTAGGATCTACTCTGCTGTGTATGCCCAGAAGGTTGTTAAAAATAATTTTGTGTTCCCATGACAGGACAGCTGGCAGGAGTGGCCAAAAATTGGACTACTGAGTCTATTTGACTGGGCGTTTCCTGGAGTGGGTCATTAGGAAAAACTCTCTGCTTGCCCCCATCTGCCCCACAGAGAAGATTCTTCTATGAGTGGACCACCTTTAGTTAACATCCTGATTCGAAACCGACAAGGGTGTTGAGAAAGACAAAGCTTTGCCTGAAAAGGGAATTGGGAATTGAACTAGGGGCCCCTGAACTAAGGCCCGGTATTCTATCCCCTAAGCCATCGCTACACAGAGGGTGGGTTAAGCCATCGCTACACAGAGGGTGGGTTAAGCCATCGCTACATAGAGGGTGGGTTAAGCCATCGCTACATAGAGGGTGGGTTGGAAGGCTGGTTAGTAAACACCGTGCTAGTTGGTTCGGTGGCTGATATCCACACCCTTTGCTGTCTAGGTGGTGACGGTGTTGGTGGAAAGGGTACAAGTTCAACTTAGATCAGTGTCTATATAGATTTAATGTCTAGATAAATATTTCAATTTCGCATCTTTCGTCAGGCCAGCCAATGTACTGCTGGAACAATGGAAATTCTTTGGGAAGGCTTGGGCTTAAGGCATAGCAGAAGTGAGCCTTAGGGCATGGCAAGTATGCGTTGACTGCTTACAGCGCGTAATGCCACATCCACCAACAGGCATGGGGACCATATACACCGTGTAGACCTTTAGAATTGAATTGAGCTTATTTACATACCCTCTTGAGTCAGTTCGAGAGAACATACGCCTAGCTTAATACTGTTTATGGGAATGGTGCCAATAGGATGGGTGAATAACCTTCAACCATGACAGAAGTGACAAGGTATTGACGTGCCGTGCCACTACTAGACAAACGGATGGAGAACTTAATTTTGTGCTTTCAGTGTTTATTCTTGTTTTAGTACATGGCTACTGGAGCGTTTGGATTACTCTCAGCCAAAGTGAAAGCCAAGTCAATCGTGAGTACAATAACTAAGCAGTGAATTCTGTGGTTGCATGCTGTTGAAACTTAAGCATCATCATCATGTTCTGCTGTCAGGATTCCATTGCTGGGCGTAGAACTCCTCTCCCTCCCTCATGCTTCTGCTCTTGGCTGTCTCCGGCCAATTCTTTTCACAAACCATAGTACATGTAATTGGCTTATCCAGAGACCGCCCTAGGATGTAACACGCTTTCCTTCAAGCTGAGCACCTATTATTTTTCAGTTTTCCTAAGAAACTTGGTTTTAGCAATGGTAAGATAGTTGTTTGAGATACCCTGGCATGTGTTACCATTGGGAGCACAGTATGATATATACTAAGATTATTTCCACCAACTTGACCATGAGACTGGAAATCTGTTAAGGAGTCTGTAGCGTGAGGGATATCTAGCCATGCATGACTCATTTATGCTGACTGAGTGGTAGCTGTGGCTTATGAAACTATCATTGCACTATGCAACAATAGTTGGCAGTAAAGATATTCTGCTAGTTGGGTGGCGATATTAACTTAGATATGCTTAATTCCTCTGAATTAAGGTTATTTATAAACAAAGCATCACCACTAGTACTTTTTTCATGCTTGAACCTACTGGCTCCCTATGCATTGAGTGACCCTTACGCTATTATTAAAATTTACTTGATATAATTATTGTATTTGTCCAGAGGAAACCTTCAATTGTGAAGGAATGTTGTGCGCTATGGGCAAATGAAAGCGTGCAACAAATTTTATCAAGTGTGAGTGTGAGTATTCCAATATTCCTTTCTTATGCTGGTGTCAGGTCTTGCAGAAGTTCGCCATGTCAATCCAATAAATATTTTGTGTCTCCCGAGCTTGCGTTATGTCTGTAATTGCTAAATTCTTTGAATTTGTGCCCAGTTGTCCGTCAATTGCATTTCCATTTCGTTCCGCCTTTGATTCAGACAAGACTTACACTCAATCTACATAATATAAGTGAAGAAATAGTCCTGTATATAACAATTTAATGTGACAACATATAGATTTGTAACCTCCCAGCCAGCATTTACCATCCAACTAGTTTAGTCAATTGCGTTTGGCAGCGGGACAATCATATGACAACTACGAGCCTAATTATAGCCCCAGGACTGGGATAATTGCGTGGGTGGTTGAGTGGGTGGGTGCACAGATTTATGAGTAATTTTGGCACCTAAATTATGTATTTCTCAGCTAAACCTGTGGCCGGGTAGAGATGTTCCGCAGTTACAGGTTTTTAGTCAATATTAAAACATTTAGATTAACTGAATGCTTAACCTTCTATGCAGTGAGAGGCCTTCCCTTTTCTACCAATGAACCTTGCCAACAAGTTATTAAGCATTCATGTTAGCAGAAAATCAGCATATCGCAGAGACACTATTGCAAGTCACTAATAATAATTCGCCAAAATATGCCAATGTTTTTCCTTAGAATTTAAAGAGCCTCATATTTCCATTAACTCACTTACTTTATATAAAGGAGGCCTACCTATAAAGTTACCTTCCCTATGGGTTACCTGGGTGTGAGCAGGAAGTCTCCTAAATGCTCACCCAGGGAAATGGTGGTCAGATAAACTCGGTAGGGGAAGTTTTGGACCAATCCGCCAGTTGTTCTGTCTTGGAGATAGGAAATTATTACGCTTTACCATTGTAATATCAATATCTCCTCTGCTTTTGTAGGTGATACTGTATGTGATATTCAGTATTATTTCTGCGGTAGTTATTTCCCTAAGTTTAGTGTGTATGCTCATTTTATCCATTCAAAGAGGAGCCGACATTTGCTTGCAAGGATCTCAGTCATGTTCAGGAAATGCCTTTCAACTCATGGTAAGCCAAGCAAATATTGTGTGCAGGCATCTTTATGAATATGTCGCATGATTTTGACGTCAATGAGCTGAAAATAGTGGACCTGTGAAGAGAAGCTTAAATGAACCACCCATAGCAGTAATTATGATACC
>Ga0224501_10004743_pt1 | contig 10723 bp, 12 predicted proteins | sample SF_Oct11_sed_USG_4_FD_169105 | JGI IMG/M metagenome (GOLD analysis project Ga0224501, IMG submission 169105) | Sediment microbial communities from San Francisco Bay, California, United States - SF_Oct11_sed_USGS_8_1 | ecosystem: Environmental > Aquatic > Marine > Sediment | place: USA...
AAATCGCCCAATACCCAGGTTGAAACATGGCATTCTAACATAAAACAAGTTGTTGAAATTCAAAGTAGTGAAAATGGTGAAATTTACTTAAATTGAGTATTGAGAAGGAAAACACTGAAATGGTTCCAATTTGTCTCCCTCAGGTTGTGTTATACTGAAAACACAGTGACTTGTCACTAGAAAGCACAGTGACTTCAACTTAATTTTTTTTAACAATTCCATTTTTTTTGTCATATTTCTGATGGACGTACGTGATGTCTAAAGTACTGGGCACATGGTTTCGAGCTTGGGGTACATGGTACATGGTTTCGAGAGTACGGGATACATGGTTTTGGAGGTACTGGGGTACAAAGTTCCCCATTACCCCCAGAACATGGAGTTGAACCAGGATATTTTGTCCAAATCTTGAACCACTATAACCAGTCAGCCACTAGACACAGTGATACAAGACAGTAGTGTACTTCTCTAAACAGGAACACGAAAACAATTCCAACAAACTCACCACCTAGTCCGATAAGTGATATCAGTAACATGTGTCACTGTTGTAAAAAAAGTCAGGTTTCAAACCAAACTTTGGGTTGCAACTAGCTACCTGTCTCCTTTGTTGATTGGAGTAAAAGATACCAGACGGGCTAACTTGTCAATGTCTTCCCCTTCAGTGCACATCTACAAACCAAAGTCATGATTTTAAACCTTGCAAGGACAGTTCGAGTAGCAGGCAAAGTGAACACTGACTAAGTGATAGGCAGGGTTCCACCGCACCAGTATGTGAATCATAGTGACTGTCACAATTCTAAACCATTCTCATGGTTCTGTAGATGTAGTGTAGGGTTTCGATTTGGTCGTTAGATCCGTGTATGGTGGATTGAGTCAATGATGAATGACTGAATCAGTCAATGAGTGATCCTGAATCTGAGCGAATGCGATCATTTTGTTCTCCAGCCGCTTCACACAAGGGTGACTATACGTGGATCAACCGGATAGCGACATTATCTCTCACTCACCAAGGTTGCAACGCGATATCGCAGACGGTGAATACTTCTTTGCAGTGTGGTTAGTCTCATGATTTTACTGGGGCATGGGCCCCGGCAGAATAGGTTGGATTCCCTGGCGGTAATACCAACCTTTTGACCTCCTTTAGCACAAGAGGTATAGAGCCTTCTCCACTAAGGCTTTATACCATGTGATGATTGGACAATGAAATTAGACTTGATCAATGATTGGCCAAAGTGGATTTCCGGGGCAACCAGCTGCCATAAAGCGTGCAACTTCACCGGTCAGTCGCGTTTCAACTCTTCGGTTCGTCTGTCTACGCTTTTTTATTCGACTCGTTCAGCAGGTATGGTTTTTACTTCTAGAGGTACCCTATTTCGTGTAACAAAGACAGTACGTGACGGACGGTATTGCAAAATATTTCTTCTATGTAACCGAAATATGGCCGGAAATTTAAATTGTCGGTGCGAAGCGGCTCGGCCAGTTGAGTGACTGACTCACGGAGTGAATAGATCATTCATTCATTTCATATCTCATTCAGTCATTGCAATTAAATTCGAATAAATGATCAAATAAAACCCATAAATGGCCGGTCGATAGGCTAGGCGGTCCAGTAGGCGAGTATAGTTGCAAGAAACCCAACTGGATCAGTTGAATATATAGATAATAGTGGCGTGTCTGTCGACTGTCATGTGAATATCTGTGATAGATTGACTCAGTGACTGAGTGAGTCAATACGTCCTTGACAGAGTTAACTCAATGATTGAGACTCAGAAATAGTAACTAGTAAGTATGAATCGTAATGGTATGCAAACTCAACGGCAACCACAACGGTCTTGTGTTCGTACGGTTAGTAACTTAGTTACGTCAGTTGTTACTAGTAGTAAATTAAATTAATCATCAATATCATGCATGATGTAGTACCGTCTATTCATAAAGCACGTAACATTCGCAAGAGAGAAGATCTCATTCAATTTCATGATAATTGATATTTTAATGGTGAATTCAACATGTAGTTGGAAGAAAACAACAAGTAAATGTAATCCTGTAAATGTGTAATCACTACAGTCTACTCTACTGTAAGTCTAATGAATTTGATCTTCAATCGTATAAGGTCAACTCAATCAACCGATGACTCCGTTGATTGTGAATGAAATTTAAAAGCTCACAGCAGTCAAGTGTCATTGAGGAGTCGCACTATAAATAATTTTTAATGAAAGTTATAAATGAGATGGGATATTCCTGGGTAGCGTTCATATCAATTAGTTATAGAACTGACGCTATTTCAAGGAGACACTCAGCCAGACAGGAATGGTTTCACTCTAATCATATCAAATATTGAATCACCATTAGCTTAGCATGAAAATATACCACAATATTTAGTCATCTTAATTCTGACGTTATACTGAATTTGATGTAAATTATTAAATTATGACTTGACTTCTATAGCTCCCTCTTGTGTCAATATATGGAGAAATTAAACGAGCTTTTACTTACTGTCCAAGCGCCACAATGCATGAGTTACTATTGCCGCTTGCCTATCAAGAACCAGATTAAGGAATGGGCTGCTGAATAACTGCATGTAGTTTTCAGCAGTGTCAACTGTTGAGTATACCTGAAAGTTTCCCCCAAACTAGAAATTAATTACCCGCTGTTGGTGGGTTGTCTTTATTGAGTGATTTCCTGGACGCTATGGTAAACAATTTGGCTCCCGACTTTTTTCTCCCTCTTGCAGTTTTCGCTCCCATACGCTCGCCGACGAATCATGACGATTGCTCGATTTGCCCTATCCCAGCTCCTCTTGCATCAGGCGCGATCGATGGTCCGTCAGACTACCGCTTTATCGCGCATCTCGGTTGCAGCGGTATCAGCCTCCACTCAAACTCGAGGCTTGTCCCAAACTGTAAAGTTGGTATGTCCCGCTCGCTTGGCAAACTTCCTGTCAGCTACCGTAGTAGAATGTTGTGGTTTGTGTCTAATTGTGTGTACTTCCCATCCTCTGTTCTCGGTTATCTTGGAAAGTTTGATCTGGTTAAAGAAGACGTGATGTTGAGTTATTGCACTCGGTTTCGCCCGCCATCGATCTAACCGAGTAGTTGCGCCTTGTCACGCCACCCACTGCGTTGACAGTTGACACCTCACCGTGGTACATGCACTAGATATATAATGTGGTATTGGTTTGGTTTTAGCAGTGTAACGTCATGGCTCAAACAGCTCTTACGAAACCAGCCCCTGACTTCAAGGGAGTGGCTGTCATTGATGGCGAATTCAAGGAAATAAAGCTTTCCGACTACAAGGGCAAATACTTGGTTTTCTTCTTCTACCCATTGGACTTGTGAGTATATCACACCCAAAGTTATTCTTAGAAGTATAGAGGATAGCTCTATGATCTAGCTCTGTATCAATTAGTATCAATTCAATATTATCAACAAGATGTCTTATCTGGACAAAATGTACATGTACCTAGCTGGTACTTTCTGATTATAAAACCATTGCAAAATCCAGCGCGTGATTCCCAATACAGATTACATTCGGAGCAAAATAGTCCTGAGGAATGTGCTGAGCTGCAATTCAATGTTATCTAATGTGACCACATGACCCACTCATTACAATGCGATAATGCCAGATACCACCCCCCCCCCATTTCTGAACTTAATTGAACTCGCCTCTTTTCAGCACATTTGTATGCCCTACGGAGATCATCGCCTTCAGTGATCGGGCTGAGGAGTTTAGAGCCATAAACTGTGAGGTTTGTGTACCAACCACCACCGCACCTCCTTCCACTAATCCCAGTGTAGAGTCTCTAACAGGGGTCATATGAGAGACTACCCCCTCCGGAAACGTAACACTGCTCTCTCGTGAGCGATGCCGCATATGATCCGGCACTCCTCTTTTATCTGCCCGTTTGATAGGCGTGATGTATTTTATAGGTGGTAGCCTGCTCCACGGATTCTCAGTTCAGCCATTTGGCATGGATTAACACTCCCAGGAAACAGGGTGGTCTAGGTGATATGAAAATCCCACTGCTGGCTGACAAAACAGCCGACATCTCAAAACGTTATGGTGTTTACAAGGAGGATGATGGTAAGCAATGAGCTGGGCAGTGGAAGCGGGTGGAGGGGTAATTCGTGTCATTCTGCAGAAAAATGTGGGAGTAGTTTACTCTGAAACCCAGATTTGTGATGTAATTCCCCCTTCCCCCAGGGTGCATGTGGTCAATAAGAACAGGCTCATCATTCCTTGAATTGCCTTTACCCATCTGCTGGTCTAGCTGCAGGCCGCCCAGTGATAGGTCACTAGACTGCCATATTCCCATGGAGCCTGGAACGCATATTCCTCACCAAAGCAGGATTATACCAGCAATGATTAATTGGAGTTCTATGACCACTGTTTGTGCCTGGATCAATCTCCCACATATTCTCCTCTCTCCAGGCGTGTCTTTCAGAGGACTCTTTGTCATCGACGATAAGGGAAACTTGCGTCAAATCACAATCAACGATCTGCCGGTAGGACGTTCCGTCGATGAGACTCTGCGACTAGTTCAGGCCTTCCAGTTTACCGACAAGCACGGCGAGGTGTGCCCAGCTGGCTGGAAACCGGGAGATTCCACCATGAAACCAGACCCCAAGGGCAGCAAATCCTACTTCGCCAAACAGAACTAAAACATCGCCAAACGCTTTTGTATAACTGTTGTTACCTGTTCTATCTTTGGAGTATGGTCTCATTATTGTAATCGTGATTTGCACCGCCTGATATTTTGCTGTACAAAAAACAGCAAGGGCATCTCAAGGACAAATATGTAGTATATTGTGCAAATAAAGACTTGTGTAATAAACTGCATGTCTAATTGCTAAGAAATAAGTTGTCGATCTTATTATTGATTAACCAGGAGCCTTAACCTTGTCAACAACTCAGCGTGCAGATCAGCTCGTGATGAGTGGGTTGACAACACAGAGAATAACTCCATGGTTGACGATCACTAATTAAATTTATATTATAGACATGGTTATACTATGATTAAACACAGCAGCGCTCCGTTAATAGACAGGGCAACCATAGGACTGAAAAAGGGTGATTCGGTGAAATTAAACGGAGTGCATAATTATGAAACATTTATCTATCTCGCCGGATAAAACTCCCTCCATTATGGGAGATAATTGTCGATATGACTGCATACATAACTTACCAGACACTCTATGTAAAAGCCCAGAATAGCAATCAAGGATTTTGAGTTTGCTTCCTGGCGCTGGAGGGGCTTGCCTTGGCACGCCGTACGGGCTACAGAAGTAGAAGTGTTCTCTCACTTCTACAGTAGGGCATGCATTTCAATTTAAATTCCTATCATGGCTTTGAAACACCACAATATAAATAAGTGAGGTCCCAACCAGTGGATCACTCCACGGTTGTTTCCATTTTTTATTCTTGCAAAAGCGTTGCGGAGTTATTGACGGGTGACAGGCAATGAAAAATGGAACCCTCCGGTTGACAGACCCCCATCCACTCAAATTTATCCACTCATTTTTATAGTACTCACTTCTATGTACTTCTTGTTTGGGACCCCTGTACATTGCAATGTAATCTATCCAACATCAGCATTCTCTCAGAGGTTAATGCTTGTGGGTATGACAGCGCGACAGGAACAATCCTCTCCCACCCTCTCTCTCCTTCCCTTCTTCCTCTCCCCCTCTCTCTGTGTAACCGTATCTCTTCATCATCATCAATAAAATTAGACCGGCTGTATCCGACCTGGAGATTGGGGTCCGCATGAGGCTCCTCAACTCAAAATCGACAGGGAACAATGTCTTATCGGCTTAGAGACGTCTGGTTAAATTTTCCTGGTTGAACAGTTTTATTCCCGGCTAAATATGGAGGTATTATTACCCGGCTCAAAATGGTACTCTTCCAAAGCGTCAGGTCATTTAAAAAAGGGATTTGTTAGACTCGTACTAGCCATCTTCATAAGACAGACATGGGCTACTACTAAACTACAGTACGGTGTTCTGTACCCCGGTATCCATTTTGCAGTACTTGAAATTTCTATTCAATTACAATCATAACTTGCTGCTTCACCAATTGTGCTTCTTATGGATACGGAGGTGTGTTTTTCTGTTTTTACCTGAGGTCGCCAATAGCGTGAAAATTGGCTTATATAGCGAGTTCCCAGGGTGAATCATTAGCAAATGTTTTGTTCGCACCCTACAGAAAAGCCAACAACACTATGGGGGTTGAGATTACCTACAGATATGCTTTGTTGGCGAGTCGGTGGGGGATATCGCGGGCTGGCATGAAACCATGATAGTTCTCATAAGCCATATCGCGAGGTCATCACTTTAACAGAGCCCATAGCGTTATCTTCTCTACGGGGCACATGGATCTGAGCAGAAACCCCCAATGACTCATCCCAGAGAAAACCAAGTTCAATAAACTTAGTTTCTCGATTTCTGCACCAGTCCTGACAGCCGTTTTGTCAAGGAGACAAGCAGGCATATATATTTCAGTGTGTTTTGTACTGAGAGCACTTCAGGTATTACCTGACATGGTGTGCCAGGGTTCATATAATGAAATCCATTTGGGATTACTCTTTCCAGTCCCAGGAAATTTCATATGAATCGCGTCATCACGACCGAGACCAATTGAAGCCAACTCAATTTCGATTGAAGTGCATTCGGGACACTATACAGTTAACTGTGGGTCAAAACTCAATTTATATAAATCAAAACAATTAAAGTATTCACCTCACCTACATCTGCCCAAAATATTCATTTGGGTCAAAAGTGGAAACAAACTGAAGATCTATGCAACAGGTAGTAAGCATCTACTAGAACCAGCATCACCATCGGCATGATGGGGGCTTCAAAGGCCCAACAGCTGCAAGCTGTGACCAGTATCGTCGCGACAATAAATCACAAAGGAACTAACCTCGGAGTGCTACAAACCTTTGCCAATGGGAGGGCTCTGGCCGAGTCCGAAACTCAATTCGTCCTGCGGATCACTCTCTGTTAACCAGCTGCAGAGGAGACATTAGACCTATTTTTGAAACCTGGATTATGGCGCCATGACAGGGTTTCCAAGAGCATCTCATGGTAAGTGAATTAGCCTATATTTTCATTTTAGTCACTGCGGTCTATGAAACTTTCCAAGCGCTATTTAACAACTCACAAGCCAGCAGTGAAATTTGCAGCTGGGCATGATTTTTTTTTCATCATGGTTATCAGCGCAGTTCTAAGAATAAATTATCAGTGTTCGATAGCCAGCAACTAGCGAGGTTTCAAGAATTCTTCTACTGGGAATCACTAGTGACACCTGCATCGCCTACCTTCATAAGGGGATTCGTGTCCCCAACAGCCATATCATAATTGTGACTAACGGAGAGCAATGACAATCAGTCGCCATCCATCGCGAGCGGCAGGATGGGGGACAAGCCCAACAACCGTCGCGGAGACGGCTGTGACGAGAACGGACAACACTAAAAACTGAAAAACCAAACACTAACCTCGCACTAACAAACCTGCTCGCCGTTCAACAATCGATCGCAAAGCGTTCAAGAAGTGAAACCTAGATGACTCTCCCGTTTGTTGTTATCCTAGTGACTGCAGTCTGCAGGATATATCGTAGCGATGAGCGGCAACAACGGCGTGTCACCTACATCACAGTAGGGGGATCCGAGACATCCCAACAGCGAAATCGCGCTGTGACAGAGACAAACTAGTCACCGACTGCTCACTAACCAATAATGCCTCCAGTTATTTAATTATCCCCACTGGACCCGGCCACTGAAAGCGTGCTGCGAGTGTCAAACTGCACTCCAAATAGAATCTCTGATTCTCAATGGTGAGTTGAGACACAGAGACTGCCCATGACACGGTCTGGATACAGAACGGTGGGTTCGAGGTTGACAGTGTGAGTTAAATTTGGTTTTACTGGTCTATTGATTTAAAGACATTGAACTTCAACCCCAACAGATTGTGAGGTGATCCCACAGGAGTTAGTTGTGGTCGTGAGCAGTAGAGTCGAACACCCAACAGCCGATGGCTGTGACCGAATAAACACTAGAGAAAGACAGTCGCCATCCATCAAGTGTGGATGGGGGACAAGCCCAACAGCCGCTGCGGAGACGGCTGTGACGAGAGCGGACAACACTCAAGATTGAGAAACCAAACACTAACCTCGCACTAACAAACCTGCTCGCCGTTCAACAGTCGATTGCAAAGCGTTCAAGAAGTGAAACCTAGATGACTCTCCCTTTGCTGTTATCCTAGTGACTGCAGTCTGCAGGATATATCGTAGCGATGAGCGGCAACAACGGCGTGTCACCTACGTCACAGTAGGGGGATCCGAGACATCCCAACAGCGAAACCGCGCTGTGACAGAGACGCACCAGTCACCGACTGCTCACTAACCAATAATATCTCGTTATTTTATTATCCCCAAAGGACCCGGCCACTGAAAGCGTGCTCCGAGTGTCAAACTGCACTCCAAACAAAAGCCCCGTTTCCCAACGGTGAATTGAGAAACAGAGATTCTGCCAATGGGAAGCAATGAGTTGGAAGACTCACTAGGCCAATTTCTCCAAACTGTCCCTGCCACGGTCAAGATACAAAAAGGCGATGGCTGGATTGAGATTGACACCGATCAAATGCGAGTTAATTTTGGTTTCACTGGTCTATTGATTCAAAGACATCAAACTTCCACCCCGAGAGATTGCGAGGCACAGGAGCTAGCTGTGGTCATGAGCAGTAGGGGTCGGACACCCAACAGCCGATGGCTGTGACCGAATGAACACAGAAAAATATAGTCGCCATCCAACAAGTGCAGATGGGGGACTAAGCCCAACAGCCAGTGATAGCTGTGACAAAAACCAAAACATAGCGCATTCATTGTTGAAATGGTTTATTATATGTACAAGATGACAGGTTGATGGTACTCACATTGCAATGTATAATGGCGTCCTGGTACAATAAGACATACTCACACAGAGAAAGATACAATTAACAGTCATTGCTAAATCACTCTATGACAATCACTTGCCTTATAAAGTGAGTTAATTCAGTTTCGGTGAAGAGTTGTACATCCCAACGTATTGTGCTCTACAACCACCGCCAGTGTTCATTTCGACGAGTCAAGCCTTAATCTCTCACCTTAAGTCGTCCTGCCATTTTGAGCGCGAGAATCTCGGGGAATAGAAGCGCGACCGCGTACTTACTGTGTATACGACAAAATACACTTACTTGGCGCGAGCGAGCTAAGGCTCGACGGCGGTAGTGGCCATTAATACCGAACCATATTCGAGGAGTAATGAGCGTTGGGATCTCCGCCGCTGTACCTGGCCATTCTCGCCCGTTTTTCCTCCTAGAACACAAGACGAGACAGACTCCAATAACATTCAGAAACGAAGTCAGTCATCTCCATAGCAAACGACCCAGTGCTGGTCAGCAAGTAATTGCTTCTCTAATAGGAGCATTGATGAGTTGTCGCAAAAGCTGATCGTTAGGGCTAGATTGCGAGTATCGCGACTGAAAGGCGTGCAGCACAGAGGCTTAACAAGAAAGCAAACACAGATGTATCACGCTGGGATTTACGGAAAATCGTCGCCTGGTGTACTCACAATTGTGTTGCTAAACGGTAGACGAGTCGCCGCTCCAAGAGTGAACTCACGCTAACAGACGCGTCGCCAGAATAAGCCGGAGGACTCGCAACAACACTGAGTCAAAGACTAAGTAGACCAATTTTGGCATTCCCCTGACACTGTCAGGATACGAAAGAAGCGGACACGTCGCCGCAGCCATACAGCGTCCATTATAACGCGCTGGTGATGGGGTGTGACACTTACCAGCGAGATATCTTCTTCCGGATGAACTATAATCTGACCTGACCCGGTGGACACGTCCACCTTCTTGCCGGAGGGCGGCGCGGCGTCCCCGCTCGCAGCCGGAGAGTCGCGTTGAGTGGTCAACGATGCCGGACAGCTGATAGACGTGATGACATCGGGCGCCGACACAGACGGCTGTGGAGGGTTCTAAAGGAGAGAAGTCGGAAATGTTTCAACGAGTCAACGAGGTTTTGACGGATGTTAAAACGGGTCAAACGGTTGCTAGCCACTATCTAATCTCTATAATTATCTAGCCAGGTGTTGGTAATTTCCTAACAAGGGTCATCACAAACATTCGGTTGAGGAAACATCAGAGGTCAGCTGGCAACCACTGCTGCTCGATAGACTCAGATTAACATTGTTCCAAGATGATCGCGGCAAAATAATCAGGATTTACTTCTCGTATGATATGTCCGCGGATACGATGAAGTTGCCGAGTCACCGAGCTTAGCATGGAGCACCAGTGTTATCGCCCCATCTCATAGTGAGGCTCAGTCTTTCCGTTTTTGAGCTATGATCAAAATGAGGAAGTCATACTAACGGCGGGAGACTGCCTGACCGGGATTCAAATCCAGGTTCTCACTTCGCATGCCCAGCGTATCACTATCCACCCACCCCACCTACCCCCAAGAAATATTGAGGACTGACAGTGACGTTCAGTGAAACTCGGATAACTCAAACTGCAGAGGACCACCAAAAAAAGTTTGAGTTATGACAGGGTTGAGTTATGAGTTATGCTCTCCATTTGCTTTAGCCATGTGGCCACCGTAGCGAGTTCATCTCGCACAAGTGTATTCCATTTCCTGGCAAAACTTTTTTTAAATTTGTGAGATTTTCTTCTCATGTGAGAAAAAAAACGAA
>Ga0224501_10004744_pt1 | contig 10723 bp, 8 predicted proteins | sample SF_Oct11_sed_USG_4_FD_169105 | JGI IMG/M metagenome (GOLD analysis project Ga0224501, IMG submission 169105) | Sediment microbial communities from San Francisco Bay, California, United States - SF_Oct11_sed_USGS_8_1 | ecosystem: Environmental > Aquatic > Marine > Sediment | place: USA...
CATGGCTACAGTTTATTGCGGATATTTTGCAGCAGGGGGCGGTTTATTTAATTGATTATGGTTATCCGCAGGCTGAGTATTACCTGTCTGAAAGACATATGGGAACCCTGATGTGTTATTACCAGCACAGGGCTCATGAAGATGCTTTGTGGTATCCGGGCCTGCAGGATATGACGGCATTTGTAGACTTCACCTCGGTGGCTGAAGCAGCTGTTACAGCCGGGTTTGAAGTAGCTGGCTTTACTTCGCAGGCTAATTTTTTACTGGATACAGGACTGGCAACAATTGCAGAACAGAGTATGCAACAGGATATGCAGCAGCAGTTAAATATTGCCCAGCAAATAAAAACACTGAGTCTGCCATCAGAAATGGGTGAGCGTTTTAAAGTGCTGGGCCTGAAAAAAAATATAGATCTTAAACTGCCCGGTTTTGAAATCAGGAATTACCTGGCTAGCTTATAAATCAGGTAATCGGTATTTAATGCATAATTATGTGTGTTGTTAAGCTTGCACCTGCCGGACTGCTCTATTACAGTCAGGAAAAATAACCAGGAAAATTCATGGATTTTATTCAAATAATAGTGCTTGCCATTGTGCAGGGATTAACTGAGTTTTTGCCGGTCTCCAGTTCGGCGCATTTAATCCTGGTGCCAGTGCTAACCGGCTGGAAAGACCAGGGACTGGCATTTGATGTTGCTGTGCATGTCGGAACCCTGTCGGCGGTGGTGCTCTATTTTCGTAAAGAAATAATACAAATGATCCGGTCCTGGTTTAGATCAGTGACAGGCAAAGGTTTTGATAATGATGCAAAACTGGCCTGGGCGGTATTGTTTGGCACTATTCCTGTCGGTTTGTCGGGATTGTTATTCAAGGATTTTATTGCCGAGCATTTACGCGAGCCGGTGGTCATTGCCAGTTCGACACTGGTGTTTGGTTTGCTATTGTGGCTTGCTGATGCAAAAGGGCGTCGTGTTCGTGATGAATATGCGATTAACTGGAAAGATGTGCTGGTAATTGGCTGTGCACAGGCGCTGGCGTTAATTCCTGGTACCTCTCGTTCAGGTGCAACTATGACGGCGGCTTTGCTGATGGGCTTGAGTCGCCAGGCTGCGGCACGGTTTTCATTTTTATTATCCATTCCGGTGATCGTACTGGCCGGTGGCCTGGAAACTAAAGATTATCTTGAACATGCCAGTATTACCGATATGCAGCCATTAATGCTGGGTGCTTTATTGTCCGGTGTGAGTGCCTATTTCTGTATTCATTATTTTCTAAAACTGCTGGAACGTATCGGCATGATGCCTTTTGTGATTTATCGAATCGTCCTGGCCTTATTTTTATATGTGATGTTTGCCTGATGCCTGATGCCTGATAAGAACCCTGATTTACGATTTAAAATTTTCTGGTTGTTGATTGGTTTTGGTCTGATTGCTTTTGTAGTGGTTCAGAGCCTGACGCCAAGCCCTGTTGATATTGGTGTGCATTTCTGGGACAAGTCATTACATACGGTAGGTTACTTTGGATTAATGGGCTGGTTTATGCAGATTTATCATACCCGACAGGCAAAAGTTTTCTGGACTGTTTTTTTTGTAATGATGGGTGTGGGTCTGGAGTTTTTGCAGGATCTTGGTGGTGTACGTCATTATGAAGTCAATGACATGATTGCCAATTGCCTGGGAGTGTTAATCGCCCTGATTTTATCATTTACCCTGTTTGCAAAAATACTGGTGTATTTTGACAGGATGATTGCCAGCAAATTTAGTTAGGCTGTTTTAGATCTGAAAGTGCCTGAATGCGAGCCTTGCGTATCGCATTTGCCATTTCAGGGCCAGGTAGATTCTGCTGGGTGATGTCGCTTAAATCCAGGTTAGCAATAATTTTTTGTGCTTTTCTAAAATGATCTACCTGTGATAATTCACAGTTTTCATAACCAGTCCGTCCACGTATATCTGCAATACAGGCAATCAGGAATTCTTCGAAACGCTGTGGCTTGCGAATTGCATCCAGTCTTTCCAGGGCATTCAGTAAAGTTTCTGTCTTGAGTTCGAATGCGCGATGAATATGTAAATGCATATCTGAAGTGATGACAGCCAGGTCTCGATAATCATTGGGTGCCCGTAGTCGCTGACAGACTTTTTTTATTACAGGTATACCCAGTTGTTCATGGCGATGGTGGCTGGGCCATTTGTCTTCAGGTGTTTTGCCTTTGCCAAGATCATGGCATAAGGCGGCAAAGCGTACTTTGGGGTCATCGCTTAACAGGCAGGCCTGTTGTAAAACCATCATGGTATGGATGCCGGTATCGATTTCCGGATGATATTTTTCCGGTTGTGGTATACCAAATAAAATATCCAGTTCCGGGAAAATGCATTTTAGTGCATCACACTGTCTTAAGGTTTCAAAAAACACCTGGGGATCTTTTTCACCCAGTGCTTTATGCATTTCCTGCCATACCCGTTCTGAAACCAGGGCATCGACTTCATGATTATTTACCATCGATTGCATAAGCTGCATGGTTTCATCGGCGATAGTAAAACCCAGGTGATGATAACGGGCAGCAAAGCGTGCAACACGCAGTATACGCACGGGGTCTTCATTAAATGCATCGGAGACATGGCGCAGAATTTTATTTTCGAGATCCTTTTGGCCATGGTAAGGGTCTATGATGTTGCCGTCTTTATCTTGTGCCATGGCATTGATCGTCAGGTCGCGTCTTAGTAAATCATCTTCCAGGCTTACATCAGGGGAGGCGAAAATATCAAAACCCTTGTAGCCGGGCGCTGTTTTGCGTTCAGTTCTGGCAAGAGCGTATTCTTCTTTTGTATCCGGATGTAAAAAGACAGGGAAGTCCTTGCCAACCGGGTTAAAGTTCTGCTGTAACATTTGTTCCGGCGTGGCGCCCACCACAACCCAGTCTTTTTCCTGGAATGGAAAATTCAATAACTGATCACGAACAGCGCCGCCAACGAGGTAGATTTGCATAAAGGGAGTATACGATCTACAGAGCAGAAAGAAAAAGGCCTGATCCAGATAGATAGAGATTTAAGTACAAAGAATCTCTATCTTAACCAGGATCTGGATTTTATTGGGAAAGTTGTTTCTGTGCAGCTGCGAGGGCTGTACCTGATGTGATTGAATCACCCAGTACGGCTTCCAGTGTACTCAGGCATAGCAGTATGTTTTCGGCACGGCTACTGTGACCCATGAGGCCTATGCGCCATACTTTTCCTGCCAGGTCGCCAAGGCCGGCACCAATTTCAAGATTGAACTCATTAAGTAGCTTGCCTCGAACTTCGGCATCATCAACGCCGTCTGGAATGGTGATAGCGTTTAACTGGGGTAAGCGATGAGCCTCGTCCACGACAAAGTTAATGCCCATGGCTTCGAGACCGGCTCTTAGTGCCAGATGATTATCCATATGTCTTTGCCAGGCATTTTCAAGTCCTTCGTTCTGTAGCATGACCAGTGATTCATGGAAGGCATACAGGGCATTAACCGGTGCAGTATGATGGTAGGCTCTTTTTGTATTGCCGCCCCAGTAGCCCATTACCAGGTTCAGATCCATAAACCAGCTTTGTACTTTCTGGCTACGGTTTTTGATAACTTCAATAGCACGGTCATTGAAACTGACGGGTGATATACCCGGTGTACATGACAGGCACTTCTGGGTGCCGGAATAAATAGCATCAATACCCCAGTCATCAACTCGTAATTCAGAGCCACCGAGAGAAGTGACCGCATCCACGATTGTTAAGCAGTCATATTTATGAGCCAGTTGACAAAGTGTTTGAGCATCAGATTGTGCACCGGTCGATGTTTCAGCGTGGACAAAAGCAACAACCTTTGCATCGGGATGGGCCTTGAGGGCCTCTTCAACTTTATTGGGATCAACCGGTTTGCCCCAGTCATCTTGAACCATAACAGGCGTGGCGCCAATGCGTTCTACATTTTCTTTCATTCGACCACCGAAAACACCATTTTGGCAGACTATGACCTTGTCACCTGCTTCAACCAGGTTAACAAAACATGTTTCCATGCCAGCTGAACCAGGAGCTGATACCGGGATGGTTAATTCATTCTTTGTCTGGAAAGCATACTGCAGCATGGTTTTAACATCATCCATCATAGCGACGAACTGTGGATCCAGGTGGCCAATGGTTGGGCGGGATAAAGCCTCAAGAATGCGTGGGTGTACATCCGATGGGCCAGGTCCCATAAGTGTTCTAACAGGTGGGTTGAAAGATGAAACTGTCATTAATAATTCCTTGGTTGTAACGCTGGCAGATAATGCCATGAACGAAATATGAAATACCCTGAGAATTTATCTGGATTTAATGTAAGTTTCCAGTGTTTCATGTAATTGTTGTTCTGATACGGGTTTACTGAGAAATGCATCCATACCCGCTGCAACACAGGCTTCCCTGTCTTCTGAAGTAGCTTTAGCCGTTAAAGCGATAATGGGTAAGTGGCGACTGGAAGGTTCCAGTTTGCGCCATTGTTCGGTAGCCTCGATGCCATTCATATTAGGCATATTGATATCCATAAACACCAGGTCATAATGATGTTTGTGCATGGCATAAAGTGCAGTATTGCCATCAGTTGCGATATCGACCTCATGACCCAGGTCAGTCAAATGGCTGTATATGACACTGGCATTGATTTCACTGTCTTCCGCAAGCAATAATCGATAAGATTGCTGTTGCTGTGTTTGTAAGGAAGGGGTTTGTTCTGGTTTGTTAAGCAGGTGTTTTAATGTATGTTCAAGTACTTCCCGGGCGACGGGTTTAATCATGGTTGCCTGGATGTCATGCAATATGCCTTGTTCAGTAAATGCAATTTTATTAATGTAAGTCGTGTAGATAACAGGTGTCTGACAGTTAGCATCTCTGCGTATTCTGAAAATAAGTTCCTGGGTGTTATCAATTTTGAGTGAATCTGCCAGGATGATTGCATCAAAGGATTTATTTTTTTGCTGACTCCATATTAAATGGGCAATTAAATTATCATGACCCTCTGCAATAAATGTTTCTATTTCTGACTGCTGGCAATACCGGTTTAGAATGTCTCGGCTGATTATGTCAGAGTCATAAATTAATACGCGCTTATTGTTGAGTAAGTTGACAGGTTTATGTGGTGCCTCATGAGCTGGTTGCCAGTTAAAACATAATTGTATTACTGGGTTAGACTGGTTATCAGAATTGATAGTCAGGTCGCCATTCATTAGCCGTGTTAATTGTGATCCTATACGCAAGGCCAGGGTGTCTTCTGAATCTGAGCTGAGTTCCATAGACAGGGGCTTAAGTATATTATTTTGTGAGAAATGTATATCGATACAGGCAATGATGTCACCATCTGATGTTTGTCCAATGACATAGCTATTAATATAAACGCCATTCTGATAATTATTATCTATGGCATAACGTACCAGGTTAGAAATAATTTGTCTTAATCTTTGCGCATCACCCATGACATAGTAGGGAAAATCATCGCTAATGTAATAGTTGAATTCATGATGTTTTTCATGTGCTAGTGGAGCAAGATTATGCATTAGACTATTAATTAGAGTTCTGGGTTGAAGTTCTTTCTGACCAATATAAATATTCCCTTTTTCAATTTTTGAAATATCAACTACATCTTCGATAATTTCCTGTAATGAATTGCTAGACTGGCTTAGGGCTTGAATATATTGTTTTTGCTGGTCATTGAGCTGCGTTTTATTCAATAGATCAATCATGCCTACGATGCCACCAATCGGTTTACGAATTTGATGAGTAATATTTGACAGAAATTCAGTTTTTGCTTTGCTTGCTGCATTTGCCTCTTCAACGGCGTCCTGTAATTTTTTTTGTAAGCTGAAAAGATAAATTGGAAGTGCGATAATAAGTAATAAGAAAGCAATGGTGTCCAGGGTGAGTAAATTCCAGGCGTCTTCTGTGAGTATTAGCAGGTTATAACCAATGAATGTCAGGATAACAGAAGCGATGAGAAACTGGCGGCCATAACGTGAGCTATAGCCTATGTATATCCATAGATAGATAAGGACATAAACACTGTTTATTCCACCGGTTAAGTATGCTGATACAGTAGTGCTTGTGATATCAAATACTAAACAGCTATAGCGACGTGATAATGATTCGGGTAGAAAAAAAATACTGCCAAGGACAAAGAAAGTAAATGAGAAAAAAACCAGGGTGAACTGATTCAGTGTTTCAGGTGTGACATCAAAGTAATTGCTTTTAATGCCGGTAGAGATGTAGAGGTAAGTTAGTATGCCTATGGTTAGCCTGATATATGATTGAATTAGCTCCGCATTATTTGCCCTGATCATAATGTAATTCCAGATTTGACAGTTATATATTTTGGTTCATATGTGGGTATAGCAGATGTTAAAACTAATTATTCATGGTGTTGTTTTCGAAGATAGTCTACTTTGGCAGTAGAACAGTTATTGCCAAGATAAGATGGCACAATAGTTTCCAGTGCTGTTGGTTGTGAGTGGTTTGATGGACAGACGCTGTCAACTTTTAGTGAATTGTAGTTATCAAGTGAAAATGGTTTATTAGGGAACCATTCAAAAACTATTGCCTGAAGATGGGATAGAAAGTCTGGTAAGCCAATAATGTGGCGCTTAAGTTGCAGTAATTGGCCAGTATATTCTACCAGTTGTTTGAGCGTGTATTCTTCAGGGCCGCATAAATCATATTTTTGTCCATATGTTGATTTATCAGTCAGTGCATCAACAAAACATTTTGCTACATCACCGACATAAACCGGCGCAAACCGAGTATTGGGGCAGGCGAGAGGAAAAGCAAGAGGTGTTAATTTTAATAATTTAGCAAAGCGGTTAAGAAAATGATCTTCAGGTCCAAAAATAACGGAGGGTCTAAAACTGGTAACGTGTATTTTTCCGGCAAATGCATGTAGATGGTTTTCGCCTTCTCCTTTGCTGCGTAAATAGTCGCTAGGACTTGTTCCTGCATCAGCATTCAGTGCGCTCATATGTAGCAGTCGTCTTACGCGTGTTTGTTGACAGGCATTAAGTATTTTTCGTGGCAGCTCTAGATGTATGGCTCTGAATCCTTCAGATTTGGGTTTGCGCTCATTAAGTATTCCGACCAGGTTAATTACGGCATCAATATTGTTAAAATATTTTTCCAGTCCTGTTTGCAGGTTGATGTCAGTTTCTATAATCTGAATACCAGGTAGTACAAGCAGGTGTTTACATCGCTCTTTATTGCGAGTCAGTATTGTTACTTTATATCCATTAGAACATAAGCGACTGGCAATATATGTGCCGACAAAGCCGCTGCCACCCAGAATACATATTGTTTTTATTTGCATATTATTATGAACTCTGTTGATTATTATATATCTTGACAAAGTTTTACTTATAGCACAATCTACTTCAATGAATATGATTTGTATACAGAAAGTGAGGGTGGATTACGTGCGACCCGTGTGGTGCGGGACTGCTTTTCTGTGGGTTAGCTATCATATTTTCTGAGTTTTAAGTTAAGTAATGAAATAGACAGGCCGCAGATTCATTAGAACTGCGGCCTTTTTTATGGTGGCTAAAAACTAGCTGCTTGACAGTTATTTAATAGCTTAAGCGTTAACTGAGCTCAGGGTCGATCTGAATGATGATTTATTGAAGGAAAAAAGTGGAACGAAAAAAATTATTAGTCATTTTACTGGCTTATGTGCTGGTAGTGTTAATCTGGTCTACAACGCCGTTAGCTATAAAATGGAGTAGTGAAGGGGTCGGGTTTCTTCTTGGGTTGACAGCAAGAATGTATATTGGCGCTTTGTTGTCACTGGTACTGGTAATTATTATCTATAAAAAACTACGGGTTGATGCACGCGCTGTTCATGTTTATTTTGCATCTGGATTGGCAATTTATGGCGGCATGATGCCTGTATACTGGGGTGCTCAGTATATTGACTCGGGCCTGATTTCAGTTGTTTTTAGTCTGACTCCTATAGTAACCGCATTTCTGGCAGCGAGATTCTTATATGAGCAATCATTGACGATTTTTAAGATGATTGGATCAGTATTAGGGGTTCTGGGTCTGGTGGTTATTTTTTCTGATCAGATATCATTTGGCGAGCAGGCGATACTCGGTATTTCAGCTGTGGTTCTGTCAGTTGTTTTACATTCTATAAGTTCAGTCTGGATTAAGTACCTGAAGCCAGATTTGCCGGTTTTAATGATTACAGCAGGTGGACTCCTGTGCTCTTTGCCATTATTTCTGCTGACCTATTATCTTCTGGATGTGCAAATACCTGAAGCTGTTTCTTTGCGTCCGTTATTAGCAATCGTATATCTTGGTATTATGGGTTCTGTTGTTGGTTTTATGAGTTACTACTTCATACTGGTTCAACTACCAGCATCAACCGTGGCACTGATTACATTAATTACGCCTGTTTTGGCGCTCTTGATTGGGGTATTGTTTAATAATGAGCTTGTCAGTTATTCGATTATACTTGGAGCAGTTTGTGTGCTGACCGGGTTATTGATTCACCAATGGGGTGCGGGCATAGTTAAAAAATTATGCGCATTACGATAAATAATATTTTGTTTGTATTGCTGGTACTGGTAATTCCTGTATCAGTTAATGCTGCTGCATATGTTGATGAAATTCGTTTTGAAGGCAATGAGAAAACACGGTCATCAATATTAATGAATGAAATTGCTATTTCCCCGGGTGATGAACTGGATGGTAATAAAATCCAGGCATCTGTGCAGGCTATAATGGACCTGGGTTTGTTTCGTTCAGTTGATTATTATCTACAGGGTAAAAAGACGACTGATAGTTCGGGGGAATCGTTAATGGACCTGGTCTTTGTCGTTAAGGAAAAATATTATTTAATAGTGTTGCCCAGGTTTAAAACTGAGGATAATGAAGTGCATATGGGTTTGCAGCTGCGTATGGATAATATAGGCGGTTTAAATCACCAGTTGCGGTTACTGGCATTAAATCGAGGGGAAACCGCGGGTATAAGAGAAAAGAAAGTTCAGCTTAAATATAAAGATCCACATGTATTTTCCAGTGATTATCAGCTTGTTGTGTCATTAGTGGATAGCAATGAAGTGATGGATAATTTGTTGCTGGAAGATGAGAATGTAATTGATCAGTCTTTTTATGTGGGGGTTAGCAAGTATCTAGATGTTAGTCGAGGTAGTCGGGGTTATTTTGTAGGTGTGGGTACCAGTTATCGACTAAGACAGTTTGAGGGTGTTAGTTCAGGTCTGTTGCTTGATGAAACCGATGCGACTTCATTAAGTTTGTACTGGGGTTATGAAGATGTAAATCGATATTTATATAATCGGGGTGGCAAGGAGTACGGATATTCTATTGAAGTATCTGACCGTGACCTGGGTAGTACATCAGAATTTGTAATTAATAATTTTTATTATCGAAGTTATTACCGTTTTGAGTCGCGACCTGACGATAATTTAAATGTTCAGACTTTATTTTCCTATGCTACAGATTATGTGTTAAATGCCTATGCATTTAGTCTTGGCGGGAGTGATGATCTCAGGGGGTATGATAAAAACAGGTTTGAGGGTAATGCGCAGGTTTTATTAAATATAGAGTATTTAACACCGGACGATGATCATAAGCGTTTACGTTATGCACTGTTTCTGGATGTGGGTAATGCCTTTGAGACAGTGCATGATATAAAAGCGAGTAAGCTAGAAACAGCGATTGGTTTTGGTGTGCGCTGGAAAATTCCTGTTTTTGTAAAAGTAGATCTCAGGATCGATGCCGGTTATGGTTTTGGTGATGATGATTACCGCATTAGTGTGAGTTCACACCACGCATTTTAAATATAGGTTTTTGTGGTAAAACCAGTATGTTCAAGAGTTTTGTTAAGTCTGAGGTATCAGGTTTATCCACCTGTATATGACATAAAGCGCAGGACTTTTTCCGGATGATCATTGAATTCATGTTTTTCAGGTTTCAGGTTGATTGCAGTTCTAATAGCCTGTTCCAGTTCATCATTACTGATACCTGCACGTAGCAAAGGGCGCAACTCGAAATGATGTTCCTGACCCAGGCAGGTATAAATAGTGCCATCAACAGAAAGCCTGACACGGTTACAGGTTTCACAGAAATGTTGAGACATGGGCGTAATAAAACCAATATTAATATCAGTATTGGCTACTTGTAGATAACGGGCAGGACCACCACCTGGCATCACACCAGGAATCAGGTCAAAACGGCTGGCAAGTCGGTTTTTAATATCCTGTAGGTTGATATAGTTGTCTATCGCTTTGCGCCCCATATCACCGACCGGCATAATTTCGATAAAACGCAGGGTGAAGCCATGTTCGATACAGAAGTCAACCATGTCTTCAACTTCGTGATCATTGATGTCTTTCATGAGTACCATGTTGACTTTAATGGGTTTAAAGCCGGTGTTTTTTGCTGCCATTAGGCCGTCGAGAACTTTTTCCAGTTTGCCACCGGTAAGTTGTTTGAATGTAGTGCTATTCAGACTATCCAGGCTGACATTGATTCGGCTGATACCGGCTGATTTTAATTCATCGGCATGCCTGGCCATTCGAGTGGCATTGGTGCTTAGTGACAGGTCATCCAGCTGGGGCAGGCTTGATAAGCGTCGAGCCAGCTGAGGAATATCTTTTCGAACCAGGGGTTCGCCGCCAGTGATTCTGACCCGACGGGTACCGAGGCGAGTAAAGGTTGAAATAACCCGTT
>Ga0224501_10004745_pt1 | contig 10722 bp, 6 predicted proteins | sample SF_Oct11_sed_USG_4_FD_169105 | JGI IMG/M metagenome (GOLD analysis project Ga0224501, IMG submission 169105) | Sediment microbial communities from San Francisco Bay, California, United States - SF_Oct11_sed_USGS_8_1 | ecosystem: Environmental > Aquatic > Marine > Sediment | place: USA...
ACTGCCCAAGAAGGTATATACCTAGCACTGCCCAAGAAGGTATATACCTAGCACTGCCCAAGAAGGTATATACCTAGCACTGCCCAAGAAGGTATATACCTAGCACTGCCCAAGAAGGTATTGTATCGTACTTACTCAAGGACTTCATTGATAACATATAGAGGCTGCTGGTCAGGTTTTGGGTCAATTATCATGAAGACACAGTTGATAAGGATTGTTGCGAGAATACACAGATCGAAGAACTGGTTGCTGATAACGGCTAGGCATGCTCTTCTTATCGGATTCCATGGTGCAAACAGGAAAAAAGAACTCGTTGCAGAAAATCTGAAGATGGTAAACTTGGAGAATTTCTTGGCTATTACCACAAATGTCTACAAAAGAGATGCATTCATTTAAAAGACCGGAACCACTGAGGAATGTGATAAGCTCCATCACTGAGCAAGAAATTGCATAGGTCAAAAGTTTGATTGCATGGAGCGTGGCCTTGACACTGGAGGCTTAGCTATAAAACTGATCATTCACCCACTTCAGACCAATCAGTCATATTAATGTAACACCCCTGACCATATTACTGTGTTGAAGGATTACCCGTTTCACTGAACAAAACCCGACAGGTATTAGGCACTGTACAAAGCTTTACTATGCTAAACTATAGCCACGGGCATCATTCATGGATGGTGTGTAGTTCACTGACTGAAGGGCATTGCAAGAAGCGCTCTGGCATTGCATGTTATCATACCTGATCAGTTAGGTATGATTGCTGCAGAATACCTCGCAGGGAGTTTTCACTTCGGAGCCAATAATAAAATCATTAAGGAATATGGGCCACTATAGGCTATAGTTATGAAATAAGGAATAGTGATGATTCGTATTTTATTGGCGAGCTATACATCCAGGGATTTGGAGAATAATTTTAGCTAATATTCCGTTGCTATGAGGTTACATAGTTATGAAGAGTTAGAATACGGGTCACAGTTCTTCAAAATCCAGTGTGGTGTCAAAATACACCCACAAGTGGAATGGTTCCATTGGCTTATTTCTTTACAAAGAGTTGATATGTCTACAATAGCCTATATATCATTACAGTTTCATAATATTAGTTCTAGCTCTTAATTTATTTAGTGTCCATTTTAGACAAATGTAATGCTTTTGTTGGATGTAACAATATACCCACTGCAGACAACTCATGATTATAATTCAGCCAAATTCACTCGTTCATAGTCTAAACAAAATACTCAACAAAAATTACAGTCGACAAGAGCTTTTACACGCCATGATGGAGGCAGAGAATAGCAAAGTCAGAGTCTTATGAAAACTGCTAGTTTATTTAATGTTTTGGCAGCTTTACCCTCAGGAATTACTCTCATATGGTAGATATACAGTAACTATGAATCAGCAGCAGCGGCTGACAGCAGTGTGCTGCCGATATGCGATTGCATACAGGAGAGAATTGTGCAAAGTATTGCAAAGAATCATGTTAAGCCTATAACGATGATGATATAGCTAGTTGCGCGTGGCTTCCGCCGGTTCATTTATCTTATTGCAATTTTTCGGATAACTATGCTGAGACGCGCAACCCGTCATAGCAAAGTCAACTACATTATAAAGAATATAATACTATGGTGTGGTGTTAGCGCATTTACTTCTAGAAGTCTGTACTGGCATAATCCACCAATTTAAAAGAAGTAAAACTATTTAGATGATCTGATCTTTAATTTGAGGCTCTCTTGAACTAAATTCCGCTATTAAGATATAATTGGTTAGAAAAAACCACGAAAGGGAGACCAGCATGGCACCGCTCGGTTTGAGCAAGATCTCCCAAAACATAGACAGGAACTACACTTTAATTGTAAATAAACAAAGAAATATTCATAATAGAACATTTTTATTTTCTGATCTGTCTATGACCTTACAGCCCCGTATGACCTTACAGCCCCGTATGACCTTACAGCCCCGTATGACCTTACAGCCCCGTATGACCTTACAGACCCGCAGATTAAAAATTCGTAGATTGCATTTGTGATAGAGTCCATGAAATATAGGGACACCCATACCAACATCACCTATCGCGAGCTTATAACAGTCTTGGTAATAGGAAGGTGGTTGGCGAGCCCGGAACAGGCTTATGATGATTGTTTAAGCAGGATATGTTTTAGCAGCATGCATAGGAGATTGCAGCCAATTAGCTCACAATTCAAAACAAACTGAAAGGTGCTTATTGCATAGATATTGCAATGCTTCAAGTACACAAGGTTGGTATCGTTATCAGGCAATGAGATCATCGGGGCATCGGGGAGGCCTACATACTAAACGGATCTGTGCCACTGGCGTGTGACTGACTCAAAATGGTCTTTATCTCAGGGTTTCATTACTACCATAATATAAATCCAATAGTTCAGCTATTAGTTGTTTCGGTTAAAGTGATGGATTTGGAAAATAATTATTTCAAATTACAAATAAGATGTCCTTATGCAACGTCATACGAGGTGAGCGGTAACTATTAATAGTCTGTGCCCACCTACTCACAGCCAAGGTGCTGCTAATTCTATTGAGCAGACTAAGAACTCTTTGTAGCTGGTCTATGTGTACACACTATTTGTTAATGATTACCTGGCAACGGGAGGTATTGTTTCGCTTAGCTCGCTCGCATTCACACGAATTGGGTTGGTGTGATTTGGTGGCCCTAACCCGGGGTCATTATTTATGTATATTCTTTGGTGCGAGAATGAATGGGATATTCAGACTGTGTAAATTACATCCCCATTTGTATATACCTGTTTTGTCATCGATATGAAGGAAGGGGTGCGATGCTGAAATGCACAGTGAACTTTTAATTTGACCATGGGCATCTCCAGAATGAAACGCATGTTTTGGTTTCAACTTTCTATGAATAGATTTCGATAATTAATGAGGAACTGTAATTTAAAACAGATCGACAAAGGGTGAGGTGAACCGTTCTTACATGGTTGGGTCCTTTGAATTGGGGGTAGTGCCAAATAAGGTATGGAAAGGGCAGAGGTAAGGTAGCGCATGACCTATACTCTGACCCATGTAGGCATGGTGAATTGATCCTTTGAATGGGGGTTATGTCAAATATGGTACCGTGGAGTCAGAAGGAAGGCAATGCAAGATCTTTACTCTAACTTGTGTAGGCACGGTCGATACGTTGGAATGCTCAATCAGAAATGTTTAAATCCTCATAGTCATATTGCAGGGGTAACACAGAAACCAGCCGGTGGGTAGGTGGATTTCAGCCGGTGGGTAGGTGGATTTCAGCCGATGGGTAAGTGGATTTCAGCCGGTGGGTAGGTGGATTTCAGCCGGTGGGTAGGTGGATTTCAGTAGTATTAGTGAACCCCGGGAGATGACTGACAGCAATACACTTTATACTCTATTGGCCAATCAGATGGTAGCTATAAGATTTACAGAGTAAGTTCAAATCTCCCAGCACCCTGACAGGTTATTGGGCAAATTGACGCCCCCTTGGAGAAAAATTAGAAAAGTTCAACTGTCCCTACTCTACTGGCTAGGCAGATAATACTGAAACTTCCGAGTGCTGTCATGTGAGTGCGTGCGTACTATGGATACTTTGCCAAGACAGATTGTGATTGCTCTCAGTAGTCAGTATGAATGCCACCGATTTAATGTCTCCTGTTACATCTATAGACATATAATATGTCTATGATTACACCGGCCTAGTTATCATGAAGGGACAAGTGACCATGGGATTGAAGGTCACTCAAAGCTCAATCGCCCAAATTGTTATCCACATTAACGCAAAATTTGATGATTATCCTCCGTTTTTTTCACAGCAATGAATGATGGGTTGTTAGCTATACCCTTGTGTTTATAGGTTTATTGGATATGTGTTTTAATCTCACCTTATCTTTGATGTTAGGGTCTATCTCTTCCAAAGGTATACTGAGAAGATCTCGTGGGAATCGGCCCATATTTTCCGGTAAGCACTGCCCCTCCGCCAGTTTGGGGTCTTTTTCTGGTGCCGTTTCCCCATCATCGTCAAATACAATCTCACCATCTACCAACCGGCCCTCATCCTCGCCGTTATTCGCCTCTTTCCGCTTCTGTTCATTCTCACGCTCTATTAACTTTATGTAAGATTGTTTAGTGAATTTCCTGAAAGTCTCCTTGCTAGATTCGTCTTCTTCCTCATTGTCTGAATTCTGGCTGCCATGGCCAGAGTGGACGCTTTCTAATTCGGCAGCGTGATGACTGCCATTTACAGGATACAAATGGCCACCGCTGTCGACCGCAGCTGTTTGTGACATGCTCTCTTCATCAACTGCAAATATAGACTCGCAGTGATAGTTTGACGGTCTGACTGAGTGAGTGACTCAGCTGTGTTTGGATCTACTCTCGCGTTATAGCATCAACAATGCTGGAATAGGTAATCCTTGATTAGCCAGTGAGAAATAGTCTAAATACCCTAGTCACTGAATGATGAACTGTAAACCAAATGTAATCCCATTACTCGATGTGTTCCGTACCCTTACTAAAAGTCATATACATAACGGAATACTTCCAGCTGATGGCATAACATTGCTTTCAACAACCCGGGTACACGACCACTTGACTCAGCTGAATTCAAACTCCCACAATTCAAACAATCTGTTGGTTTCTCAAGTGTACATACGGCTGCACAAGGGTAAAATTCTACATAGGAAATCAACACTATCGGATTTAGTTTCAGTAGCGAGACCATTTAATCGCATAATGTTCTTGTGTGTGCCCAGCGTAATTGTATGCAGATACATTTGATTTCACTCGACTGGTGATCACTGCTTATTGAATATGTACATAGCTCATATGATATACTGGTATTTCACCATTTAGACTGCACTGGGATTATAAATAGTTTAGTCGAAATTACTTGTGCCTAGTAAACATGCATTGATTTGTATATGTTTCGGTTAGCAACTATTGCGATTCGATCAAATGTAAATCTCCCCAGTCGGGTTGTAAATCAGTCAGAATCTTTCATCTACTACCGAATGGTTAGAACGCTATTGGTTTGACATACCAGAGGTCTCAGCTCCCTAAAATCCTAAGGCGACCTGTTGGGAGCTGTTGGTTTCTTACTGTCCGCCTTAGGGTAACAAACTAACTTCACACAGATGTTATATGAGACAAGTACATGCAAATCATACGAGCACGCAGGAAAGACTATTGCCTCTTTGTCAATCATGTGGTAAAAGTTTCAGCCTCCTCCATCCTTCAATAAGCTCTATAAATTTTAATAACAATGGTAATAGATTGGGTGTTCTTCTCATGGTAGCCGGCGCGTCAGGCAATCGATATGAAAAAAATTATATGTGGTAATGCTGATATGAACATCAGTATACAGTGGATAGGTCCTTGATGAGTGGCCGAACTTTATTTAGTCCTGAGTTATCGTGTATGTTCCCCTTCATCTACATTGAGTAACTTACAAACCAGCACAATACTGACGATAGTCACATCCTAAAATCTGTTATCAAGAAGCCAGGATTCAGTTCCGGTCTCTCACCTTTGTATTTCTTGGTCCATGTAAGAGTCTAGATTGAAAACACCCAGGAACCGGTTGGTTTGTATGGATATCTCAATTAGTTCTAATTATTCAGTGAGATTACACCGCTCGCCTGATAGTACGTGACTATATGTGTGCTGAGGTAATGATAAACTTACCTCGAAGGGGATGACTAGAGCAGCCTAACAAACTAACATGCCCTATCGAATAAACCTCGCTTTATTAATAATGGCTGCCGAAGTTTTAACGCAAATGTATGTATTGACATTGCTTTACAGAATTTGTTCGCTTGAGATACAGCCTATTTAGAGAACTATAAGCCTTTTGAATATAATGTAACATAGAACCAGTAACAATAGATTGGTTAGCAGGGTCGTATAAATGAATATTTATCTTCGAGACCTGTACAAGTAACATTCGAGGCCCTAACTACACACCACCCTGAGAATCATAAGATTAAATTCTATGTTTACCAAATAAAATTACCCACAGTGATAAAGGTGAGAGACAGTCTTATAAAGCACCTACCCCTTGTTCAGCTAGTCAAGATAAATGCATGACCAAACCACATTTTCCAACCAGACCCATGCAGTTATACAATTTATTCAACGAGATTAAGAACTGCATAATATGGCCATTGTGTTAATAACCCAACAATAACAGTACCAGTGTTTCCTTAGAAAATACCTATATGGATACAAAAAGCATTTTACCTTCACCAACAGTTTTCAGTTTTATAATACTGTGAATAAAAAACTGAATGACAAGGCAAAAACCTACCTGTAACTGTTTAGATGTATATTGTAGTATCTATGTACCATCTACCTATCCGCATGGTCATGTAATAAGGACCAGAGTGAAAAACTAAACAGCGAGCGGCGGATAAAGCTCTCACTATACTATAAGGGATGAAAGAATTCTGCTTCTACTGGACTGCCGATTTATAGGTTAAATGGCTAATAATTGGCAAGGTCTGATCTTTGTTACACAGCCTTCATGTAGTAATACTACCTATGCACTGTTTTATGCTGTACAAATCGTTTTCATACCGAGGTGTTTAGAATTTTGAATACTCATGTGTTTGCATGACTTTTTCTATGTTCCAACGGCTTATCAGTAACTACAATGTATATACAACTGCTCACTAGATGTTCATTAATCAGCCTTAGTGCATATTCAGCTGACAAAGGGGGGCAACTTCATATTGATCCATATTACCTCCGTAACTAGAGTTTGTGTGTACCATAACAGTTCAAAGAAAGGACATTCTTAATTATAACATACGCGTACTGATATTATCGTTGAATTGAATAATTTAAAGGCCTCACAGAATTCATAGGGGCTCTACAAGTCAGTAGCAACAGTGCAGCCATAGGTATGAGTATGACTAGCCAAATATATAGAACAAAGCTCGAACTGTCTGTTTCACTCACCAACTGTTGCTGGCTTATATTGTATATCGATATTGGCATGATAATGCGCAATGGACCAGATTACCTGACATTAAACAATAAAATCCATAACTATATTCAAATTCTCATCGATCTTAGCGGCAATTACTGACCGTACTTGTATGGATTTCATTGGTATAGTTAGCAATTGCCAACAACATAGCTTTCTCTGACCAAAGACTTCGCGAGACCCTTCTCTAGTACTTGCATAGCATTCCTAATTCACGCTCGCGCCGTCTTAGATTTAATTTATTGCAGCGAATGCGAGTTATCATTGCTGGGCTTCCCTCTAGCCAATCTTAAGCCTGATCTCCAGACGTTTGCGGCTTCGCTGCAGCGAATAAGTTCCATATCAAGAGAGCGAAGCAGGAATGCCTCTATATGAAAAGTAATAGTTGAGTAGCCTTACTTATTTATGCCAATAGTTGGCAGATATAAGGATTAGCTATGACAGCAGTAGGGTGTAGCGGGCAATCAGGCCATATCAGGCTATCAAGTGAGCGGGGTGTCGGATGAATTCTGGTTACTCAGTGAGCATGGTGAAGTGATGATGCCGGATTGCTGCAGGGCATGCACTCGATTGGCTCATGACCTGTTATTATGACCTCAGATCACTGAGTGCAGCCGCTTCTCACTGCAATACTACCAACACCACTGGAAGCTCAATCAAAGCAATACGAGATACCTATCACTAATCAACAATAAAATTATAACAATTACACTTTTTAAAAATTTTATTCGACATGCAGTCAATGCGTGCAGCATGCGTCTACGTTGGAGTTATCCCCATATGTTGTGTTGGGTGTACCGTGACGGTCAAGAGGCTGCATGCTTTGCACTGGACATAGGGAACACCCTAACTTGTATGAGGTTTCACTTAATTTTAGATTTGGGTTGGGAATATGAAACTGGTGTAGGGTATAACAAGAGTTTATATAGACTGATACAAAGGTTATGACATCGACGCGGTTCTAGTGTTCCCTGGCGTGCAACCTGAACTCTATGCATTCTGTATAAACATGTGAGGCTAAGAAATAAGAATTATTTTTAAAAAGCTGTGTGCTTGTTATGTGACAAAATGTTATTAAGCCTTTTAGCGGTTTGCATTTCCCCTGCACCATGGTTTTACCTAGATAGCCTGTAGAGTCATTTAGCAGAGGTATAGACTCTTGACCTTCAGAATAACAAAGCAAGTTCAACCATACCATAGAGGCTAACAGAGGTCCGGAACCAATATTCAGTTCGACTAGAGCCCTGATAGGGACTCTATACTTGATGATGGAGCACTATGCAGCAATTTGGAAGCTCTGAAGGACTGATTCTGTTAAGTTTGCTAGCGGAGAAGCCATAGAGATGCAACCCAATCGCTTAATCAGATGATCTGAGACCCAAGGCAACGGGCGGTTAGCTATTAATCAATCGACCTTTAAACTGTGAGAATTTGAACGGTTCCGACCCGACTGTCATCAAAATGAGTGGTGTAATTATAGCCTTTACGCCTTTATCAGTGACAAATGTACAATCAGGTTTTCTTCCCGTGGAGTGAAACCGCGATAAGCACGAATTCGGGCAACAGATGGAGAATTTAGTTGCTGGGTAGTCATTGGGAGTTAGTGATGATTCACTCACTCAAATCGGTGAATGACAACACTGGAAAACATGAGGCTGTCTCACCTATGGCGTCCAGTCGCTGGTTTTGTTGAGCTATAAAACATTGCTGATGTTTCAAGACACTGTTGATAAAGAAGCTGCTCTCACAATGAGAAAACCCTGAACGACCCAATACCCCATTTTGGTTTGACTAGTACTTACTGAGGTCCTGTGAGAAGTTTTTACCGAGGTCCTTCTTAGTGTCATCGTCCCATTCGGAAGCGGTGAACAGAAAGTCCCTAGTGTGTTGTCTGTAAAGATAGCCATTAGTACGGCCATCAGGCTCCTACAAATAGACAAGACACATCACAAAAAATATAAAGTGACATCATCCAATATAATCTTCCCCCTAACACCCGCCGTCATCTTTCTAACCATATTGTGCTGAGAAGCTTCTACAGCCAACTCAGAACAGATGCCCGAGACCGATGTTCGACCACACAGAAAGAGGAATATTACTTCGAGTTAGTAGTTTGTTTGATACATGGTTCTCATTCGGTCAGAATTGTAGTAGTTTATGGGTTAACAAGTAACACGCTTTCCATCTAGACGCAAAAAACACAAGCCACAAAAGATAGTAGATAACTCCCAGTTGACCGAGGCCTGCTTGCAGGACATACAGCTGATGCGTTACATGTCCCGGAATGAAATGTTGCGTGCGACACAGCTATTAAGCCGTATCATCTCAATAGGATTGTGACATACCGAAGCTTCTTATACCTTTGGGGAACTCCTGCATGTCCAATTGCTCATTATAAGACCCATTCTGTGATCTAGATACCCCTCATACCCGTTGTGAAGTTGCAGTTGATGCAAGACCCGCCCTGGTTTTAGACTGCTACTGCACGCAAAACTGATCAGAAATGAAGTGCGAAATAGACCAGATGGTTAGATAAAGCTAAGACTGAAGGTTCATAACTGTACTCTTAACAATTCTTTTTTTGTAAATATTATCATGCCAGTTTTGTACGCTAAATCACCCTACTTTTTGTACGTTCACCTTTCTTCACCATCATCTGTACTTAATTTATTATGTGACATATGTCATTGCTGTCTTGTAAGAATAAAATACTTTTGACACAGAAGATTTTAACCACTAAAGCCAACTGAAGATCAACTCTTACATAGCAAATGTTTGATAATTCAAAAACTTCATAATAATATAGGGCTGGACTACGCAGAACACATCAATAGGAGTCATTGATTTTGTCAAGAAGGGCATGCATTATTAAACTTGGCTAAGTTTTTATAGCTATGATAATAACCGTGGTTTACCCTGATATCAGATAGGACACCGCTGTAGTGATGATTTGTGACATCCGTTTAGATGGGTATAATATGGTTCTACAAGACTATAATTTGAACTCGACTGAACCGATTATGAAACTGCTGAGCCAGGAAGCAGGCACCTTTCCTACTAATAACAATTTACTTCAAAATACAACCTTGACCCATTATTTATTTTTTCCACTGAGGGTGTAGGATTACTGTACAGTTTACCTCTTGTGTTTATCTAGCAGGACAGCTGCACTCGATTTTCCACTACAAGGTACGAATCGTGCACCAACTGCAGCCTGTTCCGATATTATATATATAAATATATATACATATACATTTACCAGCAACCTTGTAGCCAGTCTCATGTAAAATGCTTTGCTGTTACTCTTTCATTGTGTATGGTGAACCAATGTCATCCATGTAGTCTACTCAAATTAAGCAAATATTAACACCAGTGAGACAAAGACATTGAAATGGATACGCATGAAAGAGTATGGCTGCGTTTTTAGTCTGAACTCAACTAGAAATTTGATCCGTAAAGGAAACTGCCAATTGGATTGCTTAGCAAACTGCACACGCATAGCCGTTCAGAAATTTAAATTGCATATTGACTTTGTCTGGTTCATAACTGCGGGGGTGTCCTAGCTGCACTTACACTACTCTAGCTGCACTTACACTACTCTAGCTGCACTAACACTACTCTAGCTACACTTACACTACTCTAGCTGCACTTACACTACTCTAGCTGCACTTACACTACTCTAGCTGCACTTACACTACTCTAGCTGCACTTACACTACTCTAGCTGCACTTACACTA
>Ga0224501_10004748_pt1 | contig 10718 bp, 14 predicted proteins | sample SF_Oct11_sed_USG_4_FD_169105 | JGI IMG/M metagenome (GOLD analysis project Ga0224501, IMG submission 169105) | Sediment microbial communities from San Francisco Bay, California, United States - SF_Oct11_sed_USGS_8_1 | ecosystem: Environmental > Aquatic > Marine > Sediment | place: USA...
GAACGTGGACACCGACACCCAGTACGCCTTCACCCGCCCCATCGTCGGTCACATGATGTCCAACTACGAGGGCGTCCTGAAGATCGACGGCGAGGTGGGCGACAAGAAGCTCTACGACCCGCGCAGCTACCTGAAGAAGGGTGAGAAGGCCATGGCGGAACGGGTCGGAGTGGCGTGCGGTGATCTCCTGAGCGAAGGGAAGTCGCTCTTCGGGCAGATCTGACGGGCACATCCCCGGTCCGCGCCCGCCCCGGTCCGCTCTTGCTCCCGACACCTCCGGCCCATCCGATCCGACCGCGATGAAGTACGCCGAGTCCATCCTCGACCTGATCGGGAACACCCCCCTCCTGGCGCTGAGCCGCATCGACCAGGACGGGGGTGCCACCGTCCTGGGGAAGTGCGAGTTCTTCAACCCCGTGGCCGTGAAGGACCGCCCCGCCCTCTGGATGATCCGGGAGGCGGAGAAGCGCGGGGACATCACGCCCGGGACCACCCTCGTCGAAGCCACCTCCGGAAACACGGGGATGGCGCTGGCCTACATCGGCCGCATGCGCGGATATCGTGTGGTCCTCTGCATGTCTGAAATCCAGAGCGTGGAGCGCCGCAGCGTCCTGCGGGCGCTGGGGGCCGAGCTGGTCCTCACGCCGAAGGAATCGGGGACGAAGGGCGCCAAGGCCCGCGCCATGGAGATCCACGCCGGCACGCCGGGCTCCTTCTACGTCGGGCAGCACGACAACATGGACAACCGCCTGGCCCACGTGGAGTCCACCGCCGAGGAGATCTGGCGGGACACGGAGGGGCGGGTGGACATCTTCGTGGGCCCCCTGGGAACCGGAGGCACCCTCTGCGGCGTGTCGGAGGCGCTCAAGCCGCGCAAGCCCGACCTCCGCGTGGTGGGCGTGGAGCCCGCCGGGGCGCCCTTCATCTCCCAGGGGCACTTCCAGCCCCACCGCATGATGGGGACCGCCCCGGGGTTCGTCCCCGGCGTCCTGGACCGCGACCTCATCGACGAGATCCGCCTGGTATCGGAGGAGGACGCCTTCGCCACGTGCCGGGAGTTGGCACGCAAGGAAGGAATCCTGGTGGGGATTTCGTCGGGGGCCAGCGTACGCGCCGCGATGGAACTCTCCCGCCTCCCGGAGAACGCCGGGAAGGTCATCGTGTGCATGCTCTGCGACAGCGGGGAGCGCTATCTGAGCGTGGAGGGACTCTTCGATGAACAAGAGGACGGGTGCAGCGGTCCCTCATGACATCTCCACTCGAGCCCATCGGACTCCACGCGGACAGTCTCTGGTGACTCGAGGGTGGGACATGCCACCCATCACGTGATCGCAGGATAACGTGAAGAAGGACGCTCAGGTAACGCCGGGGTAACGGTGCGAAGCTATCATTACAGCTCATGCGCTTCGTACGTCCCGCCTCGAGGTTGCCATGTCTCGCCGACATTCTTCCTTCTCTCTTCTTCTTGCCCTCTGTGTGGTTGGATGCGCGTCCCCAGGAACGTCAGCGTTCTTTGGGTCACCCGATACGCGCCGCACGCTGGTCACCGTCGAAAACCCTACCGGCGATGACGCGAAGGTGTACGTCGTTCGAGGGACGACAGCCATTCCCCTGGGAGTGGTGCGGAGTCTTTCCGACCGGACATTCACACTCAACGCAGCGTTGGCTCCCGTTAACGCCGAACTTCGAGTTCGCGTCGACACGGCAGGCCGGACGACCTTTCTTTCCGAACCCATGCTCGTAAGCCGGGGCTCGGAACTTGTGCTCCGAATGAGTCCCACGCTCAAGTACTCTTCCGTGGACGTGCGTCTGTAGCCAATGTGGAGCGGGAGTCTCTGCCTCTGGACCGATTCGCGAGTCCTCCCTAATCAGAGGCAGGCGTCGAGGCTTCCGCTCCACATGCCACGGCAAGGGGGGCACCAAGAGCCCACAAGCGATCCATTTGTTTGCCGGAGGTCACGAGGCACCAGTCTGTATGATACTGGATCCAATTCATTCTAACTCAGGATCCTGAGCTACCCCTGCCCCCACGGGCCCTCGATGATTCGGATCTTCACGCTCGGAGCTTTTCAAGTCCACAGCAACACGGTCGACACAGGTCCCATCATGGCGGGCCCTAAGAAAGCGGCGGTCCTGGCATACCTCGGTTTCCAATGCCGGCCCGCCCGTCTGGTAAGCCGAGACAAGTTGCTCGGGCTCTTCTGGCCGGAACGGAGTCAGGTCAGGGCGCAGGCGGCGCTGAGAAAAACACTCCATGACTTGCGCAGGGTACTCGGTGGTTCCGTATTGGTGTGCCAAGGACGCCGCCAGATAGGCCTGAACCCCGAGGACGTGTGGTGCGACGCCCGAGCCATGGAGGACGCCTGCGAGTCGGATGAGTACGCGTCGGCTCTGGATCTGTATCAAGGCCCCTTCCTCGACGGATTCCATGTAGAGGGATCACCGGAGTTCAGCCAATGGGTGGATGGCACCCGTGACACGCTCCGCCGCCGAGCGGCGAGCGCCGCATGGAAGCTCGCGCATCTGCATCGCACCCACGGTGACAAGCACCGTGCTGCGGAATATGCCCGGTGCGCCCACCGACTGGGAACTCCCGGCGACGAGGAAGTCACGCAGCGGGTCATGGTATTTCTCGATGAGATCGGGGACCGCTCCGCTGCTGTGCTCGCCTACGAAGAGCTCGCGCGCAACCTCAGGGATAGGCTGGACCTGGAGCCCTCACCTGAAACCCGGCAACTCGTCGAGCAGATCCGCGCCCGATGATCGAGCCGAAACGCCGCGTAGCGGGCCTGGCAAGGGCATGGTATCGCCAACGCTCGGGAATGCGGGTCTTCCACCATCCTATTCGCAGTGCCTACAGCCATGTCGACTCGGAAGCCGTCTCATCGCAGCCCGCGCCCCCCTCCCGCCAGCGGAGACCCTCCATGGTTTGTCCGAGCCCCTTCATTCGAGAGTCCGCTACGGGATCGCGACACTCGCGATGTCGCTGACTGCCGGACGCGCAAGACTCTTTCCCGAGGTGGCAGGTGACCGCGGACAGACTACCATTCCACCCTGCGAGGGGGGAACCATCATGGGTTCGAACGGAAGGCAAGGTGGACATCTTCGTCGGCCCCCTGGGGACGGGAGGCACCCTCTGCGGCGTGTCGGAGGCGCTCAAGCCGCGCAAGCCCGAACTCCGCGTGGTGGGCGTGGAGCCCGCCGAGGCGCCCTTCATCTCCCAGGGGCGCTTCCAGCCCCACCGCATGATGGGGACCGCCCCGGGGTTCGTCCCCGGCGTCCTGGACCGCGACCTCATCGACGAGATCCTGCTGGTATCCGAAGAGGACGCCTTCGCCACATGCCGGGAGCTGGCGCGTAGGGAAGGGATCCTCGTGGGGATCTCGTCGGGGGCCAGCGTACGCGCCGCGATGGAGCTTTCCCGGATGCCGGAGAACGCCGGGAAGGTGATCGTGTGCATGCTCTGCGACAGCGGGGAGCGCTATTTGAGCGTGGAGGGGTTGTTCGATGGGGTGGGTCTACCCTAGAAGTCCGGGTCGGAAGTGTCGAACAATCTGAAGAACCGAACCGCGGTAACCCCTACGAACCCAACCCACGCGATCACCGCGATGGTAAACAGTGTCCAGAGGAGCCACGGCGGCCCGTCGTCCCCCAGGAGCTGCACAAGTCCGATCGCGACCACCGACGCGAGAAACAGCTTGAATCGCATTTTGGGTCAGCCTCGCTCTATCGCTTGATTGGAGAGTCGGCTCTGGTGCGCGACTGCGTTCGGGCACGGATGGCCGTCACACGCTACGGGATCCACAGGGCGAAAAGCGCAAACCCCACCCCCATTGCCAGAAGGACCATCGGTCCGCGGAGGTACACACTTCGGTCCAACACCGCCCTGTTCGGACTACTGGAGTCGTAGTAACACACAACTTCGGTTCCAGGGCGGTACCGTGCGATCGTCTCTCTAGCCGTCAGCTCTGGGCCAGCTCCACCTCCCCCGATGTGGACCTTCTCTCCGAGGAAGCGCCTGCCGCGAACCCGGTACTCGTAGTACACGACCGGAAAGTAGGTCTTGCCGCGCCTTTCGGTTTCGCGTGACTTCACGACGCACCGCGTCTCGACCCATGTTCGCGTACGCCACTGCTTCAGAAGTTCCCACATTCCGATCGCCCACATGATCGTGGCACAACCCAGCATGACCACTTCCCCGGGCAAGTCTCTGTCCCCCAGGTCGGGCCTCAGACGGAGGAGCACGATGAGTGATACGATCACGCCAAGGACCAAGTACACTCCCCTGCGCTCACTCCTCGCTCGGGCTTCCTTCCGGCGGGACATTTCGTGCAACATCTCTCCGGACGGATGCGCCTCGGCAGCGGGCTCCACGTCCGGTTCCCGGCCAATATGATACCGGGACTCGAGGCGATCGATTACGCCTCCCCAGTCGTCGGACAGCATCGATCCACGAACGCCCAGAGAAAATCCCCAATTCCAGGACGCCTTTCGGTCGTCACCGCGAAACCGCGTCCACACGGCCTGCAAATCCCCGGCGCCATTGACGACATGGGCGAACTCGCAGACTTCTAGGCGCAAGACCGCGCGGTTCCATTCTGTGATCACTTGGCCAAACGTCTCGACATGCAGCGTCACCGTGACCGACTGAGGAGTCATCGGCACCACTTCCAGTCGGGCCCGTAGTTTGGTCATGTCGAAGGAGGTCAGGTTCCCGAACCACGATCCGCGGGATCCGATGAGCGAATCGCCATCCGCTGCACGAGCATCCTCGAAACCGCGGCGATGCCAGTATTCCGCGGCCCTCCGTCGTGCTGAGGCATCCCATGTGGGTACCGATATCTGCTTCGAGATCTCGATCGCCATCCGTCCTCTACATCCAAGCTAGTCGCATTCGATTCCAAAGGAGGCCACACAACCCGATCCAGATTGATGACACTCTAGTCACCGCATCGTTCGGGCAGCAACCCGTTCTGTTGGGTGAGCGCGAATAGGGTGCAAGGTTCGCTTGACGCCCGCGCTCACGGGTGTGCCCCCACTCCAATGGCCCATCCGACATCACTCCTGTCCCTGGCGACCGAGGCGGGCGATAGCCCGCCGAAGCGCGAACCGAGTGTCAGCTGACGGCGCTATCCACGCAGACATCGTCGCTCGCTACACGATTTGGAATTCGGCACGACCTAGGGTGAAGCCTCATGGAGCATCTTGGCCGTGGTCGCAATTTCCCTCCCAAGGCTCCTCACCTCGTACTGCGACGTGCGGAGCATCTGAAGGCGTGAAGCGATGGCGTTGTGCAACTCGGACGTAGCCTGCAACCGGATGTTCGATACAGGCGTGTTCCAGGGCGCACTGGCACGGAACAGACTCCAATAGTGTTGCGTCTGTCCCATGACTGCCGTGAAGTCCTGGGCGCTCAAGGAGCGTTCCAGCAAGGGCCTGACCGTCGCCAAGGTATACTCCAGGGCATCCCTCTCGTCGTCCTCGCCATCCGCATATTGACTCGGCAACGCAGCCAGGCGCTTGCGCACCTCAGGGTCCGCGACGGAAGCCAGGAGTCCGGCTCGAAAGAAGGCGTCGAGGGCTCCCGTGGGTGGGTCGATCGTGGGAGTGTAGAGGATGGCGGGCATCAGAGTGTCGGGGATCTCGATGACCGAGCCTTCCCGCTCGGCGCCGAAGAGGTCGAGAATCGTCACGAGGTACCCTTCGACACGGCTGTATGCCTCTACCCTCTCGGCGACGTGCCTCTCGGCCAGATCCAGCTCCTCAACGACCGCGATCAGGCCCTCGTCCAGTGCGCGTGCGGCAACGTGGTCGTCCCACCAGGAATCGAGCACGAACGCGGCCAGGATCGAGAGAACGATCGTCAGGCCTTCCAAGAAGCGCACCGTCACATTTGTGCGATCAGCCACTCAACTCTCCCATCTACGATGAAGTGCGCCTACGACCACACTATGATAATTGCAGCCCGCGCGCCTTCGCGCTGTCAGCCAACGGATTCACGGTCGCCGAACCGGCGCCACATCTGCCGGCCAACTCTCATCACTTCAGAGTAACCACGAACGGTAGTCGGTGCAGCTTGGTCGCGCCGGTTGGAACGGAGGCCACCGTAGGGTGCCCGGAGCCGGAAATCCAGCTTGTTGGCCGGCGTACCCACTCAACCGCGGCCAGGCCCCTTTTCTTCCCTGGAGGGAGGCGCGCGATCATTCGGAGTCGCCGATCTCAACCAGGGGCTCGCCCGGCCGAACCAGTGCCAAAGCTTGAGGCAACGCCTTCGAAAGGATTCCACGCATCGCTCGGTTCGATGTGTTCCCACACGTAATCCAAATGACTTGGGGCGGTGGGCCGAGGCGCTCCAGCAGGTCTACGAAGTCTCGATCCTTGGTCATGACCGTCGCACCTGCTTCCCGAGCGGCTTGGAAGATGCGGGGAGCGCTACCTGAGCGTGGAAGGACTGTTCGACGGAGCGGGCTCCTGACCGTCGGCCAGGAAGAGGTCCGTCACCGCACCCGCTCCGCCGACATCATCACCCGGTCGATGCGATCGTCCACGACGCCGCGCACCTCGAATCCCGTCACCTGGCCGTCACTCACCACGAACTCGAAGAGCATTTCGAGCTCCCGCTCGACCACCTGACCATTCATGATCCACCCCGGGCTGTACACCCACGAGGCACGCGGGAAGAGCTCGAAGGGAGCCATCACCCCCGGTCCCATGGGAATCTCGCCGATGAGCAGCCCGTCTTCGTAGTGGAGCTCGAAGCTCGGTGGCCCAGACATCCCCGCCGCCTCGGCACGGGCCCGCTGCGCCTCCGAGAGAACCAACTGGTACGTACCGGCGATGGCCCGGGCCTCGTGCTCCGGTGTCGGGGGCACGGGGGTGGGCTCCACGTCGATACGGAAGTCGATGCGCACCTCGTCCCAGCGGAACCGGAGATCCATCCCCTTCCCGTCCACCTGGGGAACCTCCCATGTGAGCGCCTCGGTGAAGGCGTCCTGTTCAGGCGTGACCCGGAAACGCACCTGATCGTCGCTGGCCTCGGGCTCCTGCGTGTGGTACAGCCGCTCGTCGGGATCGAGCACGACCTCCCACTCGCCTTCCGCGGGGACGAACCAGACGGACCAGGCGCCCTCCGGAACGGCCACGCCGTTGAGCTTCACGGCCCGGCTTACCGTGAGCGTGGTCGACGAGTTGGCTCCCGGGGTCCAGACGTGTCCCCACCCGACGATGCCGGGGAAGGCAGGAGACCGACCGCGGACGTGGGGACGCCCGTAGTCGATGACGACGGTGGTACCGTCGGAGATCTGACTGACGGTCGCGCGCTCGCTCCCCCGGACCTGGCCGCGGGCGGCACCCGCGGTCAAGGCGAGGGAGAGAGCCACGAATGCGAGCGATGACGGGCGGGCAGGGTTGCAGCGCATGGAGATCTCCTTGGGCGGGTAAGGCACGACCCAATTTTCCGTGAGCCGGCCGGAGGCGCAAGTGTGGTCACCCGCCAGGGCGGCGTCCCGGCTTCGTCCTCACCGGTCGAGCGGATTGCTATCTGGGGGAACTGGGATAGCTCGACGAAGAATCCGCGATCTCCACCACGTTCACGTAACAGGTTCGGACCCGCTGATGCGCAGGACTTACGGAACCCTGCGTACACGCGGACCAATCCATACCGTATTCCTTCCCAGGATCGGCTGAGAAAGTGAGCGTGGCCGTACGTTGGGCATTGGGCCCCGGAGAGAAAGTGACCACATGGTCGCCAGGCTGGATGTGGAGGCGGCAGGACGGCACTCCCTGGCTATATGGGCGGGGACCTCCCACCTCACCCCAACACCGAACGGCCGTCTCTTCCTCATCCACGGCCAGAACCAGGTCCATGCTCCGGATGATGAGGACGGCCTCCTCCGCCGGGTCGAGACGAGGCTCCGGGTAGAGCCAGTACTCGTGTCCTCCCGTCCCACATGCCGTCACCATCAACGCGATCAACGCCGCGGACATTGGGCCGATCCGGAAGGTACGACGGCCCAGGATCCTGCATATGTGACACGGCACAACCGACGATAAGAACCGCGAGTTCGAGGGCGACGGGATGTTCATGAGTTCTTCGGGATTGCCTGCCAATCGAGGTCCTGCACATATGTCGCGGAAGTTACGCCGGGCCGATGCGTGAGGCTATTGCATCGAGGCGGTCGACCAGGCCGGGCACACTGCGAAGCGCCGAGTACGGCGGCCGATCGGCCAGAGTCGATATCTCGGACGCGATCTCGGCAGCACCCGAAAGAGCGCTGTCCGCCCTGGAGGGTGCCGAGAGGACGCTGGCAGAAGCGATCACCAAAGCTGTCACCGACAGCAAGCCCAACGACCGTGCCACTCCCTAGCGGGCGCCCGTTTCGGGACGGCGGGGGGCGCACGCAGCGAGCACCGGCGCGGGCTCCGAGGGAAGGCGGGAAGATGGAAGAAGTTCGACCACTTGCACCCCGTAGCCAACGGTCCGTTGGCGGCGATCTCATCCCGATCAGGGGACTACGAACGTGTTCGATCTCTCAGTCCAACGCTCCCGGTCACCTCGATCCGCACTGACTCCGAGTCGAATGCGGTACGATCCGGATTCGTCGAGTCCGACTCTGGATTCAAGCGTCTCCCCAGGGCGTAGGGCGATGGGAACCATCGACAAGACTGCGATACAGTACCCGCCCGAGTGCTCCTCCCAGTGCCCTTCGACCCGCCGGTCCAGTGCGACTGTGACCCGGTCCCCACAAGCACTGAGATAGTATGTGTCTCGCGAGGACTGGTTGCTTACCGAGAAGGGTACACTCCAGACGCCTTCCTCTCCGAACCACGCCGGACTTGCGGCTACCGTGAGCACCTCGGGCCATGGGTCCGTCGCGGATCCATCACAACCGACAACTCCGAGTATGACGACCGACAGGACAGGGACCGCTCGCATGGCGTACCTCACCCTTCCGGGGCACAGATTCTCGGAAACAACGAACCGACGCAAGTCGTCATGACACCACAGAGAGACGCCCTGGCCCACGGTTCACTCGCATAACGCTGCAGCGGTCTCTGACGCCCGCAGCTGCAAGAAAGCTCTGCCTGGGACCCGCACACAACCTTCTCGTCTTCAGAATCCGCACTATCTAAGCGCCACGCGGGTGTCCCGAAGGGCCGCGCCCCGTTCAGGGGCGCGTGCAGAGACCCAGCTAGTTATGCGAGGGAACCGCGGATCATCCCGGCGTTCGGCATCAAGGTACGTGCCGTCTGAAGTTCAGCTACCTCCGAACCGTCCTTCACCCGGAGCCCCCGCACGGGCGCACAAGCCCTATGGGTCCGCTGGTCTCACACGGCACTCTATGCGCGTGCGTCCAGATCGAACTACGGTAGTAGGCGACGTCTCGATACCCATGCTCCCACGGCCCCGAAGCCGCCCTCCACGTTCTGTCGTGGGGACACTGGAAATAGAGTGCCGCCGGATCCTGTAGTCAGGTGGTCAAACAGTACGGGATCGAGAGCATGGATTTCCAGAAGCCAGCTTCCCGAATGATCGGGAAGAAGCTCGGGAGAAATGGAGGTGTCGACGTGATTCACATCCGTGCTGATGAACCATCCACTTGGACACGTTGCCGTACGAATACAGGCCGGCTCCGAAGACGGCCGTACGGTCACGAAATATCCCTTTCTGTATGCACTCTCGGACCACTCCGCGATCAATCGGCCTGTTCCGGGGGGTGTTCCTGACGCTTCGACGCTGTCGATGTCGAAGTCGCCCGGCACGACCACTCGAGCCGTTGCCGTAGGGCGATCGGTGGCCCAGATCCGTACCAGGTACTCGGTTTCCGGTACGACCGAAATGGGAAAGACAGCGCACGCAAAGTCCCATCCGTCGATGCGACCGTAGCGGTCGATGCACGGTGCCAGTCCTGCGGTCGTCGTGCCGTCCGCGACGAGAACCGAATCGCCCGCATCGATCCGGTACATGGATGCGACCACACCGTCGAGAGGCTGGTCAGCACCCACAGGTTCCACGAGCAGCACCTGGGTCGTGTACGCCGGGTCGAGAACCATGAACACATGCATCATCTTCGACGACTCGCCGACGGGCGGCTGGAGTATCGCGGGTGAGTCGCACCCCACTGACGCGAGCAGGGACATCGTGAGCAGGAGCCATTTCGGTGGCGTCGGATTCGCGATTCTCATGCTCTAGAACGAAACGTCCAGTCCAAGGATCGGGACGAACGGTAGCTGCAGCGTCGGCCTCAATACCGGGGGGCCATCAGGAATGGCTTGTCCGGTCTCATAGAACAGCACATTCGAGTGATTCGATGCATTGATGACGCTGAGAAAGGGCTCGAGGTGCAGGCCCCTCACCTTCAGCTGCCACCTCGCGCCGAGGTCGACTCTCAGATATGAAGGGAACCGGGCCTGTTCCTCTGCCCACACCGGATAGCTATCGGCCTGAGTAGGCCGGCCAGTGATCGGGTTGAAGCGTCGCCCATCGACCTCGCCCATGGGCGGCCAGAACGGAAGCCCCGATCCATAGGCCATCCGGAGTGAGACGGAGAGTGACCTGGTCGGACGAGCGAGGACTGTGGCATCCACTGCGTGGCGTCGATCCCAGGGTGGCCAGTACTCGCTTCCTCCGATCTGATCCTGCATGGAAACCCTGGAGATGCCGTACCCGATCCAGCCGGTGAGCATCCCTTCGTGACGACGAACGAACAGTTCGCCGC
>Ga0224501_10004749_pt1 | contig 10718 bp, 3 predicted proteins | sample SF_Oct11_sed_USG_4_FD_169105 | JGI IMG/M metagenome (GOLD analysis project Ga0224501, IMG submission 169105) | Sediment microbial communities from San Francisco Bay, California, United States - SF_Oct11_sed_USGS_8_1 | ecosystem: Environmental > Aquatic > Marine > Sediment | place: USA...
ATCCCTTGAAATACTCTGCCATAGCCGAGAATTAAACCCGGGCCACGAACAAACGATGAGATCCATTCATTTTCCTACTGAGCTGGAATTGCCATATGCAAAAGACAAAATGAGAGGATTATTCCGCTTTAATTAGTTTAGTTTACATATGGAATGGTTGAGAGTGTAGACCTATGCGTCTACAGAATTATTTTTATATATAGTCTGATTTTCCTGGTCTCCGGGGGGACCTGAGGGCAGAAGAAGTTAGCTGTCCATCGCTCTTTCTTTCCCATGTCAAGTGGGCTTGTGACAGTTTGGCGGTGCTGTTTTCCAAGCATTCTGAGCTGGCTTCGTGGTTGAGCTTTAGACCCAGGTTCATGCGGTTGGAAGCCCTGTGCTCTACCGCTGAGCTATCGCTGTAATAGACGCATTTTGATTTTGTTTTTTCAGCCTTCACAGACTAACAGAGTTATCACACACGACATACCCATTGCCCTTGTGCCAAGCAAACAATGGTGTGAGTATAGAGAACCCATCATACCTGACTTTGAAGTCAGTCTATACCTTCCTCCTATACGCGTCATAAAAAATGTCATTGAGAGACTGAAGAACATTGGTGCTGCCTTGGTAAGTACAAAAAGTGATTGTGAAATTATTGCAGTTGTCGGGGAGATAAGCACAAACAAAATATTACACAGCAGCGTATGACAGGCATGACGCAAACACTGTATGCACTATTCATTTCCAGCAGTGACCCTTGAGATGACTAGGTTGATTATCATAGACGTGATAGCGCGTGAACCCTGCATTCGGTATTTTTCCCAGCGGCGACTAATGAGTGGCCACTGGCCAAGTTCCACTGTCATCATTGATCAATATCATCTCCTATTTTATTTACTTTTGTTAGAGGCCCAGTTGAACGGGGCTTTACAAGCAATTTGTTGAGTGAAAATTTTACACGGCAAGCGCGAACCTCCGGGTCAGTACCGCTGAGTCTGGCATGTGGTAATAGTCTACACGATCTGATACTAAAATAATCACAATTCTAAGACATTGGCATTCAGATTGGGTCAAGTTTTAACTACAAGAACTCATTGGTTTGACGACCAGCAGCAAAAAAGCCACCGCTTTCCCGACTGTAGCGCATTTTACATTATGTTCGGAAGGGGTTTTCGAGCAGAGATGCCAACGACCCCTTAACCGCGGTAACTGAGCAATAACTCCTAGCCTCAACACCAATTTGATCGTGCATGATAACTCATCTCGTATTATGTTCAAGTAACTTCTGTATCTGAGCAGAAGCTCCATTGATACCTTATCAGAGGTACCCACTAGAGTGAACACCTCATCACTCGTATTGTATTGCTGCTGTAATGTAAGCTAAACATTATGTTTTGCTGCATTTGATCTCTAAGCCATTTATTTTACATTTTCTAGTGTGTCAGCGCTAACAGGAACGGTGAACTGTTGTTCAAGGTAAAATCTGAGCTGTCCACCGTGTCCGTTTCATTTAAGGATCTGCCAGATGCCAACTGGAGTAAGTGATTTCGTACTGCAATGTCAACAACTGTGTGGTGAAAGGGTGGCTTAGTGGATAGCGCACTGGGCCTGGGATCCAGGGGTATCCTGTTTATGCATCGCTTTGTGTTTCGCCCTCGGATTCAGATCGTTAAAAAAGAAGGCCCACCCATAGAGTAACCCTCTCTGTGGTTCACATGGGTACAAGCAAAAAGTCCCCTAACAACACACCCTGGACAAAAGAATAAGTAGGCTAACTTGGCACAGTTCAGGGTATGAAAAAAAGAAAGAACAGAACTGTGTAAATTTGAGTAGATGAGCTGCTAATTAATATTACTTTTTTATCACAGGTGATGAAGGTCCGAGTCAATCACAAGCCGTAGTTAGGGAGAGTGACAAGACGCGATTTTACTCTGTGACAATTGATAATAAGAAACTCCACCAGTTCTTATCAGGCTTACAACTTTCTACTGAAAAAATCGTCTGCAGTGAGTTATAAAAAAGTGGTTCTATCGTCATTAGCATTCTCCGACTGAAAATGAGATCATTTGCGGCAATACACTTGTCGAACCGTTTGTGCCCAGCATTCAATATGTGGTTTGGGATAATTTTTATGCTTAATGTTGTAGATATCATTGAAAAAAGTGCCATTCAACTGTTCTTTATTCACAACGAAGTCTCCATGCAGTACACCATACCTGCACAGAACATAGTGTAGCAGCTGAATCTTACACTTCTCTTGTATAATAAAAGCCAAGGTGATTCTGACTTGACAGTTAAATGCATACACATCAGTTGTGCCAGGTCTATTTATCCTGTATATAATTGGAACTTGTAAAAATGTCAAGTAAACTCAAAACTATACTACTCCAGCTTTCACTCTTAAAGTAGTTTCTAGCTAACCATTGAGGTGTGCATGTTAATCTGGGGCTGACTGCCAGCCTGTGAGCAGTATGTTTGATTTATGTCATGCATGAAGCTCTATTATGCCATGTTATGAATCGCACACAAACTGCAAATCTGAAATACATAAACTTAAAGATATTTAAGCTCAATACAGGTCCATAAAAATCTCCTGCCTCTGTTACACTTATCAATGCTGGAAAGATCACCATGCAATGTCCGCCATGCGCGACAACATTGAGAAAATTTTTCATCACTATAGCTAACAATCGCACTGTCATGCATAGGAATTCATCCAATCGGATCTCCGCTCATACCACTGGCTCTAAAAGTCTCAATGGATCTAGAACTATCCAATGGCCATATGTTTTAGAGCTTTTTTTGCAAAATACGGTCCATCCATTTTCGGTGGGGTAAACTTGATCACACTACACACCACTAGCGCTTCTCAAAACTAGAATTTCAGTTAGTAGGTTGGTTTGCTAGATTATCCATTATCCACAATAAGACTATTCTTCCATACAGAGGGAAGGATAACTCTGTGAATCTACGATTCACATCTCAATGCAGCATAGACGATACTTCTATACAATACAGTGTGTGATGCTAAAGCGTTTGTATCATACTTGCTGAATTGAATGATTATAACAGATCTATCTATCGGAATAATTTTAACCTGCGATAATTGATATCACCAAGTGACCTGGAAATGTGACTTGCAGAGGAAATAAAAAAGAATTTTCAGAATTGACAAAACTCGCATCTCATCAGCATCAGGGCACGGTAATTCCGTATTGAATGCTGGCAGTAAATATCTTGTTTGGCTCACTCGTACGCAAAAACCATGAGGTCTCTAAAGGTTATAATGGGTTATGATGGTAACCTAAATATAGTGTATCTTACGGCTTTCATGCTTGTCTGGATCCTAAGCTTAATATAATTATTTTAGGATTTTTAGTTTTTACCCTGTTTGGAGAAAACAAGATTCTCCCACAAGCGGAACTTTTATTTTACTCGTTCTCAAATCTGCAAAGTACTTATTGTAACTTCAATCAGTAAAAAGGGTGGCAAGTATTGTTAGGTGTAAAATGCCCATGTGCTAGAATATAGAATTGTCTCTATTAGTCTGGCTTTTATTTGGTGCCATATACTATAATCTTTATTCCTTACACGCGTCCATCTTCATATAAGACTGCCCGCAATGTCTTGCATATACAAATCGCTGAGACTGCACCAGTGTCATGTAGAGAAATCCAGTCAACCAGTGCTTGTTTTGTTGTGAAGAGAAAACTCAGGCGAACATGGAGATCATCTTTGCCGATATAACACTTGGTTTTGTCCTTTTGTTCTCGTTGCGTTGACTAGAGTTTTGCTGTTTTTTTGTTGAGTCAAGCCTAAGCTAGTTTTTAATCAACGGCATGATTTTATTGCAAACTCAAGACCGCTCTTCCCACTGCTCAATGCAAGACTGGCATATAAATATAAACTGCTGGCTTAAGTAGCTCAGCGAAACCACAACACCTTTCCGGGCTTGTCATACAGGATAGGATTATGAGGTCAACTTGGTCAATGACTCCTCCTTATTCTTCCTTGGAAATCCTACTAAAATATCCTGTTATACCACCAAAGTTATGGAAGTGCAATATTTTTCATCTTTTGTTATGGCTCTCTGGTGAAGATCTGGATCATTACTGAATCACAACTGAGAGCCACCAACCTGCTAAATATAAATCGGGTAGAACCACAAAGCACTGGCGACGCCTATTGCATTGCACCGAACAACCATTGAATTGATATAACGACGTGGTGGGGGCAACTCTACCTATTTGTGTACTCCGATTCTTCCGCCTGTGTTAAACGTCACCAGTTTAAGCGAAAAGCAGGCTCCTGTATAGTTGTTTTTCCTCTCGATTCTCTGCTCTTGCTACGCCTGCTAAGGAGAACAGGTGCCCGTTTTTGCTATCTATCTCTTATCATTCTATGCGATCTCTTACCTGGAAACTCCCATTTATAGCGCCATTACACTCTCGGGAGACATGTTTCTCGCTCCTGATACTAACTTTGATGTAGCTATCATGCTATGTGTTCTACTAGTTACTAGAGTAGTAGTACTATTTACTAGTAGTAGTTACTTACTCAGTTACTGAGTAACTAAGTAATAGTGATACCACTACCAGTACTACTACTAGTCTAGAGGTTGGCAACAGCCAACATTGCTCGCTGGAAGTCAGCCCAAAGCCCCAACCCCAAGACACCGTTTCTGTGATTCCCTGATTGATGTTTTACTTTAATCGAGATTCGACTTCGACTAGTAGTACTAGTAGTACTAGTTCTAGTGGCTGCTGACAGTAGTTAGTGATTTAGGTGAGTCATTCAGTCACTGACTGAGTGTGAGTCCGACTTGGAGTCAAAGTTTGAGCGAGTGACCGACTGAGTATCTTACTTACTTTTTACTATTACTCTTAGCTTTAGTTAGTTACTTATTCAGTTATTGACTACTACTAACTAGAAGTCCAGTAGCTGTTTCGGTCACTGTCTCATTGTCTGGCCATGTATGTGGTGATATAAATGACTTCTAACTGGCAGTAACTGTTAGTGTTAGTTACACTTACTGTAGTAATTAATTAGTTTCTACATCACCCACTGATTTAACGCAAAGCAATTGTTGTCTTTTGACTTCTACCATAAAAATGGTCTTTTTATAGCAATGGTAGCGGGTCTTCAAAATCAGGACCACTTTGTTTTAGATACAGTCAAGCCGCCAAACAGATCTCTAAAACTTAAAAGAGCCTGAAATATCATGTAGCTTCTTTGGGATGATTATTAATCATATAGCCGCAGGATGCCGGATGACTGTGCTTTCTACATAGCGGAACATGATTACCAACCAGGAGATGCTGACAAGCAACTTGTTACACTAACAGAAGGTACGCTTGGTTTGTTGTGCATGATCTATTTTGTAATTTTTATTCCGTTAAAATGATTTGTAGCTTTTAATTCCCTGCCCGCCACTGAACGGAGTCGAGTTACTGGAAAGCTCCTTTTAAATGAATCTATTATACTTGCAGAAGACAGAATCTGTGTGGACTGGGAAAATCTACCAGATGATTTCACACAAAAGCTTAACATCTGGTTGGATGGGAAAAACCTCAGGACCGGCAAACATGGCAAAATCCCAGGCAATTTTATCAGCTTTAATTCAGGTTAGACCAAACTTCAGTCAAGCTGCTTATGTGTGGAATCGGGATTTCAGACAAGATTTAGAGAGAGCTACCCAGGGCTATATTGCATGGTTTTATTTGAGATGCCAGACCCTTGCCAGGCATTCAGAAGACGGATGCTGGCTGACCGAATAGAAAAATAACTGTGACTAAGTTCCTGGTTACTCATGAAACAATAATGTTGTGATTCTTCTTCATTCGATATTTTAAGTACCCTAACCCGCTGGACGATAGGTTCAGTTATTCCAACTGCATGGGGTAGTGTAACTTTCTAGTTTTGGGATTCTGATAATCCACACTAATTGATGGTATTGTTTTGTAGCACTGATCGGTGGGCACACATTGAAACCAAAGTACTTTGTGAAACCTCCACTATGTGTACTGTGTAAGTACCCCAGAAATGGTTTAATGAGTGAGTTGCGGGGCTCACACGTCCTAGTTCCTGAAATGATTTTTGAATGTTTGTCAATCCCCATTGTAACAACTGTTATCGTATCTATTTCCCATAAGAAAGCATCTAACTTGATTCATTGCTAATTTTTGTAGGCAAGGATTTTATGTGGTTCATGCAGAATTATGGCCTGCAATGCGAGGGTAAGAGTTTTCCCCCTTGTACGAATTTAAATTTGAATGAGATTTTCAACTGCCAGTCCTTGAATGTTTTGATGATGGTTGCTGTGGCGATGATATCTTCTAACAATTACCGAATAAGGAAGGCATTTTGGTATCTGGCCATTTACGAGTCTTTTTGCAATACTTTATAGTGTGCGGTGCCTGTTTCCATACGAGCTGCTCTCTCTACGCTACTCCAGAAATTGAGTGCAAGTCGGAGTTTTACCCTACTGTCGACACTGTTAACATTCCCATAGTGAGTACTGATACAGTGTTAGTACGTCAGTGAGCCAGTGTTATGATCATCTTTTGATCAATTTATGTGCAGTCATTTTTCAGCTAAGACTTTGTCGACCATCTCTTTAGTCAATGAAAACTGAGGGTATGGAGTGTAGCGACGGAAAAGGCAGCGAATAACTGAGAAAATATCTAAAATATGTGATATGTGTTACAAACAACTTTCGGGAGTCAGCATAGTTAGCAAACAAGTTCGCTGTGAAATTTCAGCGTGAATAAATCCCATAAATCATGAACATTTGTTTCGCTCAAGTGTCAAATAGATTTCATTGGTTCTGTGCTACTCTTCCAGGAATTTAGTTGACAAATGACCGCATACAGACAGCAACATCAATTTGCTCATTAAAATTCTTTTGTGGGGCTTTTTCTACTTGTTGGCTTAGATTTGCTGTACATGAAACGTGTTTATCTGATAAATTTTAGGCAATTGTCGATTGGTCCAACACAGATGTAATAGAATGGATGGCCATGGTAAATCTGTACAGATATGTCGAGTCGTTTAAACGGCATGCTATAGATGGTAGTCTTCTATCTGAGCTGCGGATGGATTCACTGCGTGTGAGTTATAACCCTACGTGTAATATGTCATCTCGTTAGTGTACTAGCTTGTCCACTTTGTTAACTTGACACTGTTTTGACTTTCGTTTTCAATAGAATATGGGCATCAAGGATGAAAATCACAGACTGGTGCTAGTGGCTACGATAGCTGAGCTATTTGATCGACAGGAGGTAGGTTGGCCGGCCTCGTATGTTACTGTGATCGTGATACCACGTCTTGGGTAGTGCCTTGTGGTTTCGATAAGTGTGTATTAGATTTGGTGATTTTGAAATTTTACGTGAATACCTTAGACCATAGGTCCTTTTTACATTGGGGTCCATGGAAATTAGAAAGTCTATTTAGTCAAGCAAAATCACCTGGCCATAGACCGTCCTAGTCGAAATCCAGAATAAACTTGTTGGATTCAGGTGCCACAGCCAATGGAGATGGAAGAATGTGAGAGCTCAGCATCAGACCATCAATTCCACGAACACAGCTTCTCCTCGCTACAAAGATGTCATAAGTGTTATAAACTACTTTATGGCATTATCCGACAGGGTCTGCTATGCTCAGGTAACCCCCTTCTGGTGTGTCGCTGTACAGTCATTGCCATCGTCAGCCCATTACCTGATGGCAGTTCATTTTGTCCCTTCAGGGGTGTTATTCTTGGGAACCTGTAATTGATAATGATAAACGGTTGAAGACTTTCATTTAAAGTTCCTCAACCTCACTAATTTTTCTTGGGAAGAAACGGTGGCTTAAGGTGCATTTTCATTCCATCGGGCGTTTGGTCCGAGGTGGACCGGAGATATTTTGTGTCTGATTTGGCGTTGGATCTCTGATCCAAGGACCCCCTTTCACTCCAAATGGATCTGTCGGACACACAATCCCGGATTACTTTGGAGCCAATCAATGGTGCAGAACCTGTGTTTCCGGAAACAGTAATAATTTTGTGGTCGTAATTTCAAAATAAATTCCATACGCTACTTAATACTTCACTGCAAGCTACCTCTATTCCCAGTGCAAATTTGTGCTATTATTCATGTGAATATTCTAGCAAAGCGATAAATTTCCCTTTCCAACGAGTGAACATTGCTTGGTAATCCATGGAAGACAATTTGATTGGTTGATGAGTCGGGCGTCCAAGGCAGGTCGGACAAGTGTCTGGTCGGAGGCCGATGGGACCCATGATGGAGTGAAAAGGTGACTTTAGTGGGTAGCACATTCAGCTTTTTTACCAGGTGATTCTGAGAAAAATGATGAAATATAAACATCTTTGAAGGTGACCAATCAACTTGACATCTATTAGAAACCTCATGCTGTATTATATGTCTTTGTAGGGTGTGGTCTGTCTCTACATCGGCACTGTTCAGTGGGCAGGATACCTTCCTGTGATCGGAGTTATCTTCCTTTGAGAAGAAGGCCAAGTTTTGTGGCGGGTGAGTCTCGCCAGATGATATAAATCCTGTTGGGCTGCTTGTAGACCCGTTGTAGTCCTAATGCAATCATTAAATTTATTTCAGCTCCGAGGTTTAACACCGATCTCAGTTCTCAAAATCTGCTGATGGAAAATAAAGCCATGCCTGATATACTTACCATATGCACTCAGGCGTTAGAGAAGCAGACAGTAGAACAAGGTAGGCGAGTTCTCGATTATGGGCGCATTCCAATACCTTGCTGTTTAGCTACGTTTGAACATCCTAGCTAACTCCATGAACAGGCTCAAATGTTCTATAATCACAGGAGCTAATTACCCCCTAAGCTGAGGGATCCACCTCTCCGCACACTGTGCTAAGAGCGTGCTAAATTGCAGAAGTGTATCTCGGTACCCATCCTTTGATCGTAATCAATGGGAGTCCTAATATGGAGTTGTCCTCTCATGCTGGTATGACATTGAATTATCCCTGTAGTATTCGATGGGAAAAGCAAACATTGTGGTCTGCGAATCCATTAACCCTTTGACTCGTGCTTCAGCTTATAGCTCAGTGTCGGTATCGATAGGGTGTTACAGGGTCAAACCATGCTAGAGGTTTATATTAGACACTGCCTTCTAAGTTCAGCGTGATGTGCAAAAAGGTGTACCTCTCGGATCTTTATAAAGTGGCCATTAGTCTCCGAACCCACCCTACATGAGTGATTCTGAACCAACATGTTATGAGTATACTGCTTCCTTAATTCGGACGACTAGGTGTTAGTTATTCAAGGCATTTAAAGTTGATTTCTAGTACCACTATGGGTTGTTTTTGTTTCAGGCATCACATATCACCAAGCGTACCGCTCCTCTGCTTCCACCGAAGACATCAGTAATCTGAAGCGAAGTTTTGACGAAGCAGGTAAAGAAATATGCAGAAAGTGAACCTATTTCCCCACCCTCATTCTATTTCCACTGAGTTTTCTTCTCGTGGATGCATCCAAGCTAGCGGAAAACATATATGTAGATTGGAATTTGGCGTCTTGACCTCTCTACGCCTAACAGTTACATTCGGCCAACGGATGAAGCAAACCGTTTCGCATCCTAAAATGTTTATTACATACAACAACTGACTCGACACATGGTTCATATGTGGTCCTAGCTATTATTAGCCTTATTGTCCGAAAATGGCCCCAATTCTGGTGGGGTTGGGCAGCTCTGGTCTATAACATTATTAGGCATGTGAAAGTTGGACATCGCTTTCACTGGCATGTATATAAATACTTTGTATTTCAGCCGATGTTTACACATTGAACCTACAGGGCGTGGAAGCCCCCATCCTTGGCGGAGTCATCAAAAAGTATCTGAGAGAACTATCCGAGCCACTCATCCCCTTTTCTCTCTATGATAGATTCATTGAGGCAGCCAGTAAGACATCGGTTCATGTATAGCGCTGATCAACTACAAGTAAATGGCTGTTATTACATGTACAGTCATCACCCATTTGAAAACTTCAGTTAGGAGGAAGATATTAACATGTACAGCAAACACTCATTTATAAACCTCAGTTTGGAGTAAGAGTCACTTGTAGGTTAATTTCTGAAGTTGAACTGGAATTAAATGACTGGTCTATAGGGACCCAACTTGCTTTTTCTTGTCAACCACTATATGTATTTATGTAGAACTGCCTCCTGAGAAGCGCATGGAGGAAATGGACGTTTTACTGCACGAGCTGCCTGTCGATTCTCGACGCGTATTAACTGCAATGTTTAGCCATTTTGGAAAGCTGGCAAGCGAACGAGACAGCAAGAAGCTAGCAGAAGTCTTCTGTCAGATTGTGCTAAGGCCAAGCTTCAGTCGGATTGTGTAGGTTGCTGAATGCTTTGAGTCTTTAGAATGTTAAATCATTATGACTAAAAAATGAAGGGATAGCTCTGTGGTAGAGTGCTGGGCTTGCAATCTCATGAACTGGGGGTTGGACCATATTCATGATGAGCTCCCATTGCGAGTGTGAACTCCTCTCATACATCCTAGCTTAAATGCACTTGGAAAAGAGACTGGCACCATCAGACTGCCACAAGTCCAGTCCAAGGAGATGAGGAATATGAAGCGTTACGGCTTCTTCTACACTCTGATCCCCTCACTCCTCCCTAATTACTGGCAAAAACTATTATACGCAGTTATTCCCTCACTCCTCCCTAATTACTGGCAAAAACTATTATACGCAGTTATTCCC
>Ga0224501_10004750_pt1 | contig 10718 bp, 5 predicted proteins | sample SF_Oct11_sed_USG_4_FD_169105 | JGI IMG/M metagenome (GOLD analysis project Ga0224501, IMG submission 169105) | Sediment microbial communities from San Francisco Bay, California, United States - SF_Oct11_sed_USGS_8_1 | ecosystem: Environmental > Aquatic > Marine > Sediment | place: USA...
GCCCTTGTAATGTGTACCCTCGAAACCATATATATATATATATACACGTACTTTCATGAGAAATTTGACAAGTAATGTTTAACTTTAAACCCTTGACTTTTCAGCATAAATATTATTTAATTATTTAATTATTTAAATATTATTTATTGTTATTTTCACTTCCAATACCCAGGTTGAGGTATGATATCCTACCATGAAAATGTGGTGAAATGCAAACGGTTGAAAGTCATGAGATGAAATAATTTTATCTGATAAACTGTGTATTGAATTGTAATAGCTGGTTTACACCAGGGCGGGGCGGCAGCTGTGAGCGGCAAGCAGCACAGAGAGCGGCGACGGAGTGGTTTCTCACTCCCCAACCCAGTCAATCATGGGATGGATTGATTGATTCATCAAGTCAACCAGTTTCTCTGACCAGTTTATTCAATAATTGAGTCAATCTCAATCAACTAGCTACCGTGATACTGTGTAGACAAGTGTAGACAGACTTATTCTATATTGACTCACTGATGGGTAGGTGCGATGTAGTCAGTGACAGCATATAGTGGGTTAATATCTCTAATTGCAGCTCCTCTTAGTCATATATGATGTTTAAATTGATGTTGGTGATTGAGGTATGGATCCTGGAGCACAGGTGGACAGAGCTATGAGGATGATAAGTGAATCACTGATGACAGTTTTCACTTCAAGTTGCAATCATAACTTCAGAGAAACTGTTCTCAACAGATATGAGGTATGCCCGGAACCAGTGACCAGTGCCTGAACTGCCTGGACTAATCATAGACAAAAGAATGAAATCTGGCCGGTGATTTGGATGGATAAAAAGCCAAATTTAAACTTCGCATTAGAGCCAAATTTACCACCGTAACCCTGAAACTAGAACCAGGAGCTTTGGCTGGTACTATTCACTACTACCCGTGTGTCATCCGCTGAGTCTTGTAAGCCCAATGTGCCATCCATGATCATTTCACCCTTGAATTTTATAAGCTTGGAAATGTCTTCCCTGGCAGGAAAACCCGGATCTTAGTTTTTAATTTAATGGCCTTCTGATCAGTTGGTGGTAGGTGTAGAAATTGGCCTCGGAGTTTCCCGGGATGGGCCCCTACCAGACTTTATGCTCGACCTGGGAAAACAGTATCTCGATCATTATTATTATTATTATTATTACATTATTATTATTTTTTTGTTGCTATTTTTATTATCGTTTTAGGTGCAGAACTCCGGAGAACTAGCCAATAAACTCTCTGAGAAATTAGTTGCTCTGACTAATAAATGTTATGGGTATGATCCAGCTAGCCGTTCTGTCTGGTTAGAAAAGAATACCACCAGCACCGATGCCTGCGTAATGGAGGTATCTAGTAGCTATTTGTTACGATCCCATGGAGATTTGCCTCCTGCAACTTTTAGCTCCGGGCTTGTCAGGTAGTGTCAGAGCTAATGTTGGGCTTAGCGATACTAACTCTGTGAAATATGATCATGGCTGCATGAGCACTGACTGGGTTACAGACACCTTCTTTTCTCACGTGGCGTCTTCAACATTAGTGATACTTTTTACGCCCAATATGGCTTAAGCACAGATCCTCACAAGTTGATCAGTTAAATTTTCCATCCGCTCCCGTAGTGAGGGTTGTGCTCGTTTATAGCTAGAATTAATGTGGGAAGTGCTTATACTCACCACAGGAGCCTGTCATGGCCGGGATTGGAACACGGGTTCTCGCCTGAATGCGAGTTTGCGACCCTACGACTGCGCTCTACCACTGACCTATCCCAATATCCCGCTCATAGGTTGAGAATGACGTCAATAGACTAGAAGATAGGACTGTGGCTGAATGGGAGCTTTCCTTCACTGATGTCTGTCAGCATTACGATGATCAGACTCAAAGAGTGCCTCATGAGCTGAGGTATCTGAATAAAAACTCGATTATGATCAACATTTCCTAAAGGTACATTCAAACTAGACAGATTATCCGGTCGGTAGGGCTTACCGAACGAGTTGTTAATCGGTAGTCCATCGGTAAGGGCTTGAGCTCTTTGGCGATCAGTCAAAACCTGCCGATGATCCGTATAATTTTACCCAATCATAATCAAGCAAATGCAGTGACCAATAATCTGCGACTTGACAAGAACTAATCATCGCACACCTTTTATCTTGCCTCGTTTCCGGGGCGTCGTAACAAAGAGCAGTCGTGGTAACTTAGAGACGTCACACCGGAAATGCGGTACTCCGCACAAACAACCTACCGCAATCCCATGGTTAATGTTTGACCAATTTTAATGCGAATAAGCTATGATGTAAAAGCCCGCGGAAAGACAATCGGGACATTGCATCGGCTAGTTTTTACTCAGAATCAGTAAGCCCTGCCGGCCGGATAATCGGTCTAGTCTGAATGCACCAAAATGACTGAACACCCGAGTTAAAACAAGGATTCTTGGGCTTGCCACATGATGACAAATTAGCGATTTATGAAGGCAACCGCATGATTGGGATGAAACTTTGTGAACTAGCAAGGATTTCTCAAATCAGATGACCCCAGCCAATGAAACTGCAACGAAGTTGCCATGGTGTGGCAGAGTCATTTGTCACGCTAAGTTCCGGCATGATAAATGTTAATGGCTAGCTAATGCGTTCATGCTCCGCGCGCGAGTGTAGTTTGTAGTTGTGCTCTCGTTGTAATATTTCTATCTTACCCTTGCTGCTGACCCGCCGTTATGAAACACGTCAGATGATGGGATTAAGTCATATCCTTGTAAACTCTTTTGGTTAAATTAACCGAGCCCAGGTATGGGATAAACACGTATAGCGAGTCAACTTGTATCATTAAAACTATCCGGAATTGTACCCTCTCCCAGCAACCAGCGTCAGGGTTCAGTCAGCAGTGTAGTTTCATCACTTGGTTTTGCCTCATGGTCGTCTGACCTTAAAAACGCTTTGTCCACCAGCTATAGTGTCACACGCACTGGAAGTAATCTACAGCACATGCAATAGATTTGTTCATTTTCGCTGAACAAGCGGCTCAACTTGCGCACGGAGATGGTAAACTTCACCCGTTACTCTACTGTTATTCAGTAGCCACTCATATCACTGTACATACTCTGTAAGGTGCCATGGTTTACGTTTCATCAGCTATTCTCAATATTAGTTTTTCAGAAATGCCCGATGAGCCGTTTTATGGAAAGAATGAGGTTGAAACTGTTGATGATTTAATCCCCGACAGCAGTCCCTCTAATCAAATGAGTTGTGACACGCAACACACAGCCAAACACAGATCGGATACTCTACTGCATGATTATTGCAAGACTAACCACGTGGAGTCGAGATCTGCATCACCCATAGCAGACAATTCTTTTCAGCACCAAGAAACTCAGCGATGGCCTGAAATGACAATTGGTGGTTTTTCGCTCGCTGCTGTATATAAGGAAATCATAGAGAAAGATAGCGGTATCACTCAGCGAATTACTGAAGGGAGATGTCTGAATAATGACAGCTCCAGCTCCGCCCTGTCAGGAAGAGATTTATCGTGTGGTGGGGGTGGTACCGCTACCTCAGGAGTGGATATAGCGCAAGGTGGGGGTGATACCGCTACCTCAGGAGTGGATATAGCGCAAGGTGGGGGTGGTACCGCTACCTCAGGAGTGGATATATCGCAAGGTGGGGGTGGTACAGCTAACTCAGGAGTGGATATATCGCAAGGTGGGGGTGGTACAGCTAACTCAGGAGTGGATATATCACAAAGTGGGGGTGGTAGTGCCTGCACCTCAGGTTCCATGACTGCTATAGTATCGAGTGTAGACTCACATTTAGTGCCCCAGGTACCTGATAACTCTATGAATCGTATATGTGAGGAACTGGAAGCTGATATCACCCTGAAGGCGGACATTGATAGCACCAGTTTCCTATTTCAGGGAGATTTATCACATGGTGAGAGTGCTGTCCTCCCTACTGTGAATGCAGACCTACTGCCTGCCATAGCATCAACTGTATATTCTCATTCTGATGCCCGGGAACTGGCTGTATATTCCCAATCTGTTGCTCGGGCATCGGCAGCATCACATGGCCATGCTCATGAAAACCTAGAGAGAAGTATCTCTCTTGAGCGCGTCAATAGAAAATCTTTAGGTACTACTGCAGAAGCAACTAATGCGTGTGAAACGCCGTCATTAGTGACTGATGATGCAAATTCAAAGACGCCAATAGTGCCACCAGCGCCACAGGTTGATTTTTGTGCTGGTGAAAGAGTTCCAACTGCGGGTATCTTTGGAGGTGGCAGTTGTGTTCAGGCAGCCTCAAACTATAGTATGACACATGAAAAACTGGATTTGAATACCGAACTGGATGAAACAGAGCAGGAACAACTGCCCTCTGGGAATGACACTGACAAATCAAAGTCACCGGAGCAGCTAGTTGATGACTCGTGTGTTAGTGTGAATACGTCACACGGTGCCCTTAAATTAGAGAGCATGGTGAGTGTTGTGGGGCATTCACATGTATGAGTAACATGAGTACATGACATCCATGTTTCAGACGATTTCTTATTGCTGTGATGACAAATCTACCATTTATTACTTACAACCTAAACTAGGAGAAAAATTAGTTGAGGGCTGGTCTCTGCGCTAAATGAGTTTTTGCTTTGCGGGTACCTGCATATGACTTGTTAATTGTGACAGTGGTAGGAGTCTTCTTCTAGGCATATGGGTGTTATAGGTGCTATAACTGAGCTCGGTACCGGCAAAAACGAAGAACTTAGTTAATGCAGAGACCTTCTAAAGGAATTTTAGGCCTCTTGTCTCACTTGAGGTGCCTATATAATAATGCATGCAAATGCTGCAGATGATTCCATTGGGCTATGCTGTTTGCATGTTATACTGCAAGTAATACTAATCCCTTGGTGTATACATGCACTGTTTTTGTAGACTGACGCTGACTCGGATTTTGAAGCACTAGCTGACTTCAGTTTGGGTGACCCTGAAAAATCTCAACTTATTGATGACTCATTCCGGGTAAAAAATATACTAATAACAAGCTTACTCTATAAACCAGTTCCGCAGTTAGTGCTAGTTCTGACCAAGCAAAAACTTGCATAGCCTTTTGGCCTAATTGGGACATATGTGCAGTGCAATCAAGGTGATTATAATTTCCCAGTTGCTTACTTTCAATAGCTAGCACACGCCATCCATTTACACATTGCAGTCAAGTGATTGGGCAAATTAATGCAATTCTGTATCCAATGTCAGAGTTGTCAGAACTTGATTGCAACTTCTCGAATAAGTTTGGCAAAAATTGATTTAAAAACAGGCCTAATAAGGCAGCCCTGTATCTTTCTGTTATAGCTGAGGACACGTAATTATTTTGATTCAATTTCAGTTATATCACCCAAGGGAGTTGCCCCGAAGCGTACTGTGTCTATTCATGCAGCCGGTATAGCGAATAGATTTATATCTCAACCATAAACCCAAGCTCACTACACACAAGCAGGAGAACACCTGCTCTGTAATAATACAGTTTTGAATTCTGTTGTAGTCATGCTCTCATTTGCCTATATGTGTCATTTTGAAAATTATTCACTAGATTAGTGATACTATCCATGTAAAAACAAGGCGATCTTGTCGTAACCTCTGGTCTCTACCATCACTGTTTCGTTAACAGAGTGTGAATGGAGACTTCTTCAATGCCACGGAGCCTTCACCGCATACTACTAATGTAATGCCTGCAGAATCAATTCTACAGCCACCCCAAGTCAAGTCATATTATACTTACTACCCTGCTGACATCAGCTCTGATGACTTTGATTGGTAATCGATTAGATATATCAATTATACAGATGCATATATACATATATATATATACATATATATATATATAATTATGGATAAAAATAACAATGAAACTACAGGCTGTGATAACACAGCATAACAAAGACTTTCCAAGATTTCAGCAACTGCATGATGCGTACTAATCTTTATAAGAATAAAATTTAGACCAGTAAGGCGTTTATTATTATTTGCTGTATACATTGTATATGCTATATACTGTATATAGCTGTGAAACAACAGCTAGGAATGCAAAGGCATTTCCCCTATAAAGCTGCTGAATTAGGAATAGCCATGTGTTGTCACTTTGCGAAAAAAATTGCAAAAAGAATATTTCATAAAATTCTCTGATCCAAGATTGTTTTCTATGGCATTTGATTAAAAAGCTCAACTATAAATAGAGGCTCACTACAATGTAGCTGCCTGAATTGTTACTATAGAACTCATGCAGTCATATGGCTGTCTGCCCACATTATCTTTTAGTAAAACATGGCAGGCGTTAGGTGTATGTATGTCGACTAGTATAGTCGAATCAAAGTCTGAAATATGGCAGACGTTAGCTCTATAGAGCAGTAATATACAACCGTAGTATAGAACCCCTTAACGCTAATCGAAGTCCATGTTTGCCAATTCATCGATATTGTGCAGGCCACATTTGGCCCCGGCTACTCTGCAAGCATATCTCAGGCATTCCTCTAAAGGGCGGTTCTCACTGAGCGCCTTGACGCAGGCAGCCCCAAACGTATCACCTGCACCCAAGGTGTCAACCACTTCTGGTGGTGAGTAAGCATTTACAGATACAATCTACAAACCAATAGTGGTATAGTGTTTAGATCAAGATCAGTAGATTCTGAGTTCAAGCCCCAGTTATGTCAGTCTCTCGTCGCTGCAATTGAGCTTCTCAGATGAATCTCATCTGCTTTATTACCAAAACAAGCTCATGTTTAGAAAAGCAGTAGGAAGTAGAAGTAGGAAGGATAACTGTATGTACATGAATGAGCTGCAGCATTGACCAAAAATTGTTATTCTCTATCATGCATTTTAGGATTATGTACTGAATTTCTTTGAGGCTGGAATGCGAGGGTCCCTTGCTCGCTGCATGGGCTCAACTGTTGCACCCGACCTCTGGATGACCCCTAAATGTGTGCGTTATTTCTCCAGAGAGAGAGGGATATGACCCTGAAACCTGGGTTTAAATCCCGGTCACTGCTGGCTCCCATTGTTGAGTATGAGCTCCTCGCATCATGACACTAGCTCAAAAACGCGCTTCACTACCAGGTGGTGCATAGATACTGGCCCACTCATGGCGCTCCATTGTAAGCCTTAACTGGCGAAAAGAGCAAGTAATGACCACCATTCACCATAACAGTGAAGAGGTTATACAAGAAAAACAGAAGTGTAGTTGGTTTACCTGTCCATCTTTACTGGCTGCGGCGCCATTCTCACCCCATGGGCAGATAACAGTGGCGTGACTGCTGATTAGTTTACTGAAGCCTTCAGCCGCGCTCTCCTTAGTAAAAAAACCATTACTTCTCGAAAACTCCTTGCTGACGAAAATGAAATCCGCTTTCGACGTTAGCAGGGGAACTGTAAACATGAATGTGATAACATATTGATGGGAGCCAGCGGGACTTTTACTAGCGGTCACATTTCAGGTTTGATACACCTCGAGCGATCTCGCTTTTTGTTATAGGAGTGGCTCTACATTCACCCTCGCTCTTTTCAACCATGGGAAACAGGGCGGCCCATTGCCAGTCCAATGACTCTAAATAGCGGTAGGAAGGTTAGTGGTTAGTCTGTTCAAAGAACCTGCTACAGCATTTCGTGAAGTGCACGCTTGTCACGCGTATCTCGTCAGAATATGCCCGAAAGGCGAGTCAAGGACAGAACATTTGATGTGAATCCGGGCAAATCATCTTCAGTGTGACCCCTCTTGAAGGACCATTACTCTTTTCTACTGGGCACACAATAGCCCCTCATGGAAACAAGCCTTTGACTCAATGATGCCATCGGCACAAAACAAGGTGATGTTAGGTCTATTCGCGTGGTTTCGGTCAGTCGCAATCAAAAAATTTCAGTCGCAATCACGCGAACACAGTCGCAATCAGAAAACAACAAATTTTGAACTCATAAGAGTTGTCATCTCTCCACCTTAACTCATCGTTGAGTCGAACGATTGTTCGCGGTTCAATATCCCACGTCATAATCAAACCTCATTGCGGTAACCTTGACATTGCCTAAACTACCATGCTATGCTAGTGCCCCGTTCCAGTAGCGAACTTGTGTTCATGTGATTTCATTCGCAGTCTTTGGCGATGCTTTTTAAAATCGCAATTTTGAGCAGGTAAGCTGAGACTGCGACTGAAAACGAGGTCAGTTGCAGAAAAACTGATCACCAGAATGTACCGATAGTCTTTTCTCCAGGCGCAATAATGTTTAAACGCAGTGTCTCACATTGCACATATAGAATACCACAAAAAGTCAGTCACAACCGCACGGAATGTGGCGGCAGATGAGTTTCAGTTTACCTAACGCCTGGTTGGCTTTCTCAAGCTCCACTGAGAGCTTGTAGTTGTAACCTTTCTCTATTCGCTGCTTATTAAGGTATTCCAGTTGGCTCTTTGTATCAGGATAGTCATATCTTCCCTTCACATAAAAAACAATTTACTAAGCTGGATGTACAATCAAATTCACGAGTCCCTGTATATTAGCAGGGCCTAGATGTCACAATAGGCCGGATCTGCCGCTCAGTTCCTCCCAGAATGTAGTCCCCAAAAGTTCCAGGTTCTCTTTAGAGGACGAGCAACCACCCCTCAAACACCAATACATGTATACTGGAAGCGATGTGCCCCAGTGTTATTATCAAACAGGTGATATGAACATCTGATTCTGAGTTATCTTAGTGTTGATGCCAGTAAATGGCTCTCCGTTCCATTTAATCAGCCCGTTCTAGCTGGCAACTGTTTTTACAGTAAAACGTTGCTTAAAGCGCCTAGCCATTCCGCGGGCTAGCCACTCTGTATGACAACTAACCCCTGTTGAAAAGCAGGATTGACTGGTTAGCTTTGATCTGCAGCTATTTGGCTGCAGCCATCCAGGGGCTATGTACATGACCCCTGGAAACTTGGCAAACTTTGACCACTTTTCATATCAAAGGCTAGTTGGGCCCAATTCCATTGAAATCAATTGCTGCGCCAACAACAGTTATTAGGTGTATTCGCGTGGTCGCACAGAAACTTTTGAAAAAAATTCAGGCGCGAACACACAGTTGTGGTGACGAAACGCAGTTGAGTTCAGGAAGGATTTTGATCGCATTAGAGTTGTATTCTCCTAACTTTAATTCAATGGCGTTTTTTAACAGTGTGGCAGATTTCGCGATCGAAATGGATTTCGGTCGACCGCGCGACTGCACCGAGTGTAGCTGCCGCTTGAAATCGGCTGAAAAATGTAGTTTAAAACCAGCTAATGGTAGTTTGATACATGACTGACCTCCGCACATGTGATCCAGTTATCGAAACACATCTGGATGAAGAGTAGAGCTGAGCCTTAAAGCAATATGAAACTCCCCAATGACACGAAACCCGCACCCATAAATGCTGGTGACCTCGTGTCCTGTCTGCCATTAGGGATAGAGCTCTCATGTCAAATTTATTCGTTAGTTTTAAATGTTTTGGCGGCTAGAAAATCCGAACAATCAAAAATAGTTTATTCAGTTGCCTGAAACTGTGCGCTTGGAGCCACCAAGAATGACCAATGCATAGAATGCTGGAGGGGACCTCTCAGCTACTGGATCACTGTTTTCACTAACACTAGTGTGGTTCAGACTCACTGCAAAAATTTACGGCGTAGAGGTTACACGATATGCATCTGTGCAATAAGGAGCAGAAGTGACGTAGTGGTTAGAATACGCCATTGACGCGCAGCATGTCATGGGTTGGAATCTCAGAAAAGTCTATTGTACGTGGTGGCAGGACGGGCGTCACACCTAAATTCGCTCCTCAGCTCCAACAAAGCCTCCCTGTTAACTAGGGAGCAAACTCCGTGACCCCGTACAGGGATTAATAATGGGGAGTATAAGTGGAAGCATAAAATGTATCCATGCAACCCATTGATGGGTATCTGACATATGGCCAGATGACTCTCATCAAATACCAAAATGTACCCATTTGTCATAGAATTGACTTGGGATTGCCCTTAGCATTTCGGCCTTAGGTTGGTGTCTTTGTTTGTAACTTTGATATGGAAGGCAAACTCCTTCACAAATACGCAGACTGAGCACAGTGAGTTTGAGTTTAAAATTTGGCTTTATTAAAATGGCGAATGACAGATTGCTTTTAGACCAGCTAACACCTCCGAATCACTTTAGCTTGACTAAGTCAAAATTCATATACTTAAGTCAACCAACCTCTATGTGTATCCATTTGTATGTGGAGAGTTTTTCATTTATCTCGGCATTGTTCGCAATATTTCCATAACTCAGTTCTGGTAGAGTTCTATAACAGTGCAAGGTATGAGATAAAGCAGCAGTACCATGAGACAACATAAAAGTCCAGAGTGGTGTGGTGGTTCAGACGTTATAACTGAAATCTTTAGTTGAGGAGACCCTGTTAAAATCGCTGACAAATATTGAAAAGTTGTAACATTTATCGGTGTTTCAACATTGGTCAGTGGGCTGCCGATAACAAATGTTGTTTCAACACACGACAAATGTTCAAACTTTTGAAAATTTATCGTTGCGGGTTGAAAAGACAAATGTTGAAAGTTTCAAAATTTGTCGCCGTTTTAATATTTTGCATTTCAAAAGCCCCGTCTTTTATCCTCACTATCCTCTGCCAGTAGGGATGTGAGCCGGTACAGGTCGGTGAGTTTTATCCTCACTATCCTCTGCCAGTAGGGATGTGAGCCGGTAC
>Ga0224501_10004751_pt1 | contig 10717 bp, 8 predicted proteins | sample SF_Oct11_sed_USG_4_FD_169105 | JGI IMG/M metagenome (GOLD analysis project Ga0224501, IMG submission 169105) | Sediment microbial communities from San Francisco Bay, California, United States - SF_Oct11_sed_USGS_8_1 | ecosystem: Environmental > Aquatic > Marine > Sediment | place: USA...
GGGGAACTCTTCCAAACAAATCAATAACCAATCCACCGAGTGAATCAAAATCCTCCGCCGGCAATTCCAAGCCTAACTTCTCATTAATCTTATCCAGATCCTCTTTGGCATAAACAATAGCCGTGCCGTCCGGCAATTTCACGATTGTCTCTTTTTCCACATCGTATTCATCCAAAATCTCTCCCGTGATTTCTTCTATCAAATCCTCTATGGTTACCAAGCCCGTGGTAACTCCATACTCGTCGACAACTATAGCCAGATGCATTCTTCCTTTTTTGAACTCCTCTAATAACTCGCTAATCTTCTTCGTTTCGGGCACGAAATATACCTGGCGCATGATGTCTTCCATAACTATCAATTCTCTGTTTCGCAAAGCTGTCAATAAATCTTTAGTGTATACAATTCCAATAACATTGTCAACATTTCCTTTGTAAACAGGGACGCGGGAATGTGGCATTTTCATTATCTTCTTAAATATTTCCTCCCGCTCATCATTAAAATCCACGCATTCCATATCAATGCGAGGAACCATAACTTCTCGCACGATAGTCTCCCCGAATTCCAGGCTACTTTGAATCATTCTCTTTTCCTCATCATCCAGTGCCCCCTCCCTTGCCCCTACTTCAATTAACGTCCCAATTTCTTGCGTAGTAAAAAGAGGAATACCCTTCAAACCCCTTCCACCAAACACCTGAATGAGTAAATTGGCAGGAACAACCAGCACCTGGCTTAGAGGACTGAGTAACTTCGCAATCCATCTCAGAGGCTCGCTGCCAATGGCAGAAATTTTTTCTGCATTTTTTCGCGCATAGGTCTTGGGCATAATTTCTCCAAAGACAATAATGAAAAAGGTAACAATCGCAGTGGCATAGCCCACAGCCAGTTTTTGACTCCAGCCATATGAAAAAGAGAAATCTAAAGCCATAGATGTTGCCAGGACGGAAGCAAAAATTACCGCCAGTGCATTACCGATTAAGATTGTGGTTAAAAGCCTATTAGGGTCTTGTAACCACAGAGATAGCCCCCTCGCTGCTCTAATTCCTTCAGCTATAAGCCTTTTGATTCTTATCCGAGGCAACGCAGTGAGAGCGGTTTCGCTCCCGGCAAAGAATATCATCACCAAAAAAACGATTAGAAAAGCTAAAACTTTTATAAGAATCAAAGTCATCTATATAAATCGCCCCCAGACTGGATAAGTTAAAGACCCACTCAAACCCTTATTAGATCAAACTCATCAACGATTTCACCCAGTATTTCTTCTATCAAATCCTCCATAGTCACGAACCCAACGATTTTTCCCTTTTCTTCTATTAGAGCAGCGTGAATTCTTTTTTCTCTAAATTCCTGGAAAACCTCGTTGCATTTCTTCCCCGCCGGAACATAATAAGCAGGTCGCAAAATTTCTTCTATTTCCACTTGATTCTTTGACTGCAAGGCGCTCAAAAGATCCCGCGCATAGGCTATTCCTACGATATTATCTATCTTCCCACGATAGACCGGGACGCGAGACCGGCCTGTCTCTACAACGACATCAATAAATTTCTCTCTCGGAAAATCTATATCAACCCAATCAATATCTTCTCTTTTCGTCATTACATTTTTAACCGGTATCTGGTCGAAACTTAAGACCTTCCTAATCATTTCTTCAGCTTTTTCTTCAATTACCCCTTCTTCTCTCTCCTGCGCCATCAACCCCTCTAATTCCTCTCTGGTTACTTTACTTGCCTTGAAGGATAATTTCATACCCACGAACGTCTCCGCAACCTTTACGAAAAATTTCACCAGTGGGGAAAGGAGCCGATAAATGAAGAAGAATGGACGGTATGTCAACAGGACAATTCTCTCGGGAAAAGTGTGAGCAAAAGTCTTGGGTATAACTTCACCAAAAAAGAGAATTAAAAGGGCAATCACTATTAAGATAAGAATCTCTGCCAGACCCCGACCCAAACCCGAAAAAAGAGGAGACTTCAATGCCCAGTAAGTAAATAGAACACTGAAAAGGATATTGACAATATTATTGCCAACCAGAATTCCGCTGATTGACTCAGCTGGATTATCCAGCCAGTTTTGCAGAATATGAAATCTCTTCCCTTCAATTATCTCTTTCGTTTTCAACTTTCCTAAGGAGATAAGGGCCGTTTCAGTTGCCGAGAAGAAACCTGATGAGATAAGCAAAATGACTAATACCAATACCAGCAAAAAAATTAGAGCCCACCTGCCTTAACCAAATATTTGAAAAATTAATATAGTAGCTGTTACACCGATCAAAGCGCCCATAAAGGCTTCCCATTTCGTATGAATCCCGGACCTTACTCTACTTTCTCCAATCATAATCGCCAGAATTAACGTCAGTATACCTAAAATGATGCTCTTAGAAATAAACGCGCACGCTGTGGATAAAGCGAAGGCAAAAGCGGTATGTCCGCTGGGCATCCCTCCCCTTAAAGGAACACCTTGCTTAGAATAAGCTTTGCCGCCAATTACCAAAAGAAGAATCACCGCCAGACAAACGGCAGTAATGTATTCCGGAGAATTTTGAATTTTTACAAAAATAGAAGAAGTAAACCGGTCACTCAGGTGCATTTTTCTAAAGAAGATTAAATAGCCAACCAAAATAGCATTTATAGAAGCAAATAAGACAGCTCCCGCGGTAATATCTTTAACCGTCTTTGCTAATGGATGAAATTTATCCGTAATCAGATTAACCGCCAGTTCTACTGCAGTGTTTAGCATTTCAGTAATTAGTACGAGAAAAATCGTGAAAGATATAATTACTACTTCCTTTCTGTCCAAATTCAAGAATACACTTATGGCCAGTATGGCCAATGCTATGAACAAATGAATACGCATATTCCTCTGCGTCTTAAGAACGTAAAAGATTCCTTTTAGTGCTCTATTGAAGCTGATAAATAAACTATCCCTTTTCGGTACCTTCATTTTTTAAAATCCTCAATCTGGTTTAGTATTTCTTCCTCTTTTTGTCTCATTACCCGACCATCTTCTTTCTTCTCATGGTCATACCTTAGAAGGTGCAATATGCCATGGATAGTTAAAATGGCAACTTCCTTCCGTACACTATGCCTGAAATATTTTGCCTGAACCTTTGCCCTCTCCGTAGAAATAAACACGTCACCTAAAAGGCAAGAAGAAAAATATAAAGACTGAGTAAATTTTTTATGTTCTTCCATGGGAAAAGCAATTACATCGGTTGCCCGGTTAACCTTCCTATACTTTCTGTTTAATCTCTTGATGTAACTATTATTAACAAAAATTATTCCTACTTCGCATTTCCCGGGCCCCAATTCCCGTCTATTTCCACTTCCTAAACTTACCGCTTTTTTTGCTACTCTCTCTACGTATTTCTTATCAATTCTAACTCTATTTTGCAAATTAACCACATTCACTAAAATACTTTTCCTTCGTTTCTCTCTTTTTCTCTCACTTAACTTCATCAATAAACTATCCCCACCTTTTAACACCCTAAGGATGAAGTAGAAAATGGGGTCAGCTCTATTTTTAGCCTTATCATAACTCTATTTAACTATTTTAATGAATCAAAAATAGAGCTGACCCCATTTTCTCTCTTATTCTTTTTTAGGATACTCCACTCGGGTATGGTAAATCCCCGTCAGAGTATGAGCGAAACTATCGGCTATCCGATGCAGATTGACCAGAGTTATGTCACAATCGTTCAATTGCCCGTCAATAAACTTATCATTGATCACTTTATCTATCATGTTTTTCAATCGCTCATAGGAAGGTTCTTCCACAGTGCGAGAAGTTGCTTCCACAGCATCTGCCAACATCACAATGGCTGCTTCTTTGGTTCTCGGTTTGGGACCGGGATAACGGTATTTTTCCTCTCCCACTTTAGTGCTCTTGTTTCCTTCCAGCGCTTTATGATAAAAGTAATATATAAGACTTGTGCCGTGGTGTTGTTCAATAATATTAATAATTGGTCTATTCAATTTGTATTGCCTTGCCAGTTCTACCCCTTCCTTTACATGGGAAATCAGAATCAGACTACTCATGCTGGGAGTCAAATCGTCGTGCTTGCTCAATACTCCCTCCTGGTTTTCAGAAAAATATTCCGGGTTTTTTAGTTTTCCGATATCATGATAATATGCGCCGACTCGCGCCAAAAGCGAATTAGCACCAATTAACTCCGAGGCATTTTCTACCAAGTTACCGACAATTATACTGTGATGATAGGTCCCCGGCGCCTCCACCATTAGTCTCTTCAATACGGGCTGATTGAAATCGGACAATTCCAGTAACTTAATATCGGTAGTAATAGAGAAAAGTTCCTCCATATAAGGTAATATCCCCATAGTCAGGATAACGGACAGGAACCCATTGCCAATTCCCCAAAGAAAATTCTCTCCCAATTGAGTAAATGTTCTTTGCCTCATCAGGCCAATTATCGCTATAATCACTATATTGGCGCCGCTTATGTATAACCCTGCCCGCACGAGGTCTCGGCGATGCCTCACGTCCAGGCTGCTGTAGATTCCCGCCACTCCTCCCACCAGAGCGAAAAAGAACAGGTCGAAACTGAATCTATTAACCAGTGCCACGATAAGGCTTAACAGAAGTACGAGAACCATCGCCATATGCGAATTAATCAGAATCGTAATTAACATTCCTGCCGAAGCTACAGGAACTAAGTAGCTCGATAATTCCGGTGTCACATGAACCACTTCAATAATCAACGCCATAATAACCGTTATCAGCCCAATAATTGCCAAGGAATTATGATCACCTTTATCTACAACATATCTTCTTATATAGACGGAGAGCATAACCATGGTAATTCCGATAAATAAGAATAGGCCCAGGACATTTTTCCAGGAAAAACCAAACTCTCCCAGAAGAATCCAGAAAAGAATCAAAAATATGGCCACTCCTATGAGCCAGGGTGAAACACGAGTCTCGCGAAGAGAAACTCTTTTTCTTTTCTTTTTCTCCCGGGCTTTCTCCTCGGTTAATTTCAAAAGTCCGACCAAAAATCGCCGTAAAAAGCGTCTCCACTTAACCACAACAATCTCCTTAATTTTGCTCGTGCCCGATTATCTTTTCTTCTCAAACTCCTCGTAGGCAGTAATGATCTTCTTGACCAACTGGTGTCGAATGACGTCTGCCTGGGAAAAATATATGAATTTTATTCCTTTTATTTTCTTCAAGATTCCCTGTACCTGAATAAGGCCCGAAGACCTTTTGTCCTCAATGTCTACCTGAGTAATATCGCCTGTAACTACAGCCTGAGCATCGAATCCTAAACGGGTTAGAAGCATCTTCATCTGGTCCGGAGTTGTGTTCTGCGCCTCGTCTAAAATAATGAAAGCATCATCCAGCGTCCGACCTCTCATATAAGCCAGAGGAATTATCTCAATAATATCTTGCTTTCTAAATCTCTGGAACTTCTCCGGACCAATCATAGAATAGAAAGCATCGTAGAGGGGATGCAAATAAGGATTTATCTTCTCATAAAGGTCACCGGGTAAAAATCCAAGTTTCTCTCCCGCTTCCACGACTGGACGAGTCAAGATTATCCGTTCAACTCTCTCCTCTTTTAACGCTTGCAGGGCACAGGCACAAGCTAAATATGTCTTCCCCGTTCCCGCAGGACCGATACTGAAGACAATATCGTAATCCCGTATAGCGTCAACATAAACCTTCTGCTGGACTGTCTTGGGTTTAATCTCTTTACCTTTCTCCATGAGATAAACCACGTCCGAGAAAATCTTCTCCTGTTCTTTCCCCCGGGTTGAACGGATTATATCCATAGCAGATTCAACCTGTTGAGTTCTTAAAACCTCATTCTTGCGGACAATTTTCAACAACTCATCAATTAACCTCTCTACATCTTTGACATCTTTTGAATTTCCTTTTATGGTCAACATATTTCCCCGGGCAAAAAGCTCTACCGGAAAGGAGTTTTCAATAAGCCGAAGATTGTTGTCGTATTGTCCAAAAAGAATGATAGCTTCTTTATTACTTTTCAAAGTAATCTTTTTACTGACCAAATTTCGCTCCCGTCATAACAATGGCAAGTCATGGAAAAAAGTAGCAAATAAACCTATACTCCCCACGGAGGGCAAGTACCTTACCAAACGGTAAGATACCCCCCTCCATGTTTTTTTAAAATTTCTCCATAAGTTGAGTCTTATGGTGTGAAATTATTATCAGGGAATAGTTAGTCTTTGTCCAGGGTAGATTAGATCGGGGTCCTTAATCTTGTCCGTGTTCGCTCTGTAAATCCTCTTCCACTTCCAGGGGTCTCCGTAAAACCTCGGCTTCTTAGCAATGTTCCAGAGACAATCTCGATCCCTCTCCCAGGTTCCTACCACATAGATTCTCAGCGCTTCTTCTACCACCTCTTCTTCTACCGCGACCTCTTCTTCCACAACTTCCTCTTCTTCCATTGCTCTTGCCAAAGCCTCTTCTCTTGCTGCATTTGCAGCTGCCTCGGCCTCCCAGGCTTTGGAAGTAGCAGTTGCGTAGTCGCCTGCAGCGAAGGCACTGCGTGCCTCTTCCAGTAACGATTCTGCTACTGAGGTATCAGCACCAACCTCCCAAGCAGCATCAATTGCTTTACTAGCAGAAGCAATTGCCTCCTCTGCATCCAGCCTGGCCTGATCGACTGGTGGAACTAAAGGTCTTTTGGGGCATCCGGTCAACACCGCCAAGAAAAGACTCAAAAGAACCAGTGCCAGAACTTTCTTCATTTTTTTCACCCCCCTTTCCTAACTTAAAATCATATGAATAATGTCTTTAATTGCCATCTCCACGAGCGAATTAGCAATCAAACCTATTTTTCTAATTTCAAATGCAGTTCTTTTAACTGCCTTTCCGACACCGCTGAGGGAGCATTAGTCAAAGGAGAGAACGCTTTCTGGGTTACGGGAAAAGCAATCACCTCCCTGATGGAACTGCTCCCGGTCAAAATCATAACCAATCTATCCAGTCCAAAAGCAAATCCTCCATGCGGAGGAGCTCCGTATCCTAAAGATTCCAGCAAAAATCCGAATTTCTCCTTAACTTCCTGAGGAGAAATTTTCAATAATCGGAATATCTTTTCCTGTAAATCTCTCTGATGAATCCTGATGGACCCGCCTCCTATCTCATTACCATTCAGCGCCAGGTCGTACGCCCGGGAAAGGACCTGAGAAACTTCTTTCATATCTTTGGGGAGCTCTGTTAACTTTTCCAGAAAAGGAAGAGCTTCTTCCTTGGGCGCGGTAAATGGATGGTGCATGGGCCCCCATCTTTTCTCTTCTTCGTTGTATTCGAAAAGGGGTGGGTCCACAATCCAGATAAAAGAGAAGAAACTCGCCTCCACAGGAATCTTCTGCCGGTCAGAAAAGAGATAATCCAAATCAAGAGACATGCGTGGAATCAGATTTAAGCGTTCGCCGAGAAAGGTACGTAACTTGCCTAAAGCATCATAGACAATTCTTGCTTTAGCGGCGACAAAAAGCAGTAAATCGCCTTTTTTGGCCTCAGTCCTTTCAGCAATCTGATCCAGCTCTTCCTGTTTAAAGAACTTAGTTATGGGCGATTGCAATGTTTTGTCGGTCATTTTCATCCAGGCGAGACCTTCCGCTCCGCAATCGCCAGCCATTTCCTTTAACTCATCGAGTTCCTTTCGGCTAGCTTCCGCAAAACCCTTGGCATTCAAGGCACAAACAATGCCATTTTTCTTCAGCGCTTCTCTAAAAATTTTGAACTCACTCTTTTTGGCAATATCTGAAATTTCCTTCAATTCCATGCCGAACCTGATGTCCGGTTTATCCGTGCCGTACCTGCGTAATGATTCCTCATAAGTAAGCCGCGGAAAGGGAGAGAAATATCTATTTTCAGTACTTCCTTGAACACTCGGACCATCAGTTTTTCGGTTATGGAATGAACGTCCTTTTCGTCAACAAAGGACATCTCGTAATCTATCTGTGTGAACTCTGGCTGACGATCCTTGCGCAGGTCTTCGTCTCGAAAACATTTTACAATCTGGAAATATTTCTCTATTCCCCCAACCATTAATAACTGCTTAAATAGCTGCGGGGACTGGGGCAGAGCAAAGAAACTCCCGGGATTAAGCCGGCTGGGTACCAGATAATCCCGCGCTCCTTCGGGAGTGGATTTGGTCAAAAATGGCGTCTCCACCTCTATAAATCCACGCTCATCAAAGAAATTCCTGGTAGCTTTATACACTTTGTTTCTCAGAAACAGGTTTCTCTGCATTTTCCGCCGCCGTAAATCGATGTACCTATATTTCAATCTCACCTCTTCAGCGACATCAACCTGTTCACCAACTTCAAAGGGAGGCGTTTTAGCTTTGTTCAAAATCTCCACTTCTTCCGGCAGGACCTCAATTTCACCTGTGGGCAACTGAAGATTAGCTGTTCCTTCCGGTCTGGGAGTAACTTTTCCCGCGACGCTAATAACGTATTCAGCCCTCAGTTTTCGCGCCAGTGTCTCCAATTCTTTAGCCTGTGGCCCGGAACTTTCCTCACGTCCAAAGACAATTTGAGTAATTCCTTCTCTATCTCTCAGGTCAATGAATATGACCCCTCCGTGATCTCGCCACCTGTGCACCCATCCTGAAAGAACTACTTCCTGTCCAATATTCTTCTTTCTTAATTCCCCACAAGTATGAGTTCTCTTCAATTTAGGCATATCCAACCCCAAATTTTGATTTCAAAACCATAATTCCCAAGATTTTCTGTAATGTTGGCACAGAGTCTCGCCCTGCCGCCACAACGTTGGAAGATAGTTCGTGAAGAGTTTTTGGAATCTTAGCCAAAAAACAAGGACGACTCATTCTCTCTTTTAATTAGGAACAGTTTCGCACCAGATACTTCTTCAGCTCAGAAAAGGGGACAATTTCCTGTCCCCCGGTGTTCATATTTCTCACTATTGCTTTTTTCCCGGAAAGCTCTTCCTGGCCGATAATCAGGGCAAATTTTGCCTTCCATTTATCTGCCTGTCGCAACTGCGCCTTGAGGCTGGTGGGATTAAAATCGTTCAAAACTTTCAAATTCTCCTGTCGCAGTTCACGAATTAATCTGATAGATTCCTTTAATGCCTCCTCCCCCAGGGTAGCAACATAAACATCTGTTTGCCCGCTGGAAGGAAGCAAAATTTTTTCTCTGTCCACAGCCTCCAAAACTCTTTCCACACCCAAAGCGAAACCCACGGCAGGCAAATCCGGACCGCCTAAATCACGAACCAGTCGGTCGTACCTTCCTCCGGCGGCGAGAGTATCTTGAGCACCCAGCCCTTCATATTTTACCTCGAATGCAGCTTTTGTATAATAGTCCAATCCTCTAACCATATAGGGATCCAGGGAATAGTCTATTTTTAGAAAATTTAAATACTCTTTTACTTTTTCGAATTGTTCCCGACAATCCGGGCAAAGGTAATCAGAGATTTTGGGAGATTTCTCTATGTAGGCCCGGTCTTCTTTTTCCTTGCAGTCTAAAATCCTCATAGGATTGAGGGGATACCTGCGTTGACAATCAGTGCACATAGTCTTAATTTTGTTTTTAAAAAAATCTTTAAGGCTTTCCCGATACTTGGCCCGGCAACGGGAACAACCGACGCTATTCAGGTAAAGGATTAGATTCTTTAACCCCAGAACGTCGAAAAGGTCCCGCACCATAGTGATAATTTCTACGTCGCTGGCCGGACTATCCGGGCCGATAAGTTCAGCGCCAATCTGGTAGAATTCCCGTTGCCTTCCCTTCTGCGGTCTTTCGTAGCGATACATTGGACCGAGATAGTATAACCTGGCAGTTCTCCTTTGTCGATAGAGATTGTTTTCAATAACTGCCCGGATTATTCCCGCTGTCCCTTCCGGCCTTAAGGTTAGGCTGCGTCCTTTCTTATCCAAAAATGTGTACATCTCTTTAGTTACAATATCTGTATCTTCTCCTATACTTCTCTGGAATAGCTCCGTTACTTCAAAAATGGGCGTGCGCACCTCTTCATACCCGTACTTTTGAAATATCTCTCGCGCAACTTTTTCCACATATTGCCATTTACTGGCTTCTTCCGGTAAAATATCTCGCGTGCCGCGAATAGATTTGTACTTCAATTTAGACTCCCACACCTAAAAACCAGGTATTTGCTTAACACTTTTAAAAGCTTCCTTCAGCACCTTATGCACATCCCATCTCTTACCCTGTTCCAGAAGCTCAAGCATAAATACCCCTTCGTATTTAATCAATTTCAACGTCTGCACAAAGTTTTGCCAGTTTATATTCCCTAAACCGGGAATATTGTGCTCGTCAGATTTTCCGAAATTATCAGAAACATGGAGACTTATGACCCAATCCTTAAACTTTTTGGCTATATCGCTAACGCTCTCGGACAAATTTGCGTGGGACGTATCAAGACAGATTCCCACTTTTTGAGAATTTATTTCCCAGATTAACTTCAAAAGATCCACCGAATACCCGCATAAAATATGGGGAAGTTGATTTTCCAGGGCTAATTTTATGGGCTTATCCTGGCAATATTTCAGGAGCTCATCGATGCTCTTTTTCACCTGAGAGAGGCGATACATCTTTTGCGTCAAATTATCAAAATGCGAGGGAGCGGTGCTGGGATGGAATACTAATATGCTTCCCCCAAGGAACTCTAAAGCATCTATCGCTTTTTTGATCTCAGAGACGGCGAAATCTCTTCTCTCTTCCTCTACCTGGGAAATATCGAG
>Ga0224501_10004752_pt1 | contig 10715 bp, 7 predicted proteins | sample SF_Oct11_sed_USG_4_FD_169105 | JGI IMG/M metagenome (GOLD analysis project Ga0224501, IMG submission 169105) | Sediment microbial communities from San Francisco Bay, California, United States - SF_Oct11_sed_USGS_8_1 | ecosystem: Environmental > Aquatic > Marine > Sediment | place: USA...
GCTCCAGCATCCTTCGCGTACTTAGTCATTTCTAGAGCCTGAACGGTCCCGCTTGCCCCTGTCCCTGCAACTACGGCTACCCTGCCGTTGACTTCATCAACAACAATGTCGATCAACCTCTTCTTTTCGTCAACCGTGAGATTTACAAACTCGCCAGTGGTGCCGCATGGAACAACTCCGCTTACCCCCAATTCTATGCAGCGGTTGACAAGATTTCGCAACCTATCTTCGCTCAAATCCTTTCCATTGTCAGTGAAGGGCGTTACTAAGGCTGGCAGGATTCCCTTCGGCTTGAACATCGAAATCCTCCAGCTATGGCTTTGGAATAGCTAGGTCCTCGGCGCCAACTTTCGAAAGTTTGGCTTCTGGATAATTTTTCTCGATGATGGATATTATGATCTCAGCTTGCTTTACTTTTTCTCTTGCAAGGAAGGCTAGGTGGTCTGGGCTTACCCAAGGCTTATAAAGCGAACCAACGCTGGGTCCAGGCTCAATCTTGTAGTAGCAGGGTGCAGTGACTCTCGTGATTTCTGGGGTTTCCCAAAATCTGTTGAAGCCTCCCCATGAATCAAACAAGTAAACATGCACATCAATGGGTATGTTGATGGCTTTCCTTATAGCTGCCAACATGGGAACCGTTAGGTCTGCCAATGGGTTGAAGGTGTCGGCGCCCAGCATCTCTAAAACCTTTGCTCCAGCTGGGTTTGCGTGACCTGCAAAAATCGAAACCTTAAAGACCACGTCTTTTGGTATATCTCCCGCTTTCCTCATTTGGCTTAGAAGCCAGAGAAGTCCCTCATCTACAACTAAGAAGCCTCTAAAACCGAATTCTATTGTTCTCTTTATGTCGGCTATTACGTAGGCGAGATTGTCTGATCCCCTAAAACGCATTCCAGAGATGGCTCCCTCAGGCGTCCTTATTTGCCCTCCAAGGTCCCAAGCAGTTCTCGGACCGGGCGTCACAATGACCTCGAGTTTGGCGTCTCTCGCCATTTTCGCAAAACTTTCCAGCTCGTCGTCCGAGAGAAGGGTGGATCCCATAACCATGGAGATCAGTCTGTGAACTGGAACGTTTCTTTTCTCCATTTCGTCGATTAAAGCCTCAAGGGTTGAAGGGCGTTCAACTCCTGAAATCTCTATCCTATAGTGGCATCCGTCTGGAAACCTTTTCTCAGATGTCGGCAGTTCATACGAGTCTCTTCCGGGTATGCCATGCCTCTCCATACTTTTTCTAATATCTTCCAAGCATTTTCCTCCATTTCGTTAAGTGTTATCTTTGTGCAGATATAAAAAAGGAATGTCGAAAACAGTCTTTCATATCTTATTTCTTTCATAAGTGCGCGCTGGGCAACAGTGGAGCAGTCTACCTTCTAAAGAAAATAAAACCGCAAACACCAACTCTATTCCCTTCCTACAGAAAGCACTCTACAGACTATTTATTTTGCTACAGTGGCTACGATCATTTGTAAACGAAGACTACTCAAAATACCAATACACTAAGACAATAATCTTCCTTTCAACAGGACATGCGCGCTGAAAAAAGGGGAGCTAGACTGGCTGGCTAGCCAGCCTTAGGTTTTCTGTAGGCGTAAACTATTGTTGCAATGCCCATAAATACGAAACCTATGCCGAACAGCATCCATGCGTAGGATTGGTTTACAGCTGCGTCGGCTTGTCTTAGCATTGCATTCGCGGTTGCCATATTTGCTTCCGCCTCGGTCAAAGCAATTCCTAGCTCAGCTTCTTCGACCTTTGTTTCCCACGTTGCTTCGGCTGCAAGTGCTTGACTGTACAGATCAAGCGCTGTTTGATATTGCGTTTTAGCTAGAGCATATTCTCCACGTGCGTAGTACATTTCACCTAAGGATGCTTTTATACTGGCTTGACCTGCTAGTTGAGAAGCGTTAATGTTACTGAAACTCCAGGCAGGATAAGCGCTGGCATAGGCATCATATTCTTGAGATAAGTCGTAAGAGTCCGCTTGGTCCACAGGGAATACAACAAACAAGTAGCCTGGCCCCCACCAATCCCATGGGCGGCTCCAAGTGCCAACAATTTCTGTAGGTCCAGCTGTAGCATTAACATGTTCTACGTAGATTGTGTATTCATGTGCCCACTCGCTAGATACGGCTTCAGTCGCGCTGGCTGTGAAGCTGACCGTGAAAACCTCTGTTTCTTGCCATGCTACTTGCTCTATGTTTCCCGACAGATCCAAAGTTTTGTTTTGTCCCCAGTCGAAGCCTACTATTACTTTTGAAACGTTCAAACCGTTCGGATACAGCTGGTTCAGTACCGGTACAACAAGGGTGGCAGCTGAGCCGTGCTTGTAGATTACGACATTTTCTCCATAGTGGCCGTCATAACCCTTCTTCAGGTAGGGCGGAAGCCACGTGAACCTCTCAATGTATCCTTGCGCCGAGCTAACTGCTAACATTGAAATCAAAGTGCACAGCGAGATGCTAAACAAGATGGCAGTGAATTTTTTCATTTTTGAACCCTTTTGCGCCTATCTCTTACCCTATGTATAAATAGTTTATGAATAAGTAGTATAGTTTTATGCGCGCGCATGCAAGTGCAAGGATGCAAACCATAATAATCTGCCTCAACTGGAAAACTGCAAAAATTTGCAAGGTTGCACCAACCAAATCAACATAGTTGGTCATTGTTTTTCAGGCTTTCAGAGAAAAAAGGGAAAGTTACCGTTTTGTTACACATTTTGTTACCGTTTAACATTGTTTTATGATATATCTCATTTTGCACGCGCGACCTTGTGAGTGTGAAAGTTCTTCTCCTTTTATACTCTAACCAAAAACGTTCTTTTCCGGTCTAGATAAAGAAGAACATCTTCTCCTTCACGAATGGGTTGAGGCAAGGTCCTATGCTACACTATTCCACTAAGTTAACGGGAGAAATAATAACGTTGCGAGAAGTGACCTGTCATATTTATACTAAATAGATATTGAGAATAAGTAGGTGGGAAATGTTTGACGCGGGTCTCAAAGCTTTACTCACCAAGCGTGATAGTGCTTTCTCTTTCTTCGTTAATAGAAAACTTGGCCTACGGCCTTCCTTTGGCGTATTTTCCTAATTATGCAATTTCTTTGGGAGCATCAGTTGCCTATGTTGGTTTTTTCACAGCAGCTTTTATGCTTACCACGGCGCTTCTTTCAGAAAGGTTTGGAGGACTATCTGACAGAATTGGGCGGAAAAGGCTTATTGAAATAGGATTGTTTGCAGACGTCATTCTGGGAATATTAACAGGCGTTATCCAGAGCTGGATTGTCCTATTGTTGATAAGAGCTCTGAATGGAATCGCCACGGCAGCCGTCAGCTCACCTGCAGAAGCCTCATTAGTGGATCAAGTTCCTAAACATCGAAGAGGCGAGGCATTGGGTTTTTACTTAACTCTTGGAATAGCAGGCTGGACGCTGGGACCCCTATTTGGGGGAACCGTTCAACATCTTGCTCAAAATCAGCTCCAGATGGAACTAGAAACTAGTTACAGAATACCCTTTTTCGTCGATTCCCTTCTGGCCGCAATTGCGATGGCTTTAGTGGCGTGGAAAGTGACAGAAACTAGGGGAAGTTCCAAGAGTTCGGAGGTTTCAGAAATTGTAAAAGACGATGTTAAGCTAACTGGCTGGAAATTGCTGTCCGTAAGAATCTTGTATTTCGTCGAGCTCACCAACGGTTTTGCAGTAGGTTTCATTGCTCCCCTTGCAGTTCTCTTCTTCGATGACCTTTTCAACGCAACTACCCTGCAAATTGGTTTTATTCTCACGGCATCAGGGTCTGTTGGGCTTCTTGGCAACTTTTTTGCTGGAAAATTGGCGGATAGGATTGGAAGGAAACCGGTCATAGCCTTTGGAAGCTCCTCGTCACGTCTATCCACCTTGGTTATGCCATTTGTCTTCGATATAAATTCTGCAGCTGTGTTAATGGTCTTCAGGTCTATGGGTCATAACGTTGCTATGCCAGCAAGCAGGGCGCTGAGAGCTGACTTGGTACCAGCTAAGATTAGAGGGAAACTCTTCGGAAGATTGCAGGCCTTCTTTAATCTAGGTATGATCATTGGACCAATCTTAGGAACATGGTTGTATGACCTGTACAGATACGAAGTTTTCAGAGTCACGTGGCCCGCTGACTTTAATGTAAGAGGGTTAGGGCTTTCCTTCTTTATCAGCGGAATCCTCGGCTTAACAGCACTGGCACTCCTACTGATCTTCGTCAAAGAACCTCCCAGACAAAATGAGACACAAAATAGGAGGTAGCGGTTACTTCACGTTCTTCAGTTCATTTCTATTCAGAACTATTCATAACTCATTTAAATTGGTAGATTTCATATAATCAATATGCGTTGAAAACGGTGGACAACATGCCTAGACGAGTGACGAAACTTATTCTCCCATTTGCTGTCCCTGCGGAGGATCGAGTCACAGCCTTTACAAAGGATATGGAGATGGCAGCTATTTTCTACCTAGCTGAATCAGATAGGGAAAAAGGTGAAGGACGCATTTTGAAAAAGCCAACTCAGAAACTGTTTTTCATAGCTGAAGCTTGTTATCCCCTATTGTTGGTTCCTTGGAGGGGAAGAACCTTACTCTTTGACGGACTTGGTGTCACAAAACACACATTGTCCTATGACATACTGCCGGATATCAAGGCCTTTGACAATGATATTCAAGGAAGCGCGAAAACACGTGAAGCCTATTCCGTGGCTCTTTCCCAAAATGCCAGTTACTTTCAAAATTTCGCTGGCAAAGAGGAGAAAACCATAGAAGGCTTCATTACAGATACCGACTTCATACAAGATTTTGTCGCCTATCTTTCAGAAGTGGAGGAAATTGAAAAACCTGTAACTGCCAAAGCGGTTTTATCTCCCACCATCGGCGAATCCGAGATCTCAGCTTCCGTCGAAGAGCTTTCAGATTTAAGAGCCAGATTGAAGGGGGACATCAAAAACCTAGGTGAAAGTATGAAATTACTCAGTATACGGACTACAGAACAGGTGAAAGCCCTTCGCGAAGAAATCAAGGAAATTCGAAAAAAGTTTGACCAAAAAATTGAGCAGGTTAAGCCCAGAGTAACAGAACGGACACAGCAAATTCAAGAGAGGTATGATGAAGAAATCACTAGGATCTCCAAAAGATTCGAAAGGCAGCTCCGACCTCTCCACAAAGATCGCGTTAAATTTGAAAAAATGCAGGAACGCCTAACAGCTGAAATTGACCGTTGTGAGGCTGAAATAAAATCTTGTAGGCTTCGCAAAGACGAGGGCGCCGAGATTCAATGGAGCCAGAAGCTTGAAAAAATCAGGAAAAAGCTTCCAACTTTAGAGAGAAACATCAGGGATGTAGACAGAAAAATAGAGGACGTTGAAACCGCTAAGAAACTTGAAATATCTAAACGGAGAACAAAGCGGGACACCCACATCGAAGAAGCCATGAAGGTTCTTAGAGAGCTTGAGGCTTCACGGGAGGCCAGAATCAGAATGAAACAACAAGAAATGACATCGCTAAAGGATACGACTTCCTCCATCATAAATCAAATGAATGAGATGGTTGAGTCAAAAAAGGCGGCCTTAAATGAGCTTGACAGCATAGGCACGCCAAGGAGAAGAAGAGAGTACGCGCTTGTATACTTGCCTCTTCACTTTGTTTGTTACGAAACGGAATTGAAGAAAAGATATGTTGTGTATCCTCCATCCATCGTAGGTAGCATGGGGATCTTGACAAAATTGAAGGGCGTTTTCGGCGTCACAAAAATGAAATCTTTTCTTCAACCTCGTTCAAAAGCCATAACAGCGCTTCTTAACCAACTTGTGATCCTAACCGGAGAAAATCCCGTGTTTGAAAAAGAGATAAGCGACGCTGGAATCAAAGCTAGCATCTTACGAACAACAGAGCTGCGCTTAGGCATTAAGAGAGGATTGGGAGAGTTAAGAGACGAAAAGTGGATATCTGAAAGTGAACTTCAATCTTTCAGCGAACTCCTCTGAAAAGCATATTCCACCTCAAATCGTGTACCTTTTTCCGTATTTGACTAAGTGTGCGTGTTTGTTTATTTTTTTGAATAGTTTCGGGTTTTCTGTGTGTATCGGGAAAATCTGTTTCGGTTCGATGTGGTTGATGAGGTCTGTTAGTCGAAGTCTGTTCATGTGGCCGGAAGCATGGAGTTGGTGAAATTTTATTTTGAAGTGCCTCAGCCAATTGTGCATAACTGCGTCTTCGATGTCTTCTTCACTGTAGGGTTCGCTCATGCTGTGAATAAAATGACTGTCCGGATCCTGCCTTATGTCGATGAGTTCTGCGAACTGGTAGAAATCTAGGTCCATAACTATTCGGCTTTGATGTTCGTGCACAAATTCGTAATTCACCATCTTGTCCATGAACTCCCGTTCCCAAACGTAGTAGTCTTTCTCTTGAAAACTTCCGGTTTTTTTCCTCTTGTAATAAACTAGGATGGTCTCATCTTTCATGGGGTCTGGAAGATGAAGGCGTTTATCCTCTACAAGCTTGCTTAATAGATGAGCGGTTTTCGGGGATATGACGATTTTTCTGTCATTGTTCTTAGCCACGTTGTAGAATGTTCTGAACCTATCCATATCTCGCCCGTAATGGGTAACGAACACTATCTTGTTTGTTGCAGAAACGATTTCGTTGCTTAGTTTTTCTACTTCTGATTCGGAGTAGTTCTTTCTCTTTTCCACTTCAACCATTCTGGTTCCTTCACTTATCATCGCTATGGGCTCAGATTCGCGGGCTTTTTCCGCAAATTCTTCCGTCATCTCTTTTCGAGGACCATGTGCCCTAAGGTCTCCAGTATAGACGATTGCGCCTTTGGATGTGTGAATTATGAAGCCATAGGAAGCAGGAATAGAATGATCAACGTGAATGGGTTCCACCACCAGATGGTCAATCTTTATTTTGCGTCCTGTTCTGAACGTTTCATAGGGATGTTTTCCGAAATCAGCGGAGCCAGTTTCCTCCATTGACCTTATGAAAATTTTTGTTCCGTAACCGCAGTGTATGGGGATGTTTTCGTCAAGAAATAGGATGTGTCCCACATGGTCTATGTGGGCGTGAGACAGAAATAAAGCATCAATTTTCGGTTCAGTGTAGGGAAGGTCGGTAAACGCCAGCTGTTTTTCGCTATATATTCCTTTTGTCTTTGGCAATAAATTGAACTCAAAATAGTCTCCCAAACCATTTATGGCTCTGGGGCAAAGCCAACCCGTAAAGTATTCTGCGCCCATGGTGAAAGACCGCCCAAAATCCAGGAAGATTCTAACTTCTTTGTCTTCCAAAAGAACTTTGTTTCCACCAATCTCGTTTACTCCGCCGTAAAAGGTGAGAGACGTTTTTTGTCTTACCATCCTACTTCCACGTCTATTATTATTTTCAATACATCCTAACCTAATTTTTTCCCATTTTTTGGCAGAGGCTAGAAATGGCTACGATGACATGAGGTGGGGTGAAGACGCTGAAAACCTTTACGTATCGCGCTGATGCCGCCTTCTTTACAGTTTCCTTCCTTCCTCCAGCTTCTAGATATCCTTCAATGAAGTTCTTGGCTATGATGCTCGCGGCTTTGGCTGAAGATATGGGAGAAATGTAGTGTCCTGAATAGTAGAGGAATTCGGCTACGTCCCATGTTTGATTTCCGTTTCTCGCCGCCTGCTCGAGGTCCACGAAGAAAGTTTTTCCGTCTTTTGTGACGATGAAGTTTTCTGGTTTACAGTCTCCTAGGCTGACGCCAAGCCTGTGAGCCTCAGCGATTTTTCTCCCCACCTCTTTCACCATAGCGGCTTCTTTTACAGCCTTCTCCTTAGGTGAAATGATGCGCTTGATGGTTTCCACCATCTTTTCTCCCTCAATGAAATCTTCAAAAATCAGGCGTTTTTGGGGACTGACGTAAAGAATTTTGGGAACTGGAAAACCTTGGCTGTGCAGAAACTGGTTTGTGGCGTATTCTCTTTCCAGTCTTGACCGTCCAAGTACGGCGAAGGTTTTGGTGCCTAGAGCCCATAACGCTAGGGGGAACCATTTGAAGCTAGACCAGTCTCTGAATTTCTTCACTACAAATCTTTGTTCTTCGTGATTTCTCCGAAATGTGAGGAGGTAAACGTCGTTTAAGACTCCTCCCATTTCCTCAATTTTCATGTCCAAAGCCTTTCCGTCTGGAACAGTTTTTCTAACAAAATCTTCGATGGTGGACTTGTCTGAAAGCGCTACGGGGCCGAGAGGCGTTGGCATCAACAAGTGTTTTTTGGGTTCTTCAAGCCGGAAAACCAGTCCCTCGGCTTTAACCTTTTGATGCGATTTCATGAAGATTCTCTGGTCTTGCGTGAGGGAACTGATGGTTTTTGAAAGTACGCTGAGAACGTGGAGGAGAGCCGACCTCTGAACTGACCTGAGGAAAAAGGGAAGCCGAGGTTTCCGTCTTCTGATGGTACCGGTATAGCTCCGCGTAATCTTGACGTACCCGTTGGAAAAGGTGATCCGCTTTTCTTCCGTCAGTCCGTTGAGGGCTTTCATGTATCCCTTCATCATCGACTCCACATTTTTTCTTCTGAGATTTTTTCTTAACATGTTGAGAAAGGCGTAGGTCATAAGGGGAAACAGTCGAGCCCTCTGCATCATAGCTTCATACATGAAGTATTCCGTCTTGATGAGAAGCTCATTAGACAACTCGGGAAATTCTAAGACTAGGTTTTCAAGAAGCTCTGAGACGGTTCTTTTTTTCATTTTCACTTCTTGACGCTGCAAATATTCTCCGTTGATCAAGGGTTCGTAGGGAACCATGACCTTTTCGGCAACGAATTCGCCTAGCCACCCCTGTTCCACATCCCTTTCAAAGGCCCTTCGATCAACTGTCAAAATTAAAGCGTTAACTCCATCTGTGGACCTGACGTAGGTATTTAAGAGGAGAGGAAAACTATCAAGAATCAGCAAAACGTTTACGTCACTCTTCTCGTCGGCGTATCCACAAACCCATGGACCGTAGAAACAAGCGGCAACAATCTGGCGAGAGCCAGCAATACGCTTACACAAACCTAACACGTTTTCTTTTAGACTCTCGTTCAAGAAATGGTTCATCATCACTTTTTCCACAAGACTTTGCCGTAAGGAACTACAACAACTATTTCCCTTTGCTTCATTTCTATGAGGTCAGCCCTTCTTTAAAAATATCTTCATTGTGAAGTGTCTAGGAGACATTTGAAAGAAGAAATGATGATCGATAGAATGTTGAAAGCCGTTGAACACTCCGCGCGGAAGATCAGGGAAGGTTCTTTTTCTGACAAAGGTTTTTAATCAACAATAGTTCATCAGAATTGTGGAGGATGTTATATCTGCATTTGAAACTACTCTTCAAGAAAGCTGAAGAGATGTTCAAATCCTGTATTCAACGAAATAAAATGATAATTAAGGCAACAACGATAGCCTTCTTTGCGATAATGGTGCTCTCAATCTTTTTGACTGTTCTTGTTTTCTCTATGGCTCCGTGGCTGTCAGACTGGTTCAAGTCTGTGGCGGAGTCCGAAAGAAGTTACATAGCTATTCCACCCCCATTCACTGAAGAACTTTATTCTTACATTTTTCTGAACAATGTAGGTCATTTCTGGAACCCACTTAAGATGCTTGTTTGGGTACCCTTGCTAGGCACATTCGTTCTGGGTTCAGAGCTTCTGCTTAATGGAGGAGTAATAGGGATAGTGGTCGTTGTAGCTGGAATGACTCACGGCGTATTTTATCCGATCGTAGGACTGACGCCTCACGGCATACTCGAAATACCAGCATTTATCCTTCAATTTGCTTCTATAATACGTTGGCACGTAACAACGGTTGACGCAATAATGGCAAAGATAACTGGCGAAGAACTGGAGGGCGCTAAGTTTAAACGAGGCGTAAAAGACACCATAATTCTTGCTGTAGCATCCGTGATACTTTTCATGATAGCAGCCGCTGTAGAGACATATATTACCCCATACCTGCTTGGAATGTAGAAGCCCATTTGCATTTTGTCGTTTACGAAGAGTTTTATGATCAGAGAGAAAGGCTACAACAGAATAACTGAAAAAGAGGGAGTTGATTGGTAGTACAGAAATTTTCTAGATTGCGACAGATTCCAGAGTACTTAATAGCTGATCTTCTGTTTGTATGTGGTGTTTGAAGTGTTCATTGGGGTCTTTCAACAAGACGTAAAGCCAGTAGATCCCAAATAGGCCCACAGTTATTATTGTTAGAATTAGGTATAGAACAAAGCTTCTGTTAGGTGTGGTCTCTGTTCTTCTCGGCACTGAAAATGTGACCCCGCACTTGTCTAACGTCCTGGTTAGGTCTTCCCAAAAGCCATCTTCTCTTCTCTCATGCTTGTAGAAGTCTTTCATCAGGAAGTAGTAGACATACCATTGTGCGAGAGATCCAATGTAAGGAACAGCGGTCAAGATGGCCCAAAGTACCGCACCTTTTTCGGTTTCTTCAGCTTTGGCTTCCCTCACTGTTCTTTCAATGGACGACAAACTGGCTTCTACGTCAACACCCTTTTTCGCCGCTATAGTTTTCACTGCGGCTACAACATCTTCAGACAGAAACATCTGTCTCTTGAAGTGCGTGTTACGTCTATTAACGAGCTTGTATGTCAGTATTATAGACACTATGAACCCGATTATGGCTAACAACACTAACAAAATAATCAACACTACAAACAGGGGC
>Ga0224501_10004753_pt1 | contig 10714 bp, 6 predicted proteins | sample SF_Oct11_sed_USG_4_FD_169105 | JGI IMG/M metagenome (GOLD analysis project Ga0224501, IMG submission 169105) | Sediment microbial communities from San Francisco Bay, California, United States - SF_Oct11_sed_USGS_8_1 | ecosystem: Environmental > Aquatic > Marine > Sediment | place: USA...
GCCGTATTCGCTCTCCAGCCCCCTGTAGGCCTCACGGATCTCTGCGGCCAGTTCAGCGGGCATCTCCCCATGCATGATCCACTGGCGGATCTTCGCCCCCGAAACCTGCAGGGCATTCACATTGTGGGTATCGAGTCGCTCAAGCTCGGCGGCGATCTTCTGATGCAGATTGTTGTGTTCGATATAGAGACGAAACCCCTCTGCCGTGGTGGCGAAGCCGTTGGGGACCTTAATCCCCTCGCCGCTCAGGGCACGGTACATCTCCCCCAGTGAGGCGTTCTTGCCACCGACGATGGAGACATCGTCGATACCCAGTTCAGCAAAGCCTTTTACAAAGCGCATCCTGCCCACCATGTTATGTGTGTGATTGCAGTCGAGTTTATTGGATTGGCTGGAGAGATCCAATGATGCGGTGCTGGTTGCCCCGTTGCCGGGGCTCAATTGTGGTCGTAGCGATCATCCCTGCTCTGGAACGTGACTGAATGTCCGATGATCAACGGGTAAAGAGGGTGAAGTTGTAGCCGAGAGAGAGGGTGACAACGTTGGCCTTAAAGTTACCATTGGGTGCCTCCATGCGCCCGTACTGGGCAATCAGGCTGAGATGGTCATTCAGCTGGTAACCTGCACCCACATTATATTGCCAGACAAAGCCACCATTTACGTCTGCCCCACCGCCGCCTGCGGCACCGGTCAGAAGCTCTCCATCGAGGAATAGTGGAGAATCCCCCATTGGCAGGTGTAATCCTGCCCCCAGTAGTCCGGTCATGTAGGCCCCCGCCTCACCCCGGTATGCCGCGATCCCCTGGCCAGTCAGAAAGAGGTTTCTATTTATGAAGGCGTCAAGTTGTAACCCCATATTGTCGATATTGAGGTCGTTATGATGACCGCGCCAGTTAGGGTCGGCCTTGAGATAACTCTGGTGAGTTGCCCGCGCCCTGAAGTGGGAGGGGGTAAAGGCGGTGAGTTCGCTGGTATCAAATGTATGCTGCCGGTTATCTACGTAGGGGGTGGCAAACTGGTAGCCGAGCTTAAGCGCCAGGCTGTCGGTTTGAAAGTTGGTATCGGGTGCCCGCATATGGCCCGCCGTCGCCTCAAGATAGAGATGATCAGTGATCGCCTGCTGGAAAGAGAGTTGGGCATCAACGATGAATCCACCACCCGTCGCCACATTGCCCCCACCGGCATAGCCAGCAGAGCCGATGAGTTTAATGGCACTGGAGGAGCCAAGCGGTTGACGGTAGCCGGCGCCAAGGAGTATCTGCATGTAGCCCTGGCTTTTTCCACCCATCGCCCCCTCTCCCTCGGTGTGCAGGAAGAGACGTTTATTGATGTATTTGTTCCACTCACCCCCGACCAGGTCGATGCGTTTGTATTGTGGGGCCCCATTATCGGCAAGGACCCCTGCCGGGATGGTGTAGGTTTTGTATATCGCAGCAATCTCCTGATGGGATGAATCACTGAGAAGGGGGCCGGGGCTCTCATTACCAGATATCCAACCTGAGCCGATTAGCGTCCTGAAGGGGTACTCATAGGAGAGGTAGGGTTGGCCGCTATGGATGGCGCCATCGGGAAAGTCGAGATAACTCATCCCCAGGCCAAAGTGCCCATAACGATCGCTCTTGTATTTGACTCCGGCGTGGTAACGCAGCATCAGCCCGCCACCCGAGAGGGTGTAGCCGCCGCGTCCCCCCCCCGCACCGATAAACAGCCCGCTATTTAGCTCGTAAGAGTCTCCCAGTGGCAGGTGGGCCTCGGTGGCACCACCCAGGGTAATAAATCCACCGCGCTCACCGGTGAGTGCACCGTAGAACGCCGGCCCGACAGAGACATAATCGCTAATGGTGTAGAGATAGGTTCCACCAGTAAAACCCATAAGTTCATCACCAGGCAGGGTGGCCTCTTCATAGGTGACGCGAAACTTGGCAGAGGTCGTCTCCAGAGTTGGGGCCATTGGAATAACACTAGTGTGTGCCGGCAGTGAGGTGAACGTGAGCAGTAGACTACCGGAAGAGATAACAAGATGGCGGATCGGTGACATGGCAGGAAAAGTGGTGTTTGATGAAAGTTCGGGAGTTTATCTTATAGCTGGATCTGCAACAAGTTCGCCCTGATAAGGCCTTACCTGAAGCAGAATCGGTAGGATAAAGATTAGTGAGGGGCGGTAATTTTTCAGAGCTATCTGGGACGGCTCGCTTCTACAATGAGTTCACATCCGCCACTCATGTGATGACAGAGGGGCACTCTCTACCCGTTCTCTGCTTCAACTCAGAGAACCGCTCGGCGATGTTGACCAAATCGGCAAGTGCCAGTTGTGCATCCATCGCCTGTTGCGCCACATCGTCTTCGAATTTCTCAATATAGATACGCAGGGTGGCACCTGCAGTGCCGGTACCAGAGAGACGGAAGATAATACGTGAGCCATCGGTAAAACCGATGCGTAACCCCTGATGGCTGCTCTCGCTGTTGTCTATGGGATCGGTATAGGCGAAGTTGTCGGCATAGCTTACCGTATAACCATCGAGCTGTTGGCCGACCAGCCCGGCAAGTTGTGACTCCACATGCTGCATCAAGCCTCTGGCCGCGTCGCTGTCGACCTCTTCGTAGTCGTGACGGGTGTAGTAGTTGCGCCCGTATTCGGCCCAGTGCTCTTTCATGATCTCGGCCACTGACTGTTTGCGCGCCGCGAGGATGTTGAGCCATGCCAGCACTGCCCATAGCCCATCCTTTTCGCGTACGTGATCGGAGCCGGTGCCGAAGCTCTCTTCACCGCAGAAGGTGATGCGCCCGGCGTCGAGCAGGTTGCCGAAAAACTTCCAGCCGGTGGGGGTCTCGAAGCATTCGATGCCCAGTTTTTGTGCCACTCTGTCGACCGCACCCGAGGTGGGCATCGAACGGGCCACACCCTTGAGTCGACCATGATAGCCGGGAATCAGTTCGGCATTGGCAGCGATCACCGCCAGTGAGTCCGATGGGGTGACGAAGAAGTTGTCACCGAGGATCATGTTGCGATCCCCGTCGCCGTCGGAGGCGGCACCAAAATCGGGGGCGTTGGTGCCGAACATCTCCGCCACCAGCTCCTCGGCGTAGGTGAGGTTGGGGTCGGGGTGGCCACCGCCGAAGTCGGGTTTCGGCTCACCGTTGATCACCGTCCCCTCAGGGGCGCCGAGGCGCTGCTCCAGGATCTCATGGGCGTAGGGACCGGTGATGGCGTGCATCGCATCGAAGCGCAGGCGGAAGCCACTGGTGACGAGCTCACGGATGGCAGCGAAGTCGAACAACTGCTCCATCAGCTCGGCGTAGTCGTCTACCGGATCGATCACCTCAACGCTCATCTCGCCAGAGGTGTGTGTGCCAAGGTGGTCGATATCGATATCGGGCTCCTCGGCGATGCGGTACGTATTAATGGCTTGGGTGCGCTCGAAGATCGCCTCGGTGATCCCCTCCGGGGCCGAACCGCCGTTGGCGATGTTGAACTTGATACCGAAGTCGCCGTCGGGGCCGCCGGGGTTGTGGCTGGCCGAGAGGATGATCCCACCCTGAGTCTGGTACTTACGGATCACCGCCGAGACCGCCGGGGTGGAGAGCAGACCAGCGCGCCCTACCATGATGCGGGCCACACCGTTGGCTGCTGCCATCCTGATGATGATCTGAATCGCCTCACGATTGTAGAAGCGCCCGTCGCCACCCACCACCAGGGTTCCGCCCTTTAGGTCGATTTGGGTGTCAAAGATCGCCTGAACGAAGTTCTCCAGATAGGGGGGCTGCTGGAAAACGCGCACCTTCTTTCGCAACCCGGAGGTGCCGGGACGCTGGTCGGTAAATGGGGTGGTCTCTAAGTGGTTGATTTTCATTGTGCTGACGTACAGTTCCATCATGGTGTGGGCATTCAACCATACCGCTGGCGGCAGGGCCAGAGAAAAACTCTTGAAAATCTGTAGAATAGCCGCACCTGTCCTTTCGTATTGAAATCAAGCTTATAACTGGAGGAATACGCAACCATGAGCGTGGATGCACACAAAGAGACCCTGGGATTCGAGACCGAGGTAAAGCAGCTGCTGCACCTGATGATCCACTCCCTCTACTCCAACAAGGAGATCTTCCTGCGTGAGCTGGTCTCCAACGCCTCGGACGCCTGCGACAAGCTGCGTTTTGAAGCCCTCTCCGACGATGCCCTCTATGAGGGCGATCAGGAGCTGAAGATTAATCTGGAATTTAATAAAGAGGCGAAGACCGTCACCCTGCGTGATAACGGTATCGGCATGAGCCGCGAGGAGGTGATTGAAAATCTGGGCACTATCGCCCGCTCCGGTACCAGGGCCTTTCTGGATAGCCTCTCCGGCGATCAGAAACAGGACGCCAATCTCATCGGTCAGTTCGGTGTCGGCTTCTACTCCTCCTTCATCGTCGCCGACCGGGTCACCGTCACCACCCGCCGCGCCGGCCTCACCGCCGAGCACGGGGTGCGCTGGGAGTCGGCGGGCGAGGGTGACTACACCCTGGAGAACGTGGAGTGTACCGCGCGTGGTACCGAGATTGTGCTCCACCTGCGTGATGGTGAGGAGGAGTTTGCCGACGGCTGGCGCCTGCGCTCGATCATCCGCAAGTACTCCGACCACATCACCCTGCCGATCCTGATGGAGAAGGAGGTGCCGCCCGCCGCTGACGGGGAGCAGGACGAGGTGGTCGTTCCCGAGCAGGAGACGGTGAACAAGGCCTCCGCCCTCTGGACCCGCGCCAAATCCGACATTAGCGACGAGGAGTACAACGAGTTCTACAAACATGTGGGCCACGACTGGGAGGAGCCGCTGGCGTGGAGCCACAACCGTGTCGAGGGCAAGCTTGAGTACACCTCGCTGCTCTACATCCCGAAGCGCGCACCGTTCGACCTGTGGGACCGCGAGCGGCGCAACGGCATCAAGCTCTATGTGAAGCGCGTCTTCATCATGGACGACGCCGAGCACCTGATGCCCAACTATCTGCGTTTTGTGCGCGGCGTGATCGACTCATCAGACCTGCCGCTCAACGTCTCGCGCGAGATCCTGCAGCACAACAAGGTCACCGACTCGATGCGTTCCGGCTCGGTGAAGAAGGTACTGGGGATGCTGGAGACGATGGCGAAAGAGGAGCCGGAGAAGTACACCGGTTTCTGGCAGGAGTTTGGCAAGGTGATGAAGGAGGGGCCCGGTGAGGACTTCGCCAACAAGGAGCAGATCGCCAAGCTGTTGCGCTTTGCCACCACCCACAACGACAGCGAGGAGCAGGGCGTTTCCCTCGCCGATTACGTCGGCCGCATGAAAGAGGGGCAGGAAGCGATCTACTACATCACCGCGGATTCGTTCCCGGCCGCCAAGAACTCCCCCCACCTGGAGATCTTCCGCAAGAAGGGCATCGAAGTCATCTTGATGTACGAGCGTGTCGACGAGTGGCTGGGCTCTGCCCTCACCGAGTTCGACGGCAAGCCGCTTAAATCAGTCACCAGGGGTGAGCTGGACCTCGGCAGCCTTGAGGACGAGGAGGAGAAGAAGAGACAGGAGGAGAGCGCCAAAGACTTTGAAGATCTCCTGAAGAAGGTAGAGGAGTCGCTGGGCGATAAGGTGAAGGAGGTACGCATCACCCACCGCCTCACCAACTCACCGGCCTGCCTGGTTACCGGCGAACACGAGATGAGCGCCAACCTCGAGCGGATCCTCAGGTCGGTCGGGCAGGAGGCACCCTCCATTAAGCCGATTATGGAGCTCAACCCGGAGCACCCGTTGGTAGCCAAATTGAGTGGAGAGTCCGGTGAGCGCTTCGACGACATGGTCTCGATCCTCTTCGACCAGGCACTGCTCGCCGAGGGGGGGACCCTCGACGACCCGGCCAGCTTTGTCGGCAAGCTTAACAAGGTGTTGCTGGAGATGAGTGCTTAAGTTCTTGTTGAGTGTGATGAGCCGGCCTGTGCAGGCCGGCCACCACGCATTAGACGAAGAGGGGAGTCTACAGGATGGTGACGCGATTGCGCCCCTGTCTCTTGGACTGATAGACCGCCTCATCAGCCACTTTGATCATCTCATCCAGGCTGCCACAGAGTGATGTGGTGACACCAATGCTAACGGTGATGTTAAGACGGGTCTCCTGTGTCTCAACACTCATCGCCTCAATATTGGTTCTGACTTTCTCAAATACGGTACCGGCATCGGCATCATTTTTGATAGCGGCAATGCAGATAAACTCTTCCCCACCAAAGCGCGCAACCACATCGGATGAGCGCATGGTCTGTTTAAGCATTTTGGCCATCGATACCAGTACGGCATCACCCGCATCATGACCATGGGTGTCATTGACCTGCTTGAAGTGATCCGCATCGATCATGGCGACGGCAAGTTTGTAGTTTCCGCGCAGCGCATTGGCGTGCATGTTGTGTCCAATCTCGAACAGACTTGAGCGGTTGTGAACCTTGGTCAGGAAGTCCCTGCCGGCATTCTCCTTGACCGTGCGCAGGTGGGATATGGCACTGACACACTGATTGACCCGGCAGTAAAATTCATCGGGCATGAAGGGCTTCGACATATAGTCATTGGCGCCGGTCTTTAACAGTTTTACAGTCAGATTGGTGTCCTTTGATGAGGAGAGGCCAAGTACCGCCATCTCCTCCCGACGATATTTATCACGAATATGTTTGATTAACTCCAGTCCATTCATCTTTGGCAGGTTGTAATCGGTGATGACAAGATGAATGTCCGGATTTTTTTCAAGCATCTTAAGGGCGTCATGCCCGTTGTTGATCGAGAGAACCTCATAGCGATGATAATCGAGGAGTGAGGAGAGATACTTTACGTAGGAGGGAGAGTCACCAACAATCAGTACCTTGCTGAACTGATTTTTGTAGACCTTTTCAACCAGTGACCTGACGTGGTCAATCTCCTCCACCCCCCGTTTAACCACATATTCAATGATCGGGTCGCCAGACATGGTCAGCTCAATCGCGCGCTCAACTGATGCGGTCAATATGATGACGGGAATGCCGGCCTCCTGAATATAGGGGACGATCTCGCCATTAGGGGCATCGGGCAGGGTGAGATCCAGCACGGCACACAGAATGTTGTCACGGCCAACCTGCTTCAGTTTTGCCTTGCACTCGGTCAATGTGGTGGCGCAGACGGTCTCCAGATCCATAGCAGAAGATATGTGTGTTTTGAGGATATTGAGCATCGAAACGCTATCCTCAACGAGAAGTACCTTATTAAGTATATTATCCCCCTTGCTGTTAACCTGTGTGAGAGGTGCTGTGGCAACGACTGAACAGTTCATCTTAGCAAGTACCTCTTAGCAGACAGAGCCCCGGGCGATTATCCATCAGAAACTCTCTTGCCTGATTAAAGGGAAGCGGTTTGCTGAAGTAAAAACCCTGTATCAGATCGCAGCCGGATGCCTGGAGAGACTCCAGCTGCTCCAGTTCCTCAACTCCCTCTGCCACAACCGACATTGAGAGACCCCTCGCCAGTCCGATGATGGCATTAACGATTGAGGTGGATGTGCTGTCGTGCGGCAGTTTTTGCACAAAGGTTTTATCGATCTTGATTTTGTCGAAGGGGAGTTCATTCAGATACGAAAGCGACGAATATCCAGTGCCGAAGTCATCAAGCGATAGTGATACGCCAGAATCCTTGATGTACTGGAGGATCAGTTTTGCGAGTGCGATATCGTGTATAAAGGCGCTCTCTGTCACCTCAAATTCGACCATGCTGGCAGGGATGTTTTGCTCGCAGATCATGGTGTGGATTGAGGGGAGTAGTGTGTGGTGTGTCAGCTGTCTGGCCGATAGATTGATAGAGATGGTAAGGTCATCGTAGCCATCGCTCACTAGTACGCCGATGTCGTGGCTCACCTGGTTGATGATCCACATTCCAAGGTCGCAAATAAGGTCCGACTCCTCGGCAATGGGGATGAATCTGTCTGGCGGGACAAAGCCCAGCTCCGTGTCGTTCCAGCGTATTAGTACCTCAAATCCTTTAACATTACCTGATGGCGTTAATTGAGGTTGATACGCCAATGAGAGACCTGTGCCAGAGATTGCTGAGCGCAGCCGACTCTCAATGTTCGCCCTCTCTTCATTGCGCCGTTTTATCTCCTCCTTAAAGAATATATATTTTCCTCGTGCAAACTCCTTGGCGTGATACATGGCAATATCGGCATGAATGATCAGGCTCTCCAGGGAGTTGGCATCGTCCGGATAGAGAGAGATCCCGATGCTGGCATTGACCTGCAGGACGGAGTCTCTGTAGCGCATCGGTTCAGAAATGTTGTCGATAATCCGTTGTGCAACGATATCGACCTCTGATGGTGATGTGATCTCGGAGAGCATTACCAGAAACTCATCACCACCCTGACGGGCAACGACGTCGTTCTCTCTAATACAGCCCCTGATGCGGCTGGAGATCTCCATAAGTAGTATGTCACCAACCTCATGACCATGGCTGTCATTAATCTTTTTAAACAGATCAATGTCGATCAGCAGTACCGCGAAGTGGCTCTCATTGGTTTCACTGAAGAGGATCTGCTGCTCTACCAGTTCGTTGAATCGGTGTCTGTTCGGCAGACTGGTCAGATGATCATAGTGGGCACTGGTGTTGAACTCACGGTAACTGAAGTGGGTCTGGGTGATATCCCTTATCACTGCGATGTAGTTGGTGACGCTACCGCTAGCGTCGCGAATTGTGTCGACATTGAGCAGCGCAGCAAAGGTGTCACCACTGTGCCGGCTCCCGCTTACCTTGCCTAACCAGGAGCCTTCAAGTTCGACCTGTTGCCAGATCTCACTGTCACTATCCAGATAGTTTCTGAGCGGTGTAACCTGATTCAGGGTTTTACCAAGGATGTCGCTACGCTCATGGCCGACGATCTCACAGTAGGCCGTGTTGGCATCGATGATGGTTCTGTTTCTGTCGGCGATGATCACCCCTTCACAGGTATGGGCCGTTATGGTGGAGGCAATCTGTAAAGGGAAGGGGGTGGCAGTCACGTCAGACCTCTCGTTCAGGGGGTGTCACACCGCATATTGTCTGGATGCTGGCAGGGTGCCTGAATACATTGGTGTTGGCTTAAATGAGTCTGGTACTCCTGTCACAAAAGCCACCAGCCTCTCTCTTGAACAGCCGCTGAGCTGCTCAGATGGTCAGGTCGTCACCGCGCCATTCGTAGAGATCCTCCTGCAGGATCTGGACGATCTGCTCTCGCAGATTGCTGGTATCAATACCTGAGGTCAACTCCACACGGCGCGCACTGCTCAGCTCATACATGGCCCAGTTAAAGAGGTCACCCCCACTTGTCCTTGTTGCGGTATGGCCCCCCTTCAGTGATGCGATGATCTCGTTGTTAGCGGTCGTCTCTGGCGTCTTCATGGCTGTTCTCCCTCAAGGAGCGGATTGATGCTATTCGTGAGTCTTAGGGGCTTCCCCCTCCTCCAGTGACATCGAAATCACCGTTGAAAATAATAATAACCGATAAAAACGATAGGTCAAGGCGATATTATAAATATTTTCGCTATTGACGATGTCGGTGCTTGATGGGTGGCGGTGCCGCAATCTCCCCTATCATGCTGATTTTTTGAGTTTTTTTTCATATTCGCTGCAACTCAGGCGTTGTAATACCTCAAGCTCATCAATTTCAGCGCCGCTCAATAGTCCACCCCCCTCCTTTAACTGCCTCTCCAGTGCCAGGTAGTGGTGATGAAGACGGGCCATACCGAGGTTACCGCTACTCCCCTTAAGCGAGTGGATGATGCGATGCTGTACGGTGCCGGCCTCGTCAGAACTGCCATCAGATTCTCGTAACTTCATGATCTTACTGGATGAGTCAATACAGAATGAGCTTAGTGCCATGGCATGTCCATCGGCGCCGAAGAGTGACTGCAACTGTTCAAAAACCGCCTCGCTGACCACGGGGTGATGATCAGATCTGCCACCACCTTCCTGTTGTGCAGTGGTCGGGTGCTGGGAGGGCGCGGTGGTCGGAGACTGGGAGGGCGCGGTGGTAGTGGTCAGCACGGGGCGCGAGATGGCATCGAGTAGCTCAGCCATGGTGAACGGTTTGGCCAGGTAGTTATCCATCCCGGCGTCAAGGCAGCGCTCTCTGGAGCCCTCCAACGCGTTGGCGGTCAGGGCGATAATGTAGCTGGCGTTGTGGGCGGCCTGTCTCTCATGTTCGCGTATCGCCGCCGTGGCGTCGAAGCCGTTCATCACCGGCATCTGCAGGTCCATCAGGATGAGGTCGTAGTGGTGTTGCTTATAAAGGTTTACGGCATTCAGCCCATTGACCGCTGTATCAGGGGTGATACCAACCTTGTTCAGCATCGCCCTGGCGACCATTCTGTTTACGGTGTTGTCATCAACCAGCAGTACCTTTCTCTCCCTGAGGCGTGACAGGGTCTGCTCATGTCCACTCTCCCGCAGCGTACCCTCCTCCGGTCTGCTCTGACCTGAGAGGATGGCAAGCTGCTGATAGAGAAAGCCTCTGCGCAGGGGTTTTCTTATTACGGTGTCCAGTGCGTGGTTGCGTGACAGTTCGGTGTAGATACTGTCCTGCGCCGCTGTGTGGAGAATAATCGCGGCACTGTAGTCCGGATAGGTGCTGGCAATATCAACAGCCACGTTCGCCCCATCCTCACTGGCCATCTGGTGGTCGATAATGATCAGGTCAAACAGATAGCCGTTGGCAAGGGAATCATCAATGAGTG
>Ga0224501_10004754_pt1 | contig 10711 bp, 10 predicted proteins | sample SF_Oct11_sed_USG_4_FD_169105 | JGI IMG/M metagenome (GOLD analysis project Ga0224501, IMG submission 169105) | Sediment microbial communities from San Francisco Bay, California, United States - SF_Oct11_sed_USGS_8_1 | ecosystem: Environmental > Aquatic > Marine > Sediment | place: USA...
ATGGTGTCAGATTGTTTGCCATTGATCAGTATCATTTATTTTTCTATCCCTAATGCCATCAGCATACCTCTTGCCTTGGCACGAGTTTCTGCTAATTCTTTATCAGGTATGGAATCAGCTACTATCCCCGCGCCAGCCCGCAATGTAATTTTATTCTCTTCACACACAATTGTTCTAATCAAAATATTTAAATCCAGACTGCCATCACGATTTAAATAGCCCATAGAGCCGGTGTATGCTCCGCGTTCAACCTGTTCCAGTTCATTAATAATCTCCATGCAACGTACTTTTGGACAGCCAGTGATTGTCCCACCGGGGAAAACAGCGCGTATTACTTCTCCTGGCATTACATTATTTTTCAACAAGCCCTGAACATTGGATACAATATGATGAACATGAGCATAGCTTTCAAGAACCATCAATTCATTCACCTCAATACTACCTGTCTGGCACACACGCCCAAGATCATTCCTTTCAAGATCGATGAGCATAATATGTTCTGCCCTTTCTTTCGGATGCTGCATTAACTCATCGGATAACGCATTATCCATTTTTGAAGTATTACTGCGTGGTCGTGTGCCTGCAATCGGACGTGTCTGAACCTGATTATTTTTAACAGACACCAGACGCTCAGGTGATGAGCTGATTACCGAGGTATTGTTATAAGACATGATGCCGGAAAAAGGCGCCGGATTGTGTGTGCGCAGGTTTTTATACAATGCATCATGATTTTTCGAGCCTAGTGTTCCTTTCCAGACACGTGACAGATTGGCCTGAAAAATATCGCCATCGGTGATGTATTGTTTTGCCCTTTCAACTGCAGACAAATAACATTGCTCTTGTTCTTCTTCAATAGAAGCATTAATTGCCATGCTGTCCTGATCATCCGATGGAATATTCTGCACATCCTGTTGAAGAACATCCAGGTATGATTCATAGCCGCTCTCGGCAATAAGATAAATGCAATTTTCCTTATGTGAACGGATAATGGCTGCCGGTATCCTGATGGCCATAGCAACCGGCAGAGACTCATTGTTATATTTCAGGTTAAGTCTTGGTTCAACTTGTTGAGCCAGCTCATATCCCAAATACAGAAACCAGCCACCGGTAAATGGAAGTTCTGTATCAACCGTTGTCTGTTTGTTATCCAGCCACCATTTATCCAGATGAGAAAGGAAATCATGGTTGGCAATTTCGAGAGCATCACTCCAGAGTGTTTGCAGATTTCTCAACTCAAGCCGTTGCTGTGGATATGCAAACAAAATATCAAAACTTGCCTGCTGGGTGCCGTGGGCAACGCTTTCGAGAAGAAACGGATAACGTTCACGATTTTTGCTATGTAATGGAAACAGGTCGCGACAGGATTCGACACGTTTAATTGTGAAAGCCGAAGTTGTGATCTCAGCGGGAAGCAAGGTCTTGCGTCAGCTGATTTTTTTGAAAACTACCGTACCGTTTGTACCGCCGAAACCGAAAGAGTTTGAAAGCACAGTGTTTATTTTCATTTCTCTTGCAGTACCTGGTACAAAATCAAGATCACATTCAGGATCAGCTGTGAACTGATTTATTGTTGGTGGAGCAACCTGATCACGAATAGCGAGAATACTGAAAATGGCCTCAATACCGCCAGCGGCACCGAGCAAATGCCCTGTCATGGATTTGGTTGAACTCATTGCCAGTTTATAGGCGTGATCACCAAATGCGGTTTTAACGGCATTGCATTCTGCCTTGTCTCCCGCAGGTGTTGATGTGCCATGTGCATTGATATAGTCAACTTCATTCGGGTTAACACCGGAATTGCGCATTGCATTCTGCATACAGCGCATAGCACCTTCTCCACCTTCGGAAGGTGATGTCATATGATAGGCATCGCCACTCATACCTGAGCCAGCAAGCTCTGCATAAATCCGCGCACCGCGTTTCTTGGCGTGCTCATATTCTTCCAGAACAACAACACCGGCACCGTCACCAAGCACAAAGCCATCACGATCCTTGTCCCATGGCCGACTGGCTGTTGCAGGATCATCATTGCGTGTTGATAGTGCGCGTGCAGCACAAAACCCGCCTAATCCCAAAGGAGATGTACACATCTCAGCACCCCCGGCCACCATCACATCGGCATCGCCATATTCGATAGTACGTGCTGCTTCTCCGATATTATGTGTTCCTGTCGTGCATGCAGTGACAATGGCAAAGTTAGGGCCCTTCAGTCCAGCCATAATGGAAAAGTCGCCGGACACCATGTTGATGATATTGCTGGGAACAAAGAAGGGAGAAATTTTACGAGGACCGCCGGCAGTCAATGATTCATGGCCTTTTTCAATACCAGGCAATCCACCGATGCCAGAACCAATAGCAACACCAATACGGTGAGCGTTTTCTTCTGTTACTTCAAGGCCTGAGTCATTCATGGCCTGTGTGGCTGCCGCAATGCCAAAATGAATAAAGGTATCCATCTTGCGTGCTTCCTTGGCTGACATGTATTCGGTTACATCAAAATTTTTTACAGATGCAGCAAATCGGGTTGAAAAACCATCAACATCGAATGATGTTATGATTTCAACACCGCCTTTACCTGCAAGAATATTTTCCCAGGAATCTTTTACGTTAAGTCCAACTGGACTAACCATTCCCAGTCCGGTAACGACGACACGTCTCTTTCCCATGTATGCTCCAGAATATCTGAAAGACCGTTTGCTATAACAATAAACAAAAGGCCGTGATCACACGTGTGATCTCCGGCCCTGACTGTTCTTGTAAACGCTTAGTTAAGATGTGCGTTGATATAATCGACAGCTTGCTGAACAGTTGTAATCTTTTCTGCCTCTTCATCAGGAATCTCTGTTTCAAATTCCTCTTCAAGAGCCATAACCAGTTCAACAGTATCAAGTGAATCTGCACCAAGATCGTCCACAAATGAAGAGGTGCTGGATACTTCATCTTCTTTAACTCCCAGCTGCTCAACAACAATCTTCTGGACGCGTTCTTCTATAGTACTCATGGTTTGTTTTTCCTCCCCGAATTAGCAGCTATAGCTGCGGTCGGTATTGTATGTAAAAGTGATGATAGATGCCACCTTAAGACACATTTTTGGATGGCGCCAAAAAAATCCAATTAACTCATATACATACCACCATTAACATGGATGGTTTCGCCTGTAATATAGTTGGCTCCTGCTGATGCAAGGAATAATACAGCCGCAGCAATATCTTCCGGCTTGCCCAGATTACCCAATGGAATCTGATCCATCAGTGCTTTCCGCTGCTCTTCAGGCAATGATCGGGTCATATCGGTATCGATAAATCCGGGGGCAACCGCATTTACGGTAATACCACGCGAACCCACTTCTCTTGCAAGAGATTTGGTAAAACCAATCAATCCAGCCTTGGCAGCAGAATAATTGCACTGACCCGCATTGCCAGATGCACCAACAACGGATGCAATACTGATGATACGACCCTTGCGCGCTTTCATCATGGTGCGCAGCACCGCTTTTGATAATCGGTATATCGAGCCAAGATTGGTGTTGATAACATCATTCCACTCTTCATCTTTCATGCGCATAAGCAGATTATCTTTGGTGATACCGGCGTTATTAACAAGAATGCCAGGGGCGCCAAAATCAGCAGTACAGGTCTTGATAGCATTATCAACTGAATCAGCATCAGCGACATTCAACACAATACCCTTGCCTTCAATGCCATTTTCTTTCATATAAGCAGTAATGGCGTCAGCCCCTTTTTCACTTGTCGCTGTTCCAATTACTGTCGCACCATCTTTTCCGAGTGCCAAAGCAATGGACTGCCCAATACCACGACTGGCTCCTGTCACCAATGCTATCTCACCTTTTAATGACATAGTTATCTCCTGCTTATTGTTCTTGTAGTGCTTTTTCGAGTGACTCCGGATCAAAAACCGGAACTGCTGTCATAGTCTTCGCAATGCGTTTATTTAATCCAACCAGCACTTTTCCTGGGCCACATTCTATCAAATTATCAACGCCATCGGCCTGCATTTTTTGAATTGTTTCAACCCAGCGTACCGGACTGAAAAGCTGTCTGGTCAATGCGTCACGAATACTGTCCGCATCAGTACTGACTGACACATCTACGTTATTAATAACGGGAACAGAAGGGACACTAATATTAATTGATTGCATCCTTTCTGCCAGTTGATCTGCTGCCGGCTTCATTAATGCGCAATGTGATGGAACACTGACAGGCAATAATAAAGCACGCTTGGCACCTTGTTCCTTTGCCAGCTCTGTTGCACGAGTAACTGCATCTTTTGAACCGGCAATAACCACCTGTCCTGGTGCGTTAAAATTAACTGCCGATACGACATCACCTTGTTGTGCATCCGTACAAACCTGCCTGACAACATCATCTTCCAGACCCAGGATCGCCGCCATTGCGCCCTGTCCCTCCGGCACAGCTTCCTGCATGAATCGTCCACGATCTGCAACCAGAGAAACGGCATCTTCAAATGCGATTGCACCTGAACAAACCAGAGCTGTATATTCACCCAGACTATGACCCGCCATACAAACTGGAGTGGTGCCGTTTTTCATTTGCCAGACACGATATGTCGCAACACCTGCCGCAAGCATGGCTGGTTGCGTTTTTGACGTTTGATTTAATTCTGTATCCGGTCCTTCCTTAACCAGCTTCCAGAGGTCATATCCCAGCACGTCTGATGCTGAAGAGAATGTATTATTAACTTCTGCATATTGCTCTGCCAATTCAGACAACATGCCAACTGATTGTGAACCCTGACCGGGAAATATAAATGCAACTGTCATTTTTTATTATTCCAGATTAAATCTTGTTAATACTTAACTAAAACAGAACCCCAGGTAAATCCGCCACCAAAGGCTTCCAGTAATATTGTTTGTCCTTCTTTTATCCTGCCATCTCTCACCGCCGTATCCAGTGCGAGCGGAATGGAAGCAGCCGAGGTGTTGCCATGTTTATCTACCGTTACCACAACATGATCCATGGACATTTTCAGTTTCTTTGCGGTTGCTAAAATGATTCTTATATTCGCCTGATGTGGTACCAGCCAGTCAATGTCGGATTTTTTTAAATTATTGGCAGACAGCGTTTCGTCAACAATTCTGCCAAGGGTGGTAACTGCCATTTTAAATACTTCATTTCCCTGCATCTTGATATGCCCGGTACCATTAGTGACATTATCAAAACCTTCAGAAATACCGCCATCAACAGTCAACAATTGCTCATAAGCACCATCAGCATGTATATGGGTTGAAAGTATTCCCTGTTTGTCGCTGGCAGATAGTACAACCGCGCCTGCGCCATCACCAAACAACACGCATGTAGAACGATCTTTCCAGTCAATAATGCGTGACAGTGTTTCCGCACCAACCACTAAAGCATGCTTTGCTTCACCTGCTTTGATAAATTTATCGGCAACAGAAAGCGCGTAAACAAAACCGGTGCAAACTGCCTGTACATCGAATGCAGGACACCCATGAATATCCAGACGCTTTTGTAACAAACAGGCTGTGCTTGGAAAAACACGATCAGGCGTGGTTGTGGCGACGATAATCAAATCAATATCAGATGCCTTGATGCCAGCTGCATCAATTGCATTACGAGCAGCCTTTTCTGCCAGATCACAGGTTGTTTCGCCGTCTGCAACGATACAGCGCTCTTTTATTCCTGTGCGATCCGTAATCCACTGATCAGTGGTATCAACAATCTTTTCAAGATCATTGTTGGTCAACACTTTTTCTGGCAAATAACTGCCCGTGCCTGTTATTTTCGAAAAAATCATGCTGTTTCTTCTCTGCTATTCAGCAAATCATCCAGTTGATGAATAATCAAATCAGGAACATTCTTTTTGACTTCCAGCACAGCTTCCTTGATTGCCGTTGTATAGGCATGCACATCTGCGCCGCCATGACTCTTGATGACAATACCCTGTAATCCAACCAGGCTGGCACCATTATAGTTACGCGGATCAACTCGACTCTTGAATGCCTTGAGTGCCGGCATCGCTATTAGTCCCATTAACTTTGTGAATATATTGCGACTGAATTCCTGTTTCATGTAGTGAGTGATCATCTTGGCCACGCCCTCACTGCTTTTAAGTGCAACATTACCTATAAAGCCGTCGCAAACAACCACATCAACATCACCCTTGAAAATGGCATCACCTTCTACAAACCCGACATAATTCAGGGAACTGCCGGATAGCATGCGCGCCGCTTCCTTAATGCGTTCATTGCCCTTGATCTCTTCTTCACCAATATTGAGCAAGCCAATACTTGGAGAAGCGATATTATCTACTGCGCTTGTAAGTACAGATCCCATCACAGCAAATTCAAAAAGGTTGTCTGCACTTGAATCTACGTTTGCACCCAGATCGAGCACATGAGTATGCCCCTTGATAGTAGGCATGGCTGAAATAATGGCAGGTCGATCAATGCCAGGAAGTGTTTTTAGTACATAACGCGCTGTTGCCATTAATGCGCCGGTATTTCCGGCACTGACACAGGCATCCGCCCTGCCTTCCTTTACAAGATTAATGGCAACACGCATGGATGAATCCTTTTTTCCACGCAGTGCCTGTGAAGGCAATTCATCCATTTCAACCTGCTGGGATGCATGCTGGATCTCGATGCGATCCATTTCAGCCCTGTTCTTGCTTAATTCGAACCGGATTTTATCTTCATCACCAACCAATATAAGACGAAGCCCTTCCAGCTTTTTGAGGGCCTGAAGGGCTGCGGGCACGACAACTTGAACGCCATGATCACCTCCCATGGCGTCTAGAGAAATCGTTGGATTCAAATGTTAGTCGTCCTTACCAGCGGTGACCTTACGGCCTTTATAATAACCGTCTGGTGTCACGTGGTGGCGCAAGTGGGTTTCACCTGTTGTCGAGTCAATAGATAATGACTGTGCGGTTAACGCATCGTGTGAGCGACGCATTCCACGCTTGGAAGGTGACTTTTTAGTTTTCTGTACGGCCATTTCAGTTCTCCTGCAGAATTTAATCCTGCTGATTGCTTTTCAAATCTTTCAAAACAGCGAAAGGAGATTTTTTCTCCTCCACTGTTTCCTTAATTTCCTCTGATCCTGTCATTACTTCCTGTACTTCTGCGCTGCAATCTCCTTCAGCATGCATAGCCACAACGGGGATAGACAAAATCAATTCATCTTCAATAATGTCAGACAAAGCCATTGGAGTGTTCTCAACCAGTAATGGTTCATAGTCACTCGACAAATTTTCTGCCGCCGCATCTGTTGTCACAATACCCAGTTTGAAATCTGTCGACACTTCAAGCCCGACGGGTTCAAGACAACGCTGACATACGACTTCCACTTCGGCATCAATATGACCAGTGGCAAAACGTGTGCCCTGTTCATCGATGCCAAACTCCATTTCAACCCGAACTTCACCATTATCCGAACTCAATAAGGATAACAGGCGCTCCATTTGCGCTGGTTGCAGCACCCCTGACACCCGACGGCCGGTGACGGCCAGATGTACCGGGTCCACCAAATCTGGAAACCGCTCCGACATAAACGCGCGATTTTATACTTACCTTTATATAGAGTCAAAGCCGAAATAGAAAAAACCTAGATTTCACATAGACATACCGAATCACGGACTTGACATCCCGGGCTAATTTACGTCAAATCAGCACTTCGCCAGACATCTATGTCCTGGAAGGACGAGGTCTATTCCCTTGATAAATAAAATACTAATAGCAAACCGGGGAGAAATCGCCGTCCGTATTGTACGGGCCTGTGCCGAAATGGGCATAAAATCCGTCGCCATCTATGCTGAGGCTGATCGCCACGCCCTCCACGTCAAAAAAGCGGATGAGTCCTACAATCTGGGTCCTGATACGGTTGCCGGTTACCTGAATGCCCACCGGATAGTCAATCTGGCCGTCGCCACTGGATGTGATGCACTCCATCCTGGATACGGTTTTTTATCCGAGAACCCCCAATTAGCGGAGCGCTGTGAACGCAGAGGCATCAAGTTTATTGGCCCGTCAGCGGAAGTGATACGGCGTATGGGTGACAAAACCGAGGCACGCAAGTCAATGATTGAAGCTGGTGTGCCAGTTACACCGGGCAGTGAGGGCAATCTGAATGACGTTGAGGAAGCAGCAGTACTGGCAAAAGAAATCGGTTATCCGGTCATGCTTAAAGCCACACTGGGTGGCGGTGGCCGCGGGATACGTCGCTGTGATAACGAAGAAGAACTACGCCGAAATTACGATCGTGTTATTTCCGAGGCCACCAAGGCTTTCGGTAGCGCAGAAGTCTTTATGGAGAAATTCATTGTTAACCCGCGGCACATCGAGGTTCAGGTTATTGCGGACAATTATGGTAATGCAATTCATTTATTTGAACGTGACTGCTCAATTCAACGCCGTCATCAAAAGCTGGTAGAAGTTGCTCCATCCCCGCAATTAAATGAAATTCAACGCAGTATATTGGGTGATCTTGCTGTCAAGGCAACCAAGACAGTTGGCTACAGCAATGCTGGCACTGTTGAATTTTTGATGGATGATAATAATGACTTTTATTTTATGGAAATGAATACCCGTCTGCAGGTTGAACACACCATAACTGAAGCAATTACCGGTATTGATATTGTACAGGAGCAAATCCGGGTTGCTGATGGTGAGCGTCTTCAATTTCGTCAGGAAGACATCCGTCGCCGTGGTTATGCCATTGAATTCCGCATTAATGCAGAAGATCCAAAAAATGATTTTCTACCCAGTTTTGGTCGCATAACACGTTACTTCGCCCCAGGTGGTCCCGGTGTGCGTACAGATGCCGCCATTTATACAGGATATGAAATCCCGCCTTATTATGATTCCATGTGTGCCAAACTGATTGTCTGGGCACTGGATTGGGAAAGCTTGATTGCACGTTCACAACGTGCATTGAATGACATTGGTGTCTATGGGGTAAAAACCACTATCCCATACCAGCTTGAAATCATTAAAACAGCAGATTTTAAACGTGGGAGATTCAATACCGGCTTTGTTGAATCGCACCCGGAACTGATTAATTATTCTGTAAGACGGCCTCCACGCGAACTTGCAGCGGTTATCGGTGCCGCGATAGCTGCACACATGGGCAGGTAACCAAAGAGCAAACAGATTAAAGTTTGAAAATTTAAGATTAAAAGAACACAATTAACACTATATGACCAAAGTAAATATTACAGACACTATTCTTCGTGATGCACATCAGTCGTTAATTGCGACTCGCATGCGTACTGATGACATGTTGCCGATTTGTGAAAAACTCAACAAGGCTGGTTTCTGGTCACTCGAAGTATGGGGTGGTGCAACATTTGATTCCTGTGTCCGCTTCCTGAAAGAAGATCCATGGGAACGTCTACGCAAATTACGTGCAGCCTTACCTGACACCCGTTTACAAATGTTGCTACGCGGACAAAATTTACTCGGCTATCGTCATTATTCTGATGATGTTGTAAAAGCGTTTGTTGCAAAGTCAGCAGAAAACGGGATTGATGTTTTCAGAATTTTTGATGCATTGAATGATTTGCGCAATCTGAAAGTTTCAATTGAAGCTGTAAAGACTGCCGGCAAACATGCACAAGGTACTATTTGCTATACCACCAGCCCGGTTCATAATATTGAACAATTTGTGCAAATGGCCAAAGAGCTGGAAAAAACGGGTTGCGACAGTATTGCTATCAAGGATATGGCTGGACTGCTGACACCAATGATGACCGGTGATCTGGTCAAGGCACTGATTGATGCCGTCAAGATTCCGATACATGTTCATTCGCATGACACATCCGGTCTGGCCAGCATGTGCCAGTTGAAAGCAATTGAAAACGGATGCGTCTATATCGATACTGCAATTTCGACATTTGCCGGCGGAACAAGTCACCCGCCAACCGAAAGCATGGTTGCCGCACTCAAGGGCACTGAATACGATACCGGTCTTGACCTCGAATTACTTCAGCAAATTGGTCTTTATTTTTATGGCGTACGTAAAAAATATCACCAGTTCGAAAGTGATTTTACCGGTGTTGATACCCGGGTTCAGATCAATCAGGTGCCGGGAGGCATGATTTCCAATCTTGCCAACCAATTAAAGGAACAGGGTGCGATTGAACGGATGAATGACGTACTGGATGAAATACCGCGTGTACGTGCAGATTTGGGTTACCCTCCTCTTGTTACACCAACTTCACAGATTGTTGGCACACAGGCAGTGTTAAACGTATTAACTGGTGAACGATATAAAAACATTACCAATGAAGTGAAGTTTTATTTACAGGGCCGTTATGGCAAAGCGCCTGGTGAAGTCAATACAATGGTGCGTCAAAAAGCGATTGGCAATGAAGATGTAATTGATTGCCGTCCAGCCGACTTACTCAAGGATGAAATGACTACCTTGCGTGATGAAATCAAAAAACTGGCAAAATCAGAAGAAGATGTACTGACATATGCCATGTTTCCTGAAATTGGGCGCAAGTTTCTGGAAGAACGCGAAGCAGGCACTCTTGAACCCGAACCGTTGGAACCGATGCCCACACAATCGGGTCAAGGCGGGTTATGCGGTATTGCACCAACTGAATTCAATGTCACCATGCATGGTGAAACCTATAATATCAAGGTGACCGGTACCGGTCATGAAAAACAGGCATTGCGTCCATTTTTCCTGACAGTTGACGGAGTGCC
>Ga0224501_10004755_pt1 | contig 10711 bp, 9 predicted proteins | sample SF_Oct11_sed_USG_4_FD_169105 | JGI IMG/M metagenome (GOLD analysis project Ga0224501, IMG submission 169105) | Sediment microbial communities from San Francisco Bay, California, United States - SF_Oct11_sed_USGS_8_1 | ecosystem: Environmental > Aquatic > Marine > Sediment | place: USA...
TACCTTGAATAACTTTTACCATATAATTTAACCATTTTAATTTCCTCTCTCAATGCAACACAAATTACTGCTAGGGATGTAATCAACCATGGAAAGCTCGCTCCCGGATTTATGCCTCCAAAAGGTACTGGGGTAAGGGATGCAAGCAACATGACTCCGTAACTCCATATGAGGAAGCCTAAGTACTGAGGATGCCTTGAATACTTGTAGATCCAGAAATCAAATATTTTTCTTTTTTCGAATTTCCCGTAGAACCAAGTAATTGTGCCCAAAATGAAAACAAAAATACCTAACCCTATAGCCAAATTTGATATGGACACTCCGATATCTACTCCTATTAGTCTAAACGGGTACGCTATGACCATATACGGAAGGTAAACGATATCTCCCAGCTTCAAGAAGTCTATAGAAGAATCCAAAAAAGGCATCCATAGGGCCCTCAGTACACCAGCGCCAGCGAGAAAGAACATGGATGCGGCAAAGTAACCGAAGGTTGGTATGAAAAAGGCAATTGACCCCATGGAGGACAGACCTCTTTTCCCTTTTATGAAACCCACAACTATCAAGGATAAAACAATCCCAAGGCAAGCATAGCCTATTGGCCTTACATTTCTCAGAAACTCTTCTACACGCTCAGGTTCTGCCCATTGACTAATATCTGGAAAATGAGCCCTTAGTACGTTGTTAATTACATAGGGAATCTCCAAAGTAACAAAAGTTAAAGCTAGGGTGAACACAACCGCCAAAAAGATTAAAATGAGGAGCTTTGAATCCCTTCTAATCATCTGACCCCTTGCTCTTGTTGTTAATCAGACGCATTTTAAATTTTGTTTCATGAAAGTAACATATACAAATCGTTCTTTGAGATGCATGGGCTTAGGTTTAGCCTACTTGATGTTTGTCTAACCCATCTGGCCCATCAAATTAAAGTGGTTCTGAACCAAAATTAAAAGTGAGGAGAAGTTGGGCGTAGTTTTCAAACCAGAGGATGTGCTCAAGGGAAGAAAGCACATGCTCGAAAAGGCGGCCAGAGATTTGGCCCCAGGGCAAGTGGAGCGAGTGGAAGAGATTCTCCGAAGATGGGATGAGAAATCCGAGCTGGAACTCGTAAAGCTCCTGGGCGAGGAACGAGCGAAGCGCTTACTGGCCGATTTGGGTATAGTCTAGTTGTGTCCAAAAGTTCAATTCTAAAAGTTTAATATTGAGATATCAAATTTTACTTGGGCCCGTGGTCCAGTGGTTAAGAGGTAAGGGGTTTCTCCCTTCCTAACAAACATCACCCTCACAAGGTGTCTGGGACCGGTGGTTACCGGGGTTCGAATCCCCGCGGGCCCACCACTCATTTGAAATGAGCAAGATTTGGTCTTATTTTTCTAGTTCTCCATCACTAAGATTTCTTCGAAAGCTTCAGCATATCAGAATAAATACACCGCTTGGGTGAAATCTTCGGTGAGCTTTTCGGCTTTTCGACGATTTCGACCCCAGTCCCCCGCACTACTGCGACGGGAACCCTCTCGGCGGCCTCGCCCATTACAGCCTGCGCCGCTGTGGCAAGCTGGTCCGCGAGCGCCCGAAATGTCAGACGGAGCGGCTTGCCGTAGAGGTCGTGATTCCCCCGACAATCTATGATAGGTTCCAATCCCGCCACCCCTATTGCTTGACCAATGGTTCCCAGGCGAAGGGGCTTGACGTTACTGTCGGCGATGATTACCCCAACTCTGGCGTTCGTCCTCTGCGCGATTGTTTGCTGCAGTTCCATCGCGGCTCGGTTTGGGTTTGTGGGCATGAGCATAACATGGCCGAGTGGAGCATTTGAGCTATCCACCCCCGCGTTCGCGCAAATCACCCCACTTTTCAACGTTAGAATAACATCCTTCGAAATGCTGAGCACGCGTTTCGCCTCGCGCAACACGAGCTCGACGAACTCCGGGTCCTGACCGCTCTTCGCCGCAATTTTCCTAGCGCGCGTCGATGGGCGGACGCTCGCAAGTTCTCGCACCCGGCCCTGCACAGTCGCGATGACCTTCGAGGAAATCACTATGATATCCCCATCCCGAATGCCGCCAACCTGCTCAGCCGCTCTCGCTATAATCGTCGACAGGTCATCTCCGGACTTGATCAGCGGCATTTTCAAACCTAGAACCCTCATTCCATCCCTCCTGCATCTCGAATCGCTTCAGCCAACCGAACGGCCTGAAGCGTTTCTTCCACATCATGAGTCCGAACTACGCTGGCGCCGTTGAACACAGCTATCGCAGTCGCGGCGAGCGAGCCCACGAGACGATCAGTTGGGTTGGGTAGGTCAAGCACTTTATCGATGAAAGTTTTCCTCGATATCCCGACGCATATTGGGCGTTTCAACGCTTTCAGCCCCCCGAGTTCAGCTATGATTTTCAAATCAAAAAGAGTTGCGGTAGGGTAAGCCAGTTTTCCGTGCGGCTCGTTCGCGCGTTTGCCCAGCCTCTCGAGCCTAGCTGGCCAGTACCCAATCGCTGGATCGAGGACGACTTTTTTGAGTTGGATGCCATGCTCACGGCATATTTGCAGGCTTTCCCCGAGGGCTTGACGGATATCGTCGATTTTGTAGACATCTCCAGGCGCGCGCTTCGCCGCCATCAGCACAGCTGAGCAACCAGTTTCAGCGATGATCTCAGCCATCTTGGGTTCCGACTTGAGCCCGCTGATGTCGTTGATTACGGTCGCCCCGGCGCTGATGGCCGCCTCTGCAATTTCCGCCCGTTGAGTGTCGGCCGAAATGGGAGCATCAAACTCGCGAGCCAGAACTCTGATTATCGGGATTAACTCACGCATTTCCCGTTCAGCCGAGATTGGTTTCGACCTAGGCCCCGTGCCTATCGCCCCTACATCGATGATGCGGGCGCCCTCCTCAATCGCTTTCGAGGCCCTTCCAACGGCTTCTCGCTTACTTCGGACGATTGAACCCTTGTAGAAGGAGTCGGGGCTCAGGTTGAGAGCATAAATTATCGTCACGGGCACGCCGTCACCGACTTCCACCTTGCCCAGCATCGCTTCCGCCAAGGGGTCACGCTCGGCTAGAATTCGGGCAGCGCGAATAAAGCTTTGACGTAAAAAAGATTCGGAAAACGTGGAACTGCTCGAGCATGCTCACGCCAGCCTGTCAAACAAATTAATTTTCGTTTTTACAAATAAATCATTTTTTGTAATCATAAAACTTTAAGTTCACAATTCCGAATCGCTAAGGGGGCAAACGTGAAATGGTTCCGCCTTGCTCACAATTTATCCGTTGAGAGTGTAAAGATTCTAAAGGATTTGATTACTCGAGGCGGTGAGGATGGTCAAAATATTCAATGACCTCGTAAAGGAAGTAGCGACTCCTGGTTACTGCCTCACCTGCGGGGAATGCGTCGCCTCCTGCCCATTCGGATGCCTCGCGATGGAAGGGGGGATACCAGTTTTAAAGAAGGCGTGCGTGAACTGCGGCATATGTTATGGAGGGTGCCCGCAGGTGATTGATTCGAGGCAGCTCGAGCAAAAAATTTTTGGAAGGAGGGCTTCGGACGCGGAGGTGTTCGGTGTCTATCAACAAGCGCTTTCGATCGAGGCGAAGTCTCCAGACATCAAAGCGCGCGCCCAAGATGGCGGGGCGGTCACCGCACTTTTGGCGTCGCTCCTTGAAGACGGGTTCATCGATGGCGCAATCGTGATGGGCGTGGGGAACCTGCCGTGGCAGCCTGCCCCGAGGGTTGCGACGATCCGCAAGGAGCTCATAGAGTGCGCGGGCACGAAGTATGCGATGGGGCCGCTCTTCTTGGGGCTGCGAGATGCTGTCGACTTGCACTACTGCTCGCGAGTGGCAATCGTCGGCACGCCCTGTCAGATCACCGCCTCGCGCCGGATGCAGCTCTCGGAGTTGACCAACCGCCGCTTGGGTGGGACGATCGTGCTCCATTTAGGGTTGTTCTGCGAGCGCGCCTTTGATTATGAAAAATTTTTCAGGGGGGTTATCCAGAAGCAGCTCCGCACTCCCCTCTCCGAAGTCGTGAAGTTCGACATTAAACGGGGGCGGTTCATCACCTACCGCAGGCACAAACCAAGGCGCGAGCTTGCTCTAGAAGCAATTGAGCGGTACGTTTGTTCGCCTTGCAAAGTGTGCATGGACTTCGCGGCTGAACTTGCGGACATCTCGGTTGGTTCGGACGGGTCGCCCCTCGGCAGGTCTACGATGCTCATCCGGACCCGAACCGGATCCGAGGCCTTCGATATCGCCCGGAGATTCAGGGAACTTGAAGTGCTCGGGCTTGAGGGTGTCAAACCCGGTATCGAGGCGATCAGAAAGACCTCAAAGGAGAAGAAACTCAGGGCTGCGAGGGAACTCCAGCGGCGCAAGTTGCAGAAGAGACCCCTGCCGATATGGATGCAGGAAAAACCGCCAGTTCCCAAGGAAGAAGAGACCCTGCAACGAATGGCGCGGGCCCGCAAAACTTTAGCTAAGTAGGCTAAAGCAGCGCTTTTGCAATCGATTGCACGGCCCTAGCTGGCTCGGGCCCCATCGGTGACCCTATCACCGTTCGGGTTATGCCGAGACGTTTCAATTCCTCGACGCGCGCGGCGAGTTCATCGACTGCGCCGCAGACCGAGAATGCGTCTATCATGCGTTCGGTCACCGCTGCGCGGACCTTTTTCAGCTCCCCGGCCCTTAGCAGGCGACGGATTGACTCAACTTCCTCGACTTCGATGCCGTGACGCTCGAGCGATGCGCGGGGGGCGGACGAAGCCACGAACGAAACCACCCCGCGAGTTGCGTCCCTCGCTCGCTTCAAATCGTCCCCGATCGACACGACCAGATACGCGACGAAATCGAATTTTTTAGAGGTCCTGCCGCTCGAGCGCAGTCCCCCCTCGATGTATCCTATGGATTCCTTGATGTCGTCTGGGTGCGAGGCGTTGATGAGGGCTCCATCGGCGACCGAACCCGCGAGCTCAAGCATGCGCCGCCGCCGCCCGCCAACGTAGATGGGAATCTTGTCCACCGGCTTGAACCTGAGTCCCGCATTCCTGCACGAGAAGAGCTCTCCCTCGAAGCTCACGCGGTTCCCGGCGAGGAGTTCTCGCATGATGTGAGTGGCCTCTCGCACTGCCGTGACCGGCTTCCGTTGCTCTATCCCAACCGTCGCGAGGAAGAACGGGTCACCCGAGGAAATCCCCAGCAGCGCCCGCCCGCGTGAAATTTCGTTGAGGGTCGCGACGGCAGCTGCGGTCACGGTGGGGTGAACCAGGTAGGGGTTCGTCACGCCTGGGCCCAGCTTCACCCGGCTTGTCTCGAGCGCGAGTTGGGTGAGCACGGGGTAGATGTAGCGGTTGTGATAGTGGTCGCAGACCCAGATTTGCTCGAAGCCTGAGCGCTCGACCAATCGGGCCAGCTCGACCAGGGCATCCAGCTTCAAGTAAGGAACGAACTCAACACCGAATTTCATCTCGACCCCTTTTGGATTTAAGGTAGCGTGGCTAAAATAGCCGTAGGTGGTAAGGTGCAGCTCATCGCGCTTAAGGGATTGCCACTCGTGAAAAAGGGCGACGAGGTGGGGAAGCTCATCGTGGACGCGGCGCAAAAACAGGGGTTGCGCTTGGAGAACGGAGATGTCATCGTCGTGGCGCAGACGATAGTTTCAAAGGCGGAGGGGAATGTTGTCGACCTGCGCGGGGTGAAGCCGAGCAAAAAGGCCGAACAGATAGCGGCACGGCTTGACAAGGATCCCCGCGAGGTCGAGGTGATTTTGCAGCAATCCAGTGAAATCGTGAGGCTGGGGCACGTGATAATTTCGCGCACCAAGCACGGCTTCGTCTGCGCGAACGCCGGCGTCGACCACTCGAATGTCGACCCGGAGCATGTTGCGTTTCTCCCGGATGACCCCGATGCGAGCGCTGCCAGAATTCGGGATTTCATCAAACGCGAACTTGGCACGGAGGTCTCGGTAATCATATCCGATACTCAAGGGCGGACCTTCAGAATGGGCTGTGTTGGCGTTGCTATTGGAGTTGCGGGGATGAATCCGCTTCTCGACCTGCGGGGCAAGCGAGACCTCCACGGCAAGGAGCTCCTCGTGACGATAACCTCTCCCGCAGATGCTTTGGCTGCGGCAGCTGTCTCCGTCATGGGGGAAGCAAGCGAGGGTACTCCTGTGGTGGTGGTTAAAGGGGCGATCTACGAGCGAAAAAACGGGAACGCGAGGGAGCTCGTGATGCCGCCGGAGCGGGATCTTTTCAAGTAACCGAGGCTATTTTTTACTATTACACTAGCCGATTCGACCGCCCTAAGAAATCTAGCGTTCCCCAAGTGGCACTATTTCTCTTTTGTAAATAGTGTTTATGAGAATGCCCGCTGAGCAATACCAAGCGGTAAGGGCGCAGAAAATCCCTTCATATCCCGCGATAGTTTTGATTAGCGGATTGAATTCCCCTGCCGCCAGAAGGAAAAACAGGAGGGTCAAAGTCACGAACACCGTTGTCACACCCCAAGAAATTCGCAGGGCGCCTATGGTGGCGTAGGCTGTGAAGATGCCCCACGCGATGAGGAAAACAGCCATGCCCGCAGGAGGAACTTTTGGTATGACTCCCGCAGTTTCCAAGAGAATCATAGACGCTAAACCGATCCAGAACGCGCCGAATGAGCTGAAGCAAGTCCCGCCGAAGATGTCTCCTCTTTTAATATCCCACATCCCAGCGACAAATTGCCCCAGTCCTCCGTAGAAAAGGCCCATCGGGAAAACCATTCCCAGGCTTTCCGCGGGGATTATTCCTGCATTTACCACGTTCAGGATGAAGGTTGTTAAGGCAAAGCCGCCCAAGCCCAGAGCCGCTGGGTTCGCTAAGTTCACTTTTTCAGCCACGGTTTTTCCTCCTTCCATGAGATTCGGGCAACGAAATAAATGTGCGCAAGTCTTTTTTAATGTTTCCATTTTTCAATATCGCGTTTCGTTTTATCTTTAAACCTAAAGACAACATAGAATCCTCACGAGAGTTTGGAGGTTTTCGAGCGGGAGTCGTGATTCAATGCTCACAGTGCTTTCCGGCGGAACCGGCACACCCAAACTTTTGCAAGGGCTGGCGCGCCTAGTCGGAATGGGAAAAATTTCGGTCATCGTCAACACCGCTGAGGACGTCGAAGTCTCGGGACTCAAAGTTACTCCAGACCTCGACACAGTTATGTACACGCTGGCGGGCATCGTGAACGAAGAGACCTGGTACGGCATCCGCGGAGACACCTTCACGTGCCACGAGATGCTGAAGCAGTTGGGCGAGCCCGAGCTGCTCAGGATAGGCGACCGGGATCGAGCGGTGAAGCTTCGGCGGACGCTGGGGTTGAAGCAAGGGAAACCACTCTCCGAAGTTACCCAAGAACTCTGCGAGCAACTCGGGGTGCGGGCGAGCGTGCTCCCGATGTCGGACGATCGCGTTCAAACGCGCGTTGATACTGAAGCGGGCACGATGCAGTTCCATGAGTTCTGGGTCAGAAGGCGCGCTGCCGACAAGGTCAAGGATGTGAGTTTTGAGGGGGTGGAAGAGGCGAAGCCGGCGCCTGGAGTGCTCGAGGCGATCAAAACAGCGAAGGCAATCATAATCGGCCCCAGCAACCCCGTGACTAGCATAGGGCCAATTCTGGCGATCGAGGATATCCGGGAGGAAATCATCCGGAACAGAGAGCGCGTGGTGGCGGTGAGCCCGATCGTGGGCAGCGCTGCGGTCAGCGGTCCAGCGGGGGAGCTGATGCGGGGGTTGGGCTACAGGGTGAACCCTCTCGGCGTGGCGAAAATGTACCGGGGCATAATAGGCACTCTGGTCCTCGACTGGAGCGACAGGGGGCGCGCGCGGGCGGTTGAGGAGTTCGGGATTAATGCCGCTTTCGCAGATTTGCTCATGCCGAATATCGCCTCGAGGGTAAGGCTCGCGCGCGAGGTGCTGGGGATAGCTAGGATTCGTTGATCACGTCGAGCCCTTTCAATTTGTCAACACCCCTGTTGACAAGAAAAATGTTATTCCTTAAAGAGCCTTATAACTGCTGAGTTAGGGATGCCTCCGGTTTCTCGTGCCCAGCTCTCCAACAGACTGAATTTTTTATCTATTTCTTTTTTCATTTGCACTTTAATTGCAGCTCCAATAGTCTCGTCAGGTGAAGACCAACAACAAAAAGCAGTTGCTAAATTCTCAGGGAAATACTCAATCAAAGTTAATCTTTCTAAATTCTCTTTGGATATTCTGAGCCAAGTTTCTACCTGAACCTCATCACCCACATATAACTTCGAAACTAAGAATGTAAGTTCTGGCATGGGTATATCAATTCCAAGTGGGATATACACGGAAACCAAATTCTCCTCTGGCGTAAACTCAGGGATATCTTCATGAGGGCTTTCTTGCATGAAGTTTATATTGACATTTTCAAAAAATGGTTCGATAGGTATGTCTGGAATTAAATGGGGATAAGCAAACCTTATCACCACATTTTCAATCGATTCGTTACTTTCTGTTTCCAATAGCTTGAGGCTCGCTGTGTACTGTACCCACACATACTCCTCGTCTGGTTTCCCTTCCCGCGGCTTCAATACCATCACGGCAACAACCACCACGACCGCGACCAGCGCCACAGCAATGAGCTTCCAATGCATGCGTCTTTTCCGCCTTGGAAGTAAACGGCGAGATGACTTTTCGTCCCCTGATCTCATCAGGTTAACCCTCTATTCCTTTTATTGAGCTGGATGTTTATAAGACGAAAAATTTCATGTCAACACCCCTGTTGACAAACACAGACACATTTTTAAGTTTGGATGAGTTTGGGAGATGAGGGTTGGAGGCTGAAAGTTTGGAGGCGTGGCGGAGAGCTTGGACTAGTTTACTCTTGCTCTCGCTTGTTTTCATGGTTTTGTTCGCTTCATCGCCTCTCGCTTCGGCCGGTGACGTGCAACGCGATTACGTCAAGTACGTGATTCAGGTCGAGCGCTCGACGGTAATTGAGGGGTTCGTCGTCGATAGCAGCGGCGAAGGAATTGAAAACGCGAGCATTACCGGCTGGGCTCACTCCGTTTATATTTCGATTGATGTTAAGACCGATGAAAACGGTTATTTCAGAATCGTGCTCCCCAGTGAAGAGAATCATGAATATTTCTTAAGCATCAACGAGAACCATTCAGGCTATAATGGAAGTCATCCTCATCGCGGTTTCAACAAACGCACCGTCGAGGACACGATAAAATCGGGCGAGCACCACAGCCTGCGAATCCCCCTTGATTACAACCCGTTCGATGTCGAGCTCGAGGAGACTTCTGGCAGCTTGACGCGCGGGTGGACGCCTTATTCTTATTCGTATGAGGAGGAGAACAGAGATCTGACCGGTTATACCTACGAGCAGTTCGCGGGGTACGACGCGAGCGTGCCCAATTATCGGGCCGAGCGCTACGTTGAAGGCTACGAGCCCGTCTACCGGACTGAGACCTATCAAGAGAGTTATTTGAGCCACTACGAGCCTGTCTACCGGACTGAAAGTTACATCCATCACTACGCGACCGGCGTCTACTACACCACCGAACGCGTCACCCACACTGGCGTCTACTACACATACGAGTGGAGAGCCGGCTACTCTTATGGGCACTTCTATATGTACCAGGTCCGTGTGCCGCACTACTACACGTATTACACCTACGAGTCCGTTCCCCACTACTATCAGTACCCGGTCTACGCCTACCAGGAGGTGTTAGACCACTACGAGCCCGTGTACGCTTACAGGACCGTGACCCGCCAAGTCCTCGACCACTACGATCCGGTCTACGCCTACCGCACGGTGCAGGACGGATACAAGACCACCCGCGTTCCCAGCTACACCACAAAGTGGCGCATAACAGTCGAGGAGTGGGACTATTGGGGGGCGGCGTACAACGGAACGCGCACCTTCATGGTCGACACCGAGGCCGAGGCCGCTGAGTGGTGGGTTGGAAAGACATACAGCTGGGGGTGGGCGGGGAGCGGCGAGGTCGTGTTGAAGGAGACGTTTTACAACCTGAGTAACGGACAAATCGTGACGAGCCAGCCGTCTTCGGTCTGGGAGACAAAGGCCGCACTGACTCAGCCAGCGAGAAGCGACTCGATTCGGAACCTCCAAGTGAACTACAAAATCACCACCACACGCTACTCGGTAACTGACTACTCCCTAGCAGAATGGGGATCACGGCAGACCACGGTAACCGCGACGCCGAAAAATGGTTACACGGGCGATGTCCGGCTGGCTGTTGAGGCGAATAGTGTGCAGGCGACGCTAGATTCGACTCGTCTTAGCTTCTCGTCATCGGCTCGGACCACGCTCGCGATGAGGCCCCACTGGGGCACGAGCGGTTCACAGCACCCGGTCACTATCCATGCACATGATGCTAACGATCGCCTTGTTGAAACTAAGCTCTACAAACTCGACCTCTCTGCTACATCAAAGCCAAGCAGAATCTCCTCAAGTTACACATGGACGAGCAATAGCGTTGTGGAAATACCTTCGACGCCGGACTTTAACATATCAGTACACCCGAACTATGTCGAACTTAAAAAAGGACACGCGTTGTGGGAACCAGCATGGTATGCAGCTCCCGATTCATTAACAGTGACAGTAACTCCAATCAATGGGTTCGAAGGAAGCGTTTCATTAACAGCAGACAGCGTTAGAACCGATATAGTGAGTGTACGGCTCGAGTTCAAT
>Ga0224501_10004756_pt1 | contig 10709 bp, 11 predicted proteins | sample SF_Oct11_sed_USG_4_FD_169105 | JGI IMG/M metagenome (GOLD analysis project Ga0224501, IMG submission 169105) | Sediment microbial communities from San Francisco Bay, California, United States - SF_Oct11_sed_USGS_8_1 | ecosystem: Environmental > Aquatic > Marine > Sediment | place: USA...
GTGATTGGGAGGAAATAGTCTGAAAGGTAAGCTGCTTCTAGGTTTCTACGTTCAATACCCGCTTTCTCTGAAGCCTTAAGCCACGCTTCTTCAATCAGGCGTTCCGGTTCTTTCTCGTAATGCTCCCCAAACTTTGTTCTTCCAACAGCGACTATGGCTGGATGATTTTGCATTCTTTTACTCCCCTTCTCATCAATTTCAGATTATCCTCTTAACATGGCTTTTAAGTGTTTGCCGTTTTTCAGCAGAAAATTCATAACTCATTTATAAATGATAAGGAAGTGAGGTGGCGTTAATGATTGAAGAAAAATATCGTTTAGTTATAAATGTTAGGGAGATACGTGGAAAGTGTCCAGTTTTCAAAGTTGGAGACAGAATAGTTGTTGAGTCACCTAAAATAGTTGTTGACAAAACCGATAACATCTGCATTCACGCTTTCGGCTGCATGCTCTCTATGATTGTTCCCTTAAGCCGTGGAATAAGCTTCAAACAGCTGGGCTTAACAACAGAAGAAGGCGATAAAGGCTATATTCAATGTTTAGACCCGGGAAAACCCTACACAGACGGTGGAACAGTGCTTTTCGAAATAAAACGAGAAAGAATCTGAGCCTCTAATTCATAAAATTTTTATTATGCCCTACTAAATAGGCGGTCTGTTATGTGATTGGAATAATGTTAACCCCTCTAATTCAAGCCATACTTTTCCGTATTTTAGAAGCAATATTTGAAAAACCGTTTCTCACGTTTATTTCTATTCTTTAGGAGTGTTAAACCTGTTTGGATGCAAAAAGACGCACTGTACTTCTCGGTTTAGCCTTCCTGATTTTTCTAGCTCTCTCCTATATTGAGAACACATTTTTCTTCAGCATTATAGGCGACATCTTCCACAATCAGTTCCCAGCCGTTGAGATGTTTTTCATACAAGTTGGCATGCTTTTCATACATAACGTTCTTGTAATCTCTCTCATTTTGCTGGGCATGACATTCTACGTTAATTTAGTAATTTTAGATTTCTTCAAAAGAGAAAAGTATGCGCATATTGTGCTTGAGCATCCGCGGACCTTCGCCTTAGTCTTCACAATCATGATTCTTTTTCTAAGCATTCTAAGGGGAAGCAGTCTCCTTGGTGGAATAAACATTGAAGACTTGCCTCTAATTCTACTGATAAGTACGCCAATCGGAATAGTTGAAGGATACGGTATATACTTGACAATTAAGAAGACATTAAGCAGAGCGATGTCCATGAAAGATTTAGCTTACATTTACGGCATATTCCTCATCGCAGCCATAATGGAAGTTGCCTTCATAAACCTCTTGATACGGGTTACCACAGGGTAGAATTCTAAAAACGTTTTATTCCACATATTTGCTATTGCTAAATCAGATTTGGAGTGCTTCACAAATGAGGTTATTCCATTACGCCTCAGATGAAGAAATGAAATGAGTAGAAAAGAAAGAGAGAGCTCAGTCGGGGAATGGGCAAGTTTTAGTTGGGCAGCCACCCGCATATTCTGATTCTACAGCAACAAATCGTTTCTTTTCAGTTTTTATTTCTCCTATGTTAAGAACCTGCTCTGGTTTGCTTCCATATCGATAGACAGTTATTCCTTTGCATTTCAGCCTATAAGCCAACCAAAACACTTTTTTCACATCCCCAATTGTAGCATCTTGTGGAAGATTAACGGTTTTTGAAACCGCATTGTCCGTGAATTTTTGGAAGGCTGCTTGCATTCTGACATGCCACTCTGGACTAATATCTAAAGCTGTAACAAAAACTCTCTTAACGTCTTCGGGAACTCCTTCAATTCTCTGAACTGAACCTGTTCTCGCTATTTCCTCAAGAAGTCCAGCGCTGTAAAACCCTCTTTCCTTTGCTATCATCTCGAACAACGGATTTATTTCGAAAAGTCTAGTTCCTTCTAAAACCTTCCTCATGAAAGAAATTGCAAATAACGGTTCAATTCCGGAGGAACAACCAGCTATTATGCTTATGCTTCCTGTTGGTGCTATCGTTGTTATTGTGGCGTTCCTCATACCATGATACTTGTCTTTCAAAACACTTTTATCGAAATTCGGAAACGAACCCCTTTCTTCACCAAGCTCCATGGATTTTTTTCTTGCTTCTTGTGTAACAAATTTCATTATTTTTTCAGCAAGCTTCAAAGCCCCTTCAGAATCGTAGGGAATTCCAAGCTTTATGAGCATATCCGCAAATCCCATCACACCTAAACCTATCTTCCTGTTAGCCTTAGTCACCCTTTCTATTTCCTGCAAAGGAAACTTATTCGCGTCTATAACGTTATCAAGAAAGTGAACAACGTTTCTCACAGTCTCTCTCAGCTTATTCCAGTTTGTCTTTCCGTTTTCAACCATCCTAGAAAGATTTATCGAGCCTAGGTTGCAAGACTCGTAGAGAAGCAACGGCTGTTCGGCGCAGGGGTTGGTCGCCTCTATTCTTCCAATTTCTGGAATCGGATTGTGCCTATTGATTTCGTCAAGGAAGATTACTCCGGGGTCTCCACTCTCCCAAGCAGACTTTGCCATCAGATTCCAAAAATCTTTAGCTTTGAGTTTTCTCACTTTCTCTTTGCTTCTTGGGTTGATTAACCAATATTCTTCATCTTCTTCAAGGGTTTTCATGAAATCATCCGTGACAGCTACTGAAATGTTAAAGTTTGAAAGAACTCCCGGTTTTTGTTTAGAAGTTATGAACTCGATTATGTCTGGGTGATCGGCTCTTAAAACTCCCATCATGGCGCCTCTTCTTTTTCCTCCGGCTTTTATGACCTCTGTTGCCGCGTCGAAAACACGCATGAAACTTACGGGACCAGATGCCACTCCCTTAGTTGATTTAACTATGTCCCCCTCTGGTCTCAGCTTAGAAAAATCAAAACCAACTCCTCCACCGCTCTTTTCGATTAAAGCCATGTTTTTCACTGCAGTGAAAATGCTTTCTAAAGAATCCTCAGCTGGTAAAACGAAACATGCAGATAACTGACCGAGTTCTGTTCCCGCGTTGAAGAGAGTTGGAGAGTTGGGAAGAAATTCAAATCTTGCCATCATTCCATAGAAAATTTTTTCACTTTCCTTTGAACTTCCACCGTATTTCCTGTCAACCTTCGCTATGGCTTTTGCAACTCTCATAAACATTCTGGCAGGAGTTTCTATAATTCTCCCGTCTTCATCTCTCAAGAGATATCTTTTCCTCAAAACTTCTATAGCGTTAACTGTCAGTTTTGGCTCTTCTATCCCAAGGCTCTCTTTTAATCTCCGTATCTCCTCCTTTTTCTCCCTATAAGCCTGATACTCATTTGCAACTTTTTCATAACCCCTTTTCCTCAAAACCTCTATAACCATGTCTTGAACATCTTCGACTGAAGGAATTCTTTTCTCAAATTTTTTCTTTAGAAGGTGAACTACTTCTTCAGTTATGCTTTCAGCCCTTTTTCCATTCTCAAGTTCAACCGCAATGAAAGCTCTATGAATAGCATCTCTAATCCTGCTAGAATCGAAATCGACAATTCTTCCGTCTCTTTTCCTTATTTTTGTGATAAACATGGCTGCCCAATTCAAATTTGTTCTAATTTTAATATAAAGATAAAGTTTAAAGTTTTTATGCGAAACACCATAGTAATACCCCTGCTTATGCCGTTAGGCATATGTTCCGTTTATGGAAACTTTTCCTGTCTTGGACATAGCAACATAACTTAGCCTGAAACTTCTTCTTCAGCGATTTTTATTCCCCGTTTCTCTAAATCATTTAAAAATGTGGAGAAAAGCTCTTTACTTATACCTAGTCTTTCGGGAGGAACAACACCCTTCTCTTTCACGGTTTTTTTAAGCATTAACTGCGCAATGATTGATGCGGGATAAGCCGTTGTTCTAGCCATGGCAGTTATTTCTCGTTTTTCGTCATAACGGTCTAATAAATGGTAAACGTGGCGTGTTTGCTCATCATTTTTAACTCCCGAAATTTCAACCTTCAATACCACAATATCCTTAACTTCTGGTTTCCATAGTTTTTGTCCCAAAAGCCTAACTGTAAGCTTTCTTGGCGATATGCTTATACCTTCAACATTGATTTGTTTTTTCTCAAAAAATCCTAGAGCCTTAAGCAATTTTATTTTATTTGCATGCCCCGGATACCTCAGCGTTTTCTCCCACATAACATTCACATTCCCTACAGTATACGGTAAAGTTCTAAGCCCATCCGTGTAAAAAGCTTCAAGCCTTCCAACATTAGGAAACTCAACTTCTTCCAAGCCACTTAAAGCTTCCACCTCAACGATTTCACCTTCCTTGACTATTCTCGCTTTTCTCATATACTCGTCAATGAGGCTTTCAAGAGACCACGTGATAACATAGCCCAAAGGTGGCACAGGTTTTTCTGGAAGCCCACCAACCATTATGCAAACTGTTTGAACCTTGTCAAGTTTTCCTACGGCACGTCCAACAAGAATGTTGCTGATACCCGGCGCTAATCCGCAATCTGGGATAATCGTTACACCAGCTTTTACAGCCTTGTCATTCAATGTTAAAGGATTTTCAGCCATGTAGGAGACATCCACCAAATCTTTTTCCACATCAATACATGCTTCAGCTAGGCGGTAGCCAAGTTTTCCGGGCAAAAATCCCATGGCTAAGTCGAAGTCTTTCAGAGTTTTGACTAATTCATTATGGTTTGTTGCATCTAGTTGAATCCATGAAACGGTGCTTTCACCGATTCTTTCAGCAACCTCTTTAGCTCTTGCCTCGTCTCTGTCGGCAACGACAACTTCAATAGAACTCATGCTTTTAGCGATATCTTCTGCTGCAACAGAACCAATGTTTCCAGAGCCTAATACAAGCACTTTCATAAAATTAGTCAAGAGCTTATCCCATTAAAAACTTTCTCAAAAATCAAAATTTGAACCAACACACTGGGCCTCTAATATAGAAGATAATTTTGAAAATTTTATATACTGCTATGGTTATTGTAAGTCTGAGCATCATGGCTGACATTTGTCCAATATGCGGGCTTCCTAAAGACTTGTGTGTCTGCAGCGAAATCGGAAAAGAACAACAAAGAATCCGCATAAGACTTGAAACACGGAAGTGGGGCAAAGCAACAACAATAGTGGAAGGCATAAACAACAAAGACACAGACCTAGCAAGCTTAGCCCAAAAACTGAAAAACTTTTGCGCATGCGGGGGCACAGCAAAAAACGGTCAAATACTTCTTCAAGGAGACCACAGAGAAAAAGTCCGTCAATACCTAATAAAGCTGGGATATCCAGAAGCAAACATAGAACTTCAGTAGCTGCCGCATAAAAGGTGCAAGCCCGAAATGAAACTACTACAAAACATACGCGAAGTATTTAAAACACTAAAATATAGAAAACCATCAAAAATATACTGCCCAAAATGCGGAAGCCCAAACATCCACTTATCCAGCAGTTTTGACTATTGGCTAACACCCAAGAAATACGTATGTACAGACTGTGGATACAGAGGCTCCATAGTCATGGAGCTTGAAAAAGAGGAAAGCTAGCAACAATTACTTGTTAGTCTGGAAGTTCTAGATTTAACTGCTTCTTTAAAGTTTTGTAGCGGTTTCTTACAGTGACTTCGGTGACTCCTGCTGCTTCAGCGATATCCTTTTGAGTCTTCTTTTCATTATTCTGTAAACAAGCGATGTATAAAGCTGCAGCAGCTAAACCCATTGGGTCCTTACCAGCAGAAGCTCGCCTCTTCTTAGCCTCTCGAAGTATTTGGATGGCAAGTCCTTGGGTTTTGCCTGAAATTCCTGTTCTTTCAGCAATTTTTGAAATGTATGTGAGGGGGTCAGCAATGGGCATCTGCACATCAAGTTCACGGAGCAGAAGCCTATAACAACGGGCAACATCCTTCCTATCAACAAGGCTTGCCTCTGCAATTTCCCGAAGGGTTCTCGGGGTTCCGCTTCCGCGGCAAGCTGCATAAAGTGAAGCAGCTGCAATGGCTGAGATGGACCTTCCGCGAACTAAACCCTTATCCAAGGCCTTACGGTACATGACTGCCGCCTTTTCTTTAATGGGTGGTGGAATGTAGACTTTGTCTGAGAGGCGGTCAAGTTCAGCCATTGCCTGAGCAAGGTTTCTGTCAATTGAGGAATGCACTCTGGAACGTATCTGCCATTTCCTCAAACGCCACATCTGCAGACGTGTGGAGAGAGGAAGTTTCCTTCCGAAGGCGTCGCGGTCAATCTGGCTTATGGCTGTTGACAAGCCTTTGTCATGAACAGAATATGATGTTGGGACTCCAACGCGGCTTCTTGACGCCTTCTCTTCTTGGGTGAAAGCACGCCATTCAGGTCCCTTGTCCATCATTTGCTCGGATAAGACGAGTCCACAGTCGCCGCAAACGGTCTCGCCGGTATCATAATCATGGATGAGGTTTGCACTACCGCACTCTGGACATTTGTCAACTAAGCGTTGATGGGATCTGCTTTTATTTTTACTCACTTCTTTTCACTCTAATGGTTATTGGGTATAACCGTCGCCTTTCATGTTCCTCATCAGGATTCGGAATCAGAAAACAGCGCATCCGGCCCCGCGTGTCTATCCAGATGAAATGTTTTAATATATAAAGTTTACGGTTTAACTAAAAATATTCAGTTCACAAATCTTGAATACTTACACACGCTATTAATTCAGTAAAGGAAAGTGCTCTGATGATAAAACTTCCAGAAAAAATACGAAGAACACTAGAAAAAATCGTCAAGGAAATGAGAGTTAAGGAAGACATTTACGGTATAGGATTATTTGGAAGCTGGAGCCGAGGCGACGCCACAACATCAAGCGATGTGGATCTATTCATCTTTGACAAAAACAACTTCAATCATGAATATGTAGAAAGAATCGAAATTGGCGGTTTGTTCATAGATTTAGACCACGTTCCGAAACGCTGGATTCACGGTCCAATCCCACCAGAAATAGATCAGAAACTATATGAAATGCAAATCCTCTATGATAGAGACTGGTCGCTGACCAACACAAAACTTTTGATGGCTAAATCTTACAGTTCACCTGAAAGAGTTGACATCAGAACAGAAGCACATGTAATAGAATCAGACATATACTTAAGCCGTGCAACCTCAGCCTTTTCAAGGGAAGACTTCCGCAGCGCACAACTCTTCGCCACAGTAGCCCTAGAAAACATCTTGAAGGTTCTAATTGAGATAGCTTTGGAGCCTTTTTCAGCCAGCCGATTCGTGGAGAAACTCGAAGATTCAGCAACAAAACTAGGAATGCGAGACCTATTTAACAAATACGTGGAGATAACAGAACTAAGTGAAGCCGATAATACAAGCGTTAAAAACAAACTGAAGCTTTTCAAAATAATCTGGGACGAAATAAACGCCACAACCAAACAGAATCTTCAAGCACTTGAAGCATCTCATTTTAAAGTTAAGACAAAACTGAAGTATTATTTGAATCCAGCTTTTCTGCAAGGCACAATGATGCGCACAAACTCTTTGATTAATTCTGAAAAGGTGACTGAAGCAGCGCACTATTTGAACAACATACTTCTTGACTTGATTGAAAACTATGTCTGGCTAAAATCTTCAATTAACAAAGTCAAAATAGATTACCCAACATTAATACGCTCTTTGGAAAGCCTAGAAGAGAAAAACCCAAAAAACTACAACCACATAATAAAGTTTCTAAACTTAAGCAATATAGACAAGCTCAACGCAGCCAACACGATCAAAAAAACCCGAGAAATCATGCTTAAAATACGTAGGGAGAGGAAGGTTTTAATCAAAAATCACTTAATAAAAAGTTAGCTCAAAACCTACGTATACACAAAGCCCGGTGGTGTAGCGGACAAGCATAGCGGGCTTTGGACCCGCCGACGGGAGTTCGAATCTCCCCCGGGCTACCATCAAATTAAGCTTGTTTTGCGAATTTTTCAAAAAGTGATCGAAAGCTTCAGAAGTGGCGTGTAGATTTTATAAACATGCTTATAGGTTGTAGTTTGACTTGTTTAATAGCGACAAAAATGTCTCAACTGGAGCGATTAAGGTATTTCAGCTGTTACATCGTTCACACCTCTTCCGCTCAGAGAACTTTTCAATGCATAAAATATGAATGGATCCTGAAAATAAACCTTCTTTGCTCCCTTGAATTTTACGTCTTTTTTGTTGAAATCGTATGCATGAAGCACTGTTAGAATAAACGACTCTTCTAGCAACTCCAAGTAGTCAATAACTGTTAGATGAGTTGTCTTAACATCACTTGCAAGTTTCGAGAAGCTATACTTGGTTCCATACTTGTCTCAAAATCCTTCCTCTTAAAAATCAGGTTCTGCCTTGCTTTAGATGAGCCCTATCGTGATGCTCAAAATTCTTTCCGTACTTCCACCAAGGATTCTGGTTAATTATGTCACTAATTCTTACCATATTTAGACAATGCACTATCCAAATTTTCAAATATTTCGATAGTCCACTATCCATATTAACATTATAGATTTCGTAGACAGTTCAAGAAGCTTAATAGGTTTAGAACACAAAATAACCTGTGTAATTATTTCTAAGTGTCAACTACATTCTTTCAGCGGGTTTTAATTGGTAAGTTCCAACAGTCTTGGAAATATCTTTGGCTGAGCTTTCAGAGTATACGCTGTCTATCACATCTTTCATGTGTGTTAGTATTCTATCTGAAGCTCTCTTAACAGCCAACAAGCCAACTTTTTCGTTTTTCTCGTTTGATTTTGAACGGTTTTTCTGTTTTTTGATGATGAGGGAACGACGTACAAGCGTGTAAGCGGTTAAGGCTCCTAAAAGATTCATGAATATGTCTGCCACTCCGTTCCAAAAAAAGACGTTTATCACTCGCGGAGTGAATTTTTCAACAATCTCTTCTAATCCTTCCCAAACTAATCCTGCAAAGATGCTTGAGTAACATACGAAGGGAAGCTCCGCACTCGTCTCAAATAGTGAAATTTGATGACTTAATTCTGCTGAACCGAGTATCGTTAAAGCTTTGTTGTATGACACATAGCTTATGAATGTTCTATACGTCTTGGCTGCAAATAACCCTATTCCAAAACCGCTTATATAGTGTTCAACAAAGTCTAAACCTGGAATTACGTGATACAGTGGCACGAAGGGAGCGGCAAGTATGGCATGGGAAGACAAGGCTAAGCTGACGATGGCGATAACCTTAGTGTCTGAAAGGGCTTCTCCTATAGTGTTAATTATGCTTCCTAAAAGACCCTTTGAAGAATCTTGATGTTTAGCAACTAGTTCAGAAGCTAGTCCAAAAAATAAAGAATACAAAATATAAGATGCAAAACAGACGGCAACCCAGTAAACGTCTCTTTTTAAAGCACGAGCAACTCCAACCAGCAAAATAATCGTTTTAGTCGCATCCAATAATACTGTACTTTTAATATCCTTAGTATTGCTATTTTTTATTCGCAGAAAAACTTGGCCGCCTGGCAATATTTTTATAAGAACTTTTCGGGAACTACTGGTTTTTCCAGCGTTTGAAGATTGAATCTTATCTTTTCTTTTGAGAAACCCCTCAAATACGTAATCTTTAATAGACGCGTATTCTTTTGCAAGCGTTTCAGTTGTCTCTTCAGGTAACCCCATTCTTAACAGTTTTTCGCTGAATACTTTGTTGGCCTTGCTAACAGTTGAGTTTACAGACAACCACACTATGATGAATTTGCATATGACTATTGGGACTAGTGCTAGACCTACAATAAAATTGTAGATTCCCACACGGATGCCATCTTTATCCATGTACCTCATCTCTTTTTCATAGCTAAAATCATTGTTGCGATTTGTTCAAATATATTACATTGAAGACTTAAAACTTTTCAGATGGTTATCCTTTAAAAAGGTGAACGTCTCGAGTGTTCGAGAGTTTGTTGTAAAATACTTTGACAAAGCGTATGAACATCCTTCTTTATTGCGTTAACCTTAGTAACCGAAACTAACGGGAGTTTCACGGAATCTATGTGATTACTGTTTCTCCTTTTGTTCTGCAAAGCGTTTTATTGCCTTCTCATGCTTTTTCAATGATTTTTTGAAGGCTTCCGTTGCGTCCTTCTCAAGCCAGTTTAGGTAGGCCAAACTTACCACGATTATATCCGCTATATCTACTTCAATGTCTTTACCGAACCTTCCTTCATCCATGTATTTTTCTGCAACCTGCCCCACTTGTTCGGTTAGAAGAGTTATAAAGAAACTAGACGTGAAAACTTCCCTTTTATGCGCTTCGTAGGAAATTTTCTTTACTGCTTCTTGGGCTTCTTTCAACATAGAATTCATACCTCTTTTTTCCCCGCTAACCTTTACAAGTTCTTCACATATAAAACTAAGGAATAAAGTGTTTTTGTTAACTTTGAGTTTTAGCCTTTTCCCATGCTTGTATTATTTCTTTGAGCATTTTTGGCTGGAGCGTGAAAATGTCTTTTGGATCCTCTACATAAACGTAGAACATGTAAGTTCTGTCCAGTCTAGTTAGTTTTGTTGCTTGGTACTCTGGCTTTCTTGGGAGTTTCTCCGCATAATATTCAATAACATTGTCTAACATTTCTTCAAGCTTTGCCGTTGGCAATGAGTGGTCGAAGTTCAACTCGAATCCGTAGCAGAAGAGGTTTGATTCCTCTTCACTAAATCGATAGTTTGTAATTTCTTTATCTAAAATTCTTTGAGTGCTTATTGAAATCACAGT
>Ga0224501_10004757_pt1 | contig 10708 bp, 12 predicted proteins | sample SF_Oct11_sed_USG_4_FD_169105 | JGI IMG/M metagenome (GOLD analysis project Ga0224501, IMG submission 169105) | Sediment microbial communities from San Francisco Bay, California, United States - SF_Oct11_sed_USGS_8_1 | ecosystem: Environmental > Aquatic > Marine > Sediment | place: USA...
ATAATGGCTGGTGGCAAAGGGAAACGGATTGGAGGAAAAACCGAAAAGCCCTTGTTAAAACTCTTAGGCAAGCCCATGATCCGATGGGTTATCGAGGCCACTATGGCAGCAGAGAGGATATCAGAAGTATACGTGGTAGCGACGAATCGGACTCCCAAAACTCTAGAGGAGGTCTCGAAGAGCCCAGTCAAGGTCATCAAGACGGATGGAAAAGGGTATCACATGGACCTTCAGCAGGCGATCTTAGATTCTGACTTGAAATACCCGGTTTTGACGATTTCAGCCGATATGCCGCTCCTAACCGGAGGGTATCTAGATCAGGTGATCTCCTACTATTGGAAGGCGGGTAAGCCCGCTCTAACAGTGCTGGTTCCCATCGAAGCGTGCAGGAGGCATGGCGTAGAGCCAACCTCCCTCTACCCATTCGAGGGAAAAAATTACGCTGTTTCAGGGTTGAATGTCGTGGACGGTCGAAAAATCTTAGAGGGGGAGCAAGAGCAGGAAGTTTTGATTTCGGATAGAGTAGAAGTCGCGATCAATGTAAACACGAGGCTAGATTTGGAGGCGGCGGAGAAATATCTTCGAGAAAAGACTGACACGAAGGGTGTTTGATGGCTGCGTCGAGAATCCTCAAGGATCTCCTATCGTTTTTAACCATTCTTCCAATAAAAATGGATCAAGATACGTTTGTCAACGCAGCCAAATTCATGTACCTCTTTCCGTTAGTAGGCGGAGTCATTGGTGTATTGTCCGGTCTTGTGGCGATCGCCTTGTTTCAATGCTTGCCGGGTTTGATTGCTGCTTTTCTAACCTTCTCATTCACGTTGCTTCTAACTGGGCTCCACCACATGGACGGGCTTCTCGACTTTGGAGACGGCATAATGATTTATGGGTCGGCTGAAGAAAAAATTCGGGCCATGCACGATGTAAATACAGGGGTCGGAGGTGCAACTCTGGGATTGCTGGTAATCATATTGACTGGCTCATGTATTGCCTACATTCCCAGTCAAATCCTCTTCTTTTCGATCTTGTCCTCCGAGGTTTCGGCGAAATTGGCGATGGTGGCGGCCGCAACGTTCGGGGAAGTAGTTGATAAAAGTTCGGGGGCGCCTTTCGTCAGAGCCATGAAGAGGAGATGGTTCTTGGCTGTCTCCTTTGTCTTGTCCGCATTGATTTGCCTCCCAAGTTTGAATTTTCTTGTGTTGCTCGTACCGCTCATAGGAGTCTTCGCCGGCTTCATCATAGCTTGGATCTCGAATAGACATTTCAAGGGCGTGACAGGTGACGTCTTCGGAGCCACCAATGAGTTAGCTAGGCTAGCCTGCCTGATCTTTATTCTAGCTTTAGCGAAGTACCTTGCACTGTGACCGATGAGGGGAGTCGCTCCTATGCAGATGCGACCTGAGTGCGAAAGTTGCCGTTATGTAGATTAATACCGCAGCGTTCAAGTCGATTTTTGTTGCTCATCAAGTTGTTGTCGTTGTTCTAAAAAGTTCTCATGACAGACCCTTAGGCAAGCAAAGCGGCAGTTCCACGGTTTACATTTGGACTCATCAGGACGTTCCCTTCCGATCAATGCCCCAGTAGGACAAGCCTCAAGACATAGATTACAACCAGCGCAAGGGTTCCCGTCACATGGGGCGTCTGGCTCTAGCGGCGCGTCCGTAATGATCATGGATAAATGAATAGATGGGCCATACTGTGGAGTGATGAGGAGTCTGTTCTTGCCGACGCGTCCAAGTCCAGCTGAGACAGCCGCGTCCTGCAGTCTATGATAGACCCCATACCATCGTCGTTGACGGGCTAGCGAGCGCTCACTGAAAGGTCGTTTGTGAAGCTCATCCGTCCATAAATGAAAATCGATTTCGGTCGTAAACGAATGCGCCTTGTACCCTTTTTCGGTGAGAAATCCTCTCAATTTTTTGTCGATAAGGGTTAGTAGCTTTTCCATCCGACTGTACCAGCTTTCCTTAGAAAGCTCAGCAACGCTTTCAAATTTTACAGCGTACACGACAACGGCTTTGGCATCGGATAATATCTTCATAGGCTTGTCCCTAGTCGGTATGTCGTCGAAAACCCTAAGTTCGGTAACTCCTATCAGGTCAACATGGTTTCGAAACGCCGTCTTCTTAAGCTCCTGAGTTAACGTCGTATCATATACTGCCATTTCCAATTCTCCTCAATCTAGTGATGAAAATTTTAAAACTCATCAGCAAAATAATCGAGCATTAATCAAGTAAGTGTTTCGGCATGGTACATTTCACACTTAAATATAACGCTGACCAGAAACCGCATATGCGTGCGTATTTCTTGATCTAATCACTCAATTTTTCCTCGCTCTATAGGCTCACTCAAAAGCTTCCTGTCTCATTCTGCTATCCCAACCCAGCATAGATCTGAATCAGCCTTCTTGTTTCTTTATTGCCTCGGCTACAGCTATCTTCGTTGAGACACCGATTAATTCACCTATCTTGGTGTGTCCACCAGGGCATCGTAGCGTCTTGCCAAGTCCTTTTCCAGAAACAACGATCATGTTATCGGTTCCTGTGCCGGTCGCTTGGTTTTGAGGGGAAAACGTGCTTCTAACATCCAGATCCTGAAGGGCAGCAACTTTTGCTTCTGTGGCGGTAATAATAGCTCGGGCCATGGCCCCATCACTTAGAGTAGCATTGGTCAAAAGAATTATGTTGATCGTTCCAAGTATACTTACAAACTTCCCATCCTTCTCCACCCAACTCGCTGGATCAACCCCCATCCTCTGAGCATTGTCCTTCACCCCTGCAGTGGCCAGACAGCATACTATAAACTCTTGATAAGACTTCTCGCAGACAGCCACGTTATCCATATCGACCCCTGTGCTCAAAAAGGCGATCTCTCTAGGAGGGATTCCCAGGGTGACAGGAAACCCTTCTTTGAACACTTGATAGTTCTTATGCGTACACTCCCACAAGGATGGAGGATTATAGGTGTTAGCCACAAAGCTTACCTCTTTGTATCCATCCCAAGTGGAAAGAACCCGGCGCTTTTCCCCAAAGGAGACAAGCAGAGTTTTTAACCTAAAACCATCATACGTGTGGTAAATTATCTTTGCTTCTGTCCCTTCTAGCTTCAACAGGATTTCCCTTTTCTTCATTTCAATACCTCTACCTGCTTTACTTCGATTCCTCTGAGTTCTCAACTCCCGTGGCTATGGGCGCTATGGGCGTAACCTGAGGTCTATCTAGAACTGAGTTTGTCACATGTGATTTAACGCCGTAGACCGACTCTATATTTTCTTCAGTTAATACGGATTTTGGAGTGCCAACGGCAAATATGCAACCATGTTTGAGCATGGCCATCTTATCCGAGAATCTACTTGCCAAGTTCAAATCATGCATTGCCATTATGACAGAGAGTTGCCTGCTTTGAGTTAGGCCCTTGATTATGCTTAGCACCTCTAGCTGATGCTTGATGTCGAGATTGCTCGTTGGCTCATCTAACAGCAAGATTTGAGGCTGCTGAGCTAGGGCTCGAGCAACGATTACTTTTTGTTGTTCGCCACCGCTGAGTTCATTGAAGTAGCGCGCTGCCAGCTCACTGATTCCCAGAAACTTCAATATTTCGGCGATTATTTCCTTATCTCTCTCACTCACACTCCATCGGATATATGGCTTTCTCCCCATCAGCACCACATCGAAGACGGTATATGGGAAGGTGCTTGTCGAGCTTTGTGGAACATAGCCTATAATCTTAGCCAATTCGTCGAGCCCTATATTGGCGGCATCTCTACCATCAATTAATACAGCACCCTGATTGGGCTTCAGAATCCTGTCGATACACTTTAGAAGAGTGGTTTTGCCTGAGCCGTTCGGGCCGACGATGCTCAGTACTTCGTTGAGACCCAACTCCAATTCTACATCTTTGAGGGCGGCAATACTATTGTAGCTGAACGAGAGCCCGTTGATTACGAGCTTCAATGCCAGAACAACCTCCTTCTACTAAGCAGGAGATAGACGAAGAAGGGAACCCCGATCAGGGAGGTCAAGATCCCAACTGGAATTTCTGAAGGCATGATTACTAGCCTTGCGAAGGTGTCGGAGCATAGAAGCAAAAGAGCTCCTAGAACGATACTGCAAGGCAGGAGGAATCTATGGTCACTGCCAATCATCATTCGAGCTATATGAGGAGAAACCAAGCAGATGAAGCCGATGACCCCTGTGAAAGAGATTATGCTGGCAGTTGCTAATGCCCCTAACGCCATGCATATCGCGAGTACTCGCCTAGAGTTGACTCCTAGACTAATTGCTACCTCCTCTCCTAAACTCATCACATTCATATCCCAAGAATGCCGCATCATAAGGACTGTTGCAACCAGAACTATGGGGAGGATCAGCAAGATGGTCTCCCAATTTGCATTGGAGAGCCTTCCTAATAGCCAGTAAACGACTGCCCGTACCGCTGTGTGTTCAGGAGCAATATATTGAATTAGTGCCAGCATGGCAGAAAAGATGTAGTTGATAGCCACTCCTGCTAGAATTACTGATTCTGGGGTTATTCCTCGTATACGGGCAATGCCATACACCATAAACACGGCGATAACGCTGAAAATGAAGGCATTAAAAACTTCTAGGTATCCTTTGAACGGCATAAGAATGCCTACTCCAAGCGCGATGGCCAACGCTGCGCCGAAGCCTGCGGCTGATGAAATACCCAAGATGAATGGAGAGACTAGGGGGTTTCGTAGCACCCCCTGCAGGGTAGCTCCCGAGACAGCAAGCCCTGCTCCAGCCATTATCGCCAGAACGATGCGAGGAAGCCTTATGTCAAGGATTATTACCTGGGTTATTTTGGATCCGGGATCAATCTCTAGGAATGGAAAAAGTTTGGAAAATATAACTTGCATTGCCTCCGCAAACCGAGGGGAACCCGCACCAAGGCTGATTGAGATCACTACAGCGATAAGTAGCACTACAAAAATTGAGAGGATGGCAAGAACTTTTCTAGCTTTAGCTTCAGTATAAAGTCTTTTGACTTCAGTAGTGTTCATGGGTACGCAAATACTCCTTCTAAATCAGCGCCAAAGAATTGTTGAATCATTTGCTCATGTACGGCGGCAGGGTCTATATCCTCAAAGAGACTGGGGTGGAACCACTTTGCCAAGTAGAGCAACCCAATCGGCCGTCGGTCTACTAAGACTGTATTCTTAATAACGCAGACCTTTCCCTCCTTGACTGCCTTCGATTCACTCAAAGCTGGTCGGCTTAATATTTCATCTCTCAAAGTTTGAAACGCTGCTAAATCCTCACCATCTAGGTAGGTTGACATCCGAATAATGAAGTCCGGATTCTCGTCCGCCACATACTCAGGGCTCAGGGTAGGATACAGAACTGGCTCTCCAGCAGCAATGTTTATTCCACCTGCATCGACCAGCATATCATGAAATTCGCTCCCTGCAGAGGCGCTAAACCAGGACATATACCATTCAAAGTAGACGGAGGGCTTCTCGCTCGTTGTTAGGTTTTCAATGCGCTCCTTGACAAGATTCTCGTAATACTCTTCATAATCGATGAACTCATTGGCCTTCTCCTCAGCACCCAAGATTAAACCCAAGTTTTTTATAAAGATCTTCCGCCTTGGCTCCATTAACATGTCGTTGATCACTGGTATGCCAGCATCTTCCATCGTCTTCCTGTTTTCGCTGGATAATCCCTCATCAACAAGAACCAAGTCGGGTTCTAGTTCCAAGATCAGCTCCATATTAGGGCTAAACGATGATTCTGCCACAACAGGTAGATCCAAAATCGAAGGCGGAAGGATGGCTTCTACATCGGCAGACAATAAACTGCGCCCCACGATTTTATCTTCATGCCCTAAGAGGCAGATGATCTCCGTCGCCATTATTGAAATGATGCGTTCTACGGGGACTTCCACTTCAACATAAACTCCGGTGTTATCTACGATTGTAATGGTCTCCTTTTGGGGAGCAGTCTCAAAGGGAACGTATAGATTAATTGTGTAGGCCAAAGCGACTATGACCAAGACAATGATAATTGCGCTGAGGACAACAGTCCTTTTCCTCATAAAAGACCACCTCCTTTGTTCATGATAGTCATCCCCTGACTATAAGGTAGGTTATCACAAATGGTTAGAGCCATAGGTGCAACGCTCAGCTCCTCCAGCCGCAAATATTTTTCCCTATTCTCAGCACATATCTGCTTTAATAGTCTGAACGTAATGAAATCTCGTTCAGCATCGATAGCAACCGACCTGATCTTGCTGAACTTATCCCACGAACCCGCGAGCAACAAATCTAACCGTGAGTTCTCCAAAGCCCACCCTATTAGGCAGGTATTTCATCTAAATTTATAAATATTTGTTTAACTAAAATTGAAGTGAAGTTGAATAAGTTGGGCAGAATGACGCAGACGAACCTCTTAGGAAAAAAGAGTGAATTCACTAAATTCCAAATACTTTTGGAGGTAATGAGAAATCAACCACATGTGAAGCAGAAGGACATAAGTGAAGCAGTCGGGATCACCATACAAGCTGTCTCAAAATACTTCCAAAAATTGATGAGGGAAGGATTACTGGAGGCTGGATCGGAAAGAGCGGATTACAGACTAACTCCTAAAGCGATTGAAAAATTGAGTGAAGACTTGGAGAATCTGGAGAGGTACGTCATCAGAATCAAGAACGATCTGAATACCGAAAGTGTTTGGCCAGCTATGGCAACACAGCCGATAAAGGCAGGAGATAAGGCAGGACTAATAATGAGGGATGGCGTTTTATACGCTGTATCCCCGGAGCATCCCGACGCTGAAGCGTTTGGAATTGCTGCCACAGATGCCGGCCCCGGAGAAGACGTATGCTTAAAGAACTTGATAGGTAATGTGAAACTAAAACTGGGAGAGATCTTGCTAGTTAAACTACCTAGCATAAAAGAAGGCGGATCAAGAGCCGTTGACCTGGCTAAGGTTAGAAAGCTTCATGAGAAGTTCAAACCAGATAGAATAGGCGTTATGGGAGCTGTTGGAATAGCTGTTCTGAATAAGTTAGGCCTCAAAGCCAACCTAGAATTCAGCAGCAGTAATGCAGCTGCTCTAGCTGCTTTTAGAGGGTCAAACGTATTCGTACTCGTTGTTGGCAGAATGGTTAATCGAATGATAGAAGAGATAGACCTGATAAATATCGAACATAATATACATATAATGTATGAGGTTAGAGATGTTAGAATGCCATGGAAGTTCAAGGACTCTTCCATCAGCATATTAAACGCCACGACCTGAATTGTAAGAGGAGTAGTTTTTATCCAAGCTGCTAGCAAGCCAAAAACCAGTATGGGAGTCATACTGGTCTAACGTAAACAGCCAGAACTTTGTATCGTCCTAGATAAACAGTTTGTGCGCGCACGCATTTCTGTTACTCATCAAGTTGCTGCCGTTGTTTAAGCCATTTCTCATGGCACACTCGCACACAAGCGAACTGGCAGTCCCATGGTTTGCATAGAGACGTATCCGGGTGCTTTTTTGCCAGTATCGCCCCTGTGGGGCACATCTTTAGACATAGATCGCAGTTACCGCAAAGGTCCTCGTCAAATGGCTCATCCGGAACCAGCGGCGCATCCGTTACTATCATGGAAAGTGAGACGTAAGTGCCGTATTGGGGAGTGATTATGATTCTGTTCTTGCCGAGCCACCCGAGTCCGGCTGATACAGCCGCCTCCTGAAGCTTACGATAGGCCCCGCGCCATTGACGTCGACGGGCTAGTGTAAGTTCACTGAAGGGGCGCCCTTGGATTTCCTCGGCAACGTCGAATTCCCTTGAAATTGAATGGGCTTTGTATCCTTTTTCGGTTAGAAATTCTCTCAGTTTTTTGTCGATGCGACCAACCAATTTGTCCATTTGACGATACCAGCTTTCTTTGAAAAGGTCACTAGTCTCGTTGTATTTTACTGCGTACACCACAACGGCTTTCGCATCGGAGGTTATGTCCGTGGGCCTATCCTCTACTGGCACGTCATCAAAAATTTTAGGATCAGAAATCCCTATCAAGTCAACGTGATTACGAAAAGCCACTTTCTTAAGCTCTCGGGTCAATGATGAACTATCATCCACTGCCATTTCCGATTCATCTCGATCCAACGATGTTTTTTTGTAGAAAGATGTGACAGAAACAATTAATCGCTATTTAAGCATTGCTGAGTTGTGAAGGTTTTCAGATTGGATACGCCCCACAGGTTCGGCAGTAAGAAGATGAAGATGGTAAAACATTCGAGTTGCAGTGGGGACACGTTTTAGCCTCGGGATCAGTAGGATGGGGCACACCCACCGCTGATCTGTAAATCTCATAATAGAACAATCGCTCCTTGTCTTGAATCTTCACCCCGTCCCTTTCGAGGTACTCTCTCCTTTTCTCCTTGAATTTCTCGCTAGAAATCTTCGAGTCAAAAATCTTTGGAAGAGATTCCCATAGTCCCATACCGATTGCCCCGGGCACTTTAGCCCTCCACGCGACTTCTTTGGTCAGTGTGTTCTCAAAGGCCTTGCGTATAATCCATTTACCCCTTTTCTGACCCCCTTCAACCCGAATCTTGTACCGAGAATCCAGCTTCATGGCAAAGGACTTGAACTCTGGATCAAGAAATGGGGTCTTTACTTCCACGCCGACGGCTTTTCCTAAAGGAACAGACTCAAACGTCATGGTGCTCCACCATCTTTGCAGTTCCAGGTCTAGTTCATCCTTCTCCAAATCGAACAGAGAGCTATATCCAGCGAAGAGCTCGTCGCCTCCGTCACCTGTCATGACCGCATCTACCCCGTTATCCTTCGCCAATTTCAGACCGATAAAAATCCCGATGCTGCCACTTATCTGCATGGGATCAAAGGTTTTCAATGTTTTGACAACGATTGGAATAGTCTCGAACACCTGACTCTCATCGAAGTAGTAGATAAGATGTTTTAGCCTCAGAATCCTACTCATTAACATCGCGTGTTCGACGTCCGGTGCGGGAGCCCCTTGAAGAGCCACCGTGAAGGCCTTCAAAGGAACAAGTTTCGAAGCAACGGCCGCTACCACGCTCGTATCCAATCCGCCCGAAAGAAGAACGCCCTCGGCAAGATTTCTCTTCACAGCGTCTCTCAGTAACGAACGGAGCTTGAGGCAAATATCCTCTAAATCCCTAACCAATGCCTACACCGCCCCACAAAATCAGCCTCAAAAAATATCAACTTTACGGTTAATAGGCGAGATTTTGTCCTATTTGCGGAACCAACGGAATTTGGAAAATCATGCACGCGCGGCTGGGACAAATGGGGGTTCTAGAACTCCTTAAATTTGGTGAGGATAAACCAGGCGTACTTGGAGAACTAGAACCGTTTGTGAGCGATGTTTTCAAGGGGTTGCTTGCTGACTTGTCATCGGAAACACTGACTAGTAAAATCTGAGAACTGAAGTCAGCGCGTGTGGCATCACAGGAACAGGGAAGTGATCACCCAAGCAAAAAGAATCAGAGGGATTAGTACAAAGAGAAAGAATAGGAGAATTGCTATGTCGCGTATCCGAAGCGCTCGAATAATGTGCTCAACTGACAGCTCCTCAAGCGCATCGCCGACGACGTAATACCCCGGCTTTTCAAGTTGCACCCTCAAAGCACCGGCCATAGCAGCCACAGGCCATCCATGATTTATACTCTGAATCTTGGCTTGGTCCCTGCGAGCGATGTTCCACGAATTTCTGTAGTCTTCACGTAGGATGGCTGACGCTAGAAATATGAGAAAAGTGCATAATCTCTGCGGAATATAGTTAACGATCGTGTCTAGGACCGCTGAAAACCAACCCACATTAACATTTTCAGGATCCTTGAATCCAATGGTTCCATCCAAGATGTTAACTACTTTGTAGGCGAAGGCTCCTGGCACTCCGAATAGACCAAAGTAAAAAAGGGCAGAGAGCTTAAAATCCGCGAGATTCTCAGCCATCGACTCGATTATAGCGGAAACTATCTGTTGGCTGTTTAAATTTTTTACATCCCTTCTCGACCACATAGAGGCCATCTCCCTCCCTTGAACAACATCGCCCTCACGAAGAATGCGAACAGCCCTCAAAGCGTATTCCTTTTCTTGATTAATGGCAAAGGTGAATTTCAAAAGAAAAGCAGCAACAACCACATACAAAAACAGATTAAAAAATCTTAGAAGATTCAACACAAAATAAATCGGTACCGTGAATGCTACAATCAAAATCAAAGCAAGAAAAGCTCCGCTGATTTTCTCGAATCTCGGTCTTTTACTCCTAAAATACCACTTAACTTTGCCTACTAACACGCCGATCCAATAAGTGGGATGGTACGTATAGGGAGGCTTCCAATAAGGTGGTCCAAAGGGCTCCCCAACAACTAAATCTATCACTATCGCCAATAGAAGCGTCAGCAAAGGCGCCAGCAAGAAAGCTAGGAATCCAGCCAAATCTAGGGGCAATCTCTATCACGATGAACGAATACTCAGCAAACTCTAAATTAAGGGTTCCTCAAAGCTCTCTGGCAGGTCTCGATAACCTCTTTTGCAAGTATATAGAGTCTCAAGCTAGCTCCAGTTGGATGAAAAATTATCGCATAAGAATATTTAAGATACCACTTGATCTCGCAGATCTAACTTTATTTCTATGCGGAGAAGTTTTATACCCATACAAAAGAATCTTGAAATACGATAGAAAATGAAAAACCTCTACAAA
>Ga0224501_10004758_pt1 | contig 10707 bp, 8 predicted proteins | sample SF_Oct11_sed_USG_4_FD_169105 | JGI IMG/M metagenome (GOLD analysis project Ga0224501, IMG submission 169105) | Sediment microbial communities from San Francisco Bay, California, United States - SF_Oct11_sed_USGS_8_1 | ecosystem: Environmental > Aquatic > Marine > Sediment | place: USA...
AACAGAATTCCGCAACCGAAAGTAGGTGTTAGCGTAGTAGTTTAGGCAAATGTCAAGGTAACCACAAAAAGACTTGATTACTACGTTGGGATGACGAATCATGAACAATTGTCCGGCCCTAATAGGGGAGTTAAAGTTGAGAGAGGACAACTCTGACCCGATTGAAATCTATCTTAAACTCAACTGCCCTTCCTCACCGCTACTGTGTCTTTGCGTGCTCACGGCAAAAAATTTGTCCAAAAACCTCAGTCGCGAGTATGCGGATGCACCTATTATTATTTCTTGATGGTCATCTATCGAAAAAGCATACCCCAATTTCGTTGTTGCATGTTCAGGATGTGAATCGTCTCCACATGACGAATATTGATGATGCATTATGGATACACACATGATAGAACAGATACCATTTTAAAGTCATGCGGAGGTACGGTGGTGAAATGTTAACATACCTTATTCCTATGTAGCTGTGAGTGTGGACGAAAACTGCCTTCTCTCCTAACTGGCCAATGTACAAACTATGACTGCCTCAAGTCAGATATACTGGATTTCACACCAGGTGACCTATATTATAGTCTCAAGGTCGAGTTATCAGACTACAGTGGAACTCTCAACAACTGTAAAATCTCTGCAGAGACGGTTGCGAGTATGCTGCAAGTGAAGGTAGGGGGCGGTTATAAAAAATGGTTGTTAGCTTAGTTCAGCTCAGGACTATCCACTCAGTCTCGTATAACGAAAAATTTCATATGGAATAAGTGCGTCCCATGTCGGTTTCGAATCCCGGTGTCGAATAATGGAGGGCCTCCATAGAGTTTCCTTCTCTATGCAGACTGCGCAAACAGATGGGTTCACAATGACGCACCCTGGGGAACTCGGAGTCGGAGACTGCCCATTTCTGCTCCACGCCGAACAACTGTTCTGTCATGGCGACACAAAATCAAAGCTCAGGTCTATGCGCTCAACCTAGTAAATGCCTCATACAGAATCACCGGGTAGCTTACTAGTTGCATGAACCATGTGAGAAGTAGTCTTCCACTATGCCCCACCTTGCCTAGGCCTTGTGATTTCACTAGAATGTGCACCATCATCTGTCAAGACAGACGGACGGATAGATGGCTGGATGCCATGTCAAACATGTCTCATCATAATTATATCATAATTCCAGTTGTCAGCCTTTCCAACTTGACAACTGCTTGTATTCAGGATGATGCATACGGTTGCCACCCCCCCATGAGAGGATGACACTATATATAGGTGGTTGATGGCCTCCTTTACGATTTGAAGCCAATGGGCCTAAAGTTTAAAATATACAGCTAGCTCTGAATTTTTAGAGAAACTCTATTCCGTGGAAATATGAGCTATAAGGGAGCAAAATTGAAAATAAATATATTGCAGAGTCCAGGATAGCTCGATTGGTAAAAAGCTTGGATCTGGAATTTATGGATCACAGGTTCTAACCTCATTGCTAGTGGGGTGTTTTTTCTGGTATAGGCCTTCAGTAAGCCTCTCACTCCAAATTGCTAGCCTGGCTTCGGAACACCACGGTAAAAATAATGGAGGTCCCAACCAAGATAAAATTACTCCATGGTCCAAGATCCACCTCTCTTTTCTCATAAGAATAACCGAATTCTTGGTGGGTGACGTGTAAACAAATGGTTTGGGTTGACTGGCCTCAGACTCTGGGGACCATTCATTCAGTATTGTAGCTCATACTCCATACTGACTCAGTGGGTGCTCTGGAACGGTGAAGCTGGCCATGGGCTTAGTCAGCTTCTACTACGCCAACCCTCTGCAGCCTGCAACTTCATTGCTATGGTATAGTCGAATAAGGACTGATGTCGGGCTTTCATTCAGAAGCGCATGGTTACTGTAATTCCATGCACTATCATTATCACCATTCATTCTTCAACAGCCAGAAAAGTTCATACAGATGACAGATGAGACCAAAACTGTCCTCAAGTGGAAATTTCTCTTTGAAAAGTGCCAAGTCATTCTGAAGGTAAAAAATCACCAAATATTACGGAATCACTGAACCTGTACATGGGGCTAGTGCTATGAAAATAACTCAGTAGCTAGAGGTTAATAAATGCTGGGTTCAGGTTTTAGTCATACAGTGTGCCGCTGTGAGTGTGAGCTCTTTACATAATTCCTGGTCTTAGTCCTCTAGAACAACCGTTGGGTACAAGCGTGAAATAATAAAATGGGTTTGTGTATGTAGATTTTGACAACTAAGTTCAGAGGACACACCGAAACCCCATCAGATCATGATATTCCTGAGATAATAAAACCAGATCAGAGAAGGCGCTGTCTGATAACCAGCACTTCCCCCACTCGCCACTTAGTCTTACTGCTCTCATATTTTACTTTTCTTGGGTGGCGTTTTTACTGTTACGGTAAAGTTGCTGGGTTATAGATACTTGTTTTTTTCACCCGTTACAGCTTAGACAGTTCACATAGTTCGGAGCCCACCATACACCATTTATCAAGGATCGATTTAACCCTCAGTGCATGCAAGGCATGTATTTTAGGCTTACAGAAATGGCGATTTCCCGGTCAGTTTGGTCATCCTGCAGTACACACCTGTATCTTGCGATGACTACCTGCAGAATATGGACTGACCAAGGCTCATCTTACTGGAGGTATGACTGCCTTGAACCCAAGAATATCTGTGTCTAGGGATACAATTGGATTATGTTTTATATTTTGGAACAGGTCACTCTGTTATATGGATCGCTATAATGCATTCTCATCAACAAGCATCACTGTATGTGTTCTCAATACACATAAAACACAATCTATAGTTGGTATCAAATTTTCAGCACTTTTACAAATTACTCATTTTTATTCAGGTCAGCGTATATTTCAAGATAACATTGCATTATGTCGCCTTGATGGCGGAGCGGTTTTGGTCCAGCTTGAATTAGTCTCTGGCAGATTTGATCATGATCTTGATGCCGGTGCCTGCCATGGCTGCTTTATAAGCATCAGGTGTCTCCTCGAGAGTAAAGCGATTGGTGACGAGCGGTTTCACGTCAACTCGGCCTGTGGCAATCATATCCAGTGCATCTTGATATCTATTCGGGGAAGATAATGGAGTTTATGATTCTATAGGCAGGAAGATTGAAACAAATAGTTAGGGGAAGATAACCCTGTGGGTTGAAAACCCTCTGGTCTTTTTGATGACCAAACCAGTGAGTTTCTACAGTTCAAAAATTTTTTAATCTTTGCGCAAAGGTTTTGAATTTTGGTTATTTGGTGAACTTTGTTGCTATGGTATAGTCGGAATAACCACTGACGCCGGGATACACTTCCCAATGGCAACTTCATGGGGAGAAGGTACTGACTGGGCGATAGACTCTTACCATGCCAACTTTTTCACTGAACAAGCCACTTGTATAGCCCAAGCTGCTATGAAGTATACAGAATAACCCATCTGAAGGCAAGTAGGCCTATTGTCCGAAAATTGAATCTCGGTAAAAAGCCGAACTACTATTTTTGTCATTTCATGATCAAGCAATGACCAAATAGGGTTGATCAGAAAGCAGATTTGGCTGACTTACGAGTTGCAATAGCGGAATACACCTCTGATGTCCACTTCTCTCACAGCTGCATTCACCACTGGGATGGTAACAGTGGGTGGGCCCAATCCAACCAGTACCACAACACCTCCGGACTTAGTAGCCTGTAACAAAAGATATATGCACAGTCACAAATCAATGTTAAGTGTTTTAGAACTGAAATACCTCCGTCTTGCTTTAAACAAAAGAATTATCTATCAAATGTTTTCAAAGGTACCAGGTTTCAGTGCACATCTTTCAATTTTAGATTTGAAGGCTTGTTGATTTTACAAAATCTTTCAACCATAAAAACTGCCATATCCTTCCTTACATAGATAGCGAGTTGAATTGCACTTTCTGCTCCGCTGCACTCAATGGTGATCTCCGGCATGCCTCCCATCGCATCCTTGACCCTTACAGCCATTTCCTGTCCATCTTTAGTATCAGCGAGAATAACGTGATCTGCGCCTAGCTTCTTGGCAAAATCCAGACGGGATTGGGAAATATCTACAAGAGAAGACAGTCTTCCGTCTGACTCTTGAGATTTTAACATTTCTCGGCGAGGGTTTCCATGTTGTTTATTGACCTTGAAATCATAAGGGGTCACTGCATACAGCGGAGTACAAGAATCAAATTGTATGGCTTGGAAGGATGAATCGATGAATGGATGGATAGAGCCAGCACTATAGTTCAGTGGCTAGAGCGCTTGCCCAGATCTTTACTTTCTGGGTTCACATCCTTGTCATCACTGGCTCCAAGGGAGTATGAGCTCCTCCCAAAACCAACAGCTCCTACCTCTCCAGACCATAATTGGTTGCAGTTAGGTTCTCCGATTGCAAACCTAGTCAGGCCTATTACCCGCTAACCCTAAGACAAGAAATTATTATGGGAAGGCTGTCCCAAAATCAATGTTGATGATAGATTTTGTTTGATCTGTCTGCACGCGAACCACGAACGTTCCCAGATGAAAAGGTTGCATATGCAAAGAATTGTGGCTTGTAAGTTGTAACACCATAGCTAGAAGCGAGTAATCTCGTCTCAACTAGACATCAACACAGATCTATATTCATTGCTCTACCTTATTATTGGTAAAATGACAAGTAACTGTTATACTGTATAGGCACATAGACCACAATGTGAGTTATATTCTCTGTACGATTATACAGGATCCCCATGTCCACATAGTCCCCTTCTTAATAAGACCCTTTGACCAAACAATCACCAACATTTAATTTTCCAGGGTCAGCTTTTATAGAGAAGATTTGGAGCTTTCAGATGATGTTATGTTTGGCATAATTGGCCTAGTATTTCCTTAAAAAAAACTTCGTTGACACCAGGCTATTTCGCATAGGATACAATGGCAGCCTCGATTTCGTAATCACCAGCAAGTCTCGTGAAGATAATATCAAGATCTGCGTTAACGTTATATCTCTGTTTCTATGTCTCTGGGTACCCACCCTATGACCCTTGTGAAAGCTAGCCACTCACCAGTCACACATACCGCATTTGCTCCCATGGCTTTAGCACTCAGCATGGACACCAGGCCAATTGGCCCGGCTCCACAAACCAGCACCTTTTTGCCTATGGAGACGTTGGCTCTCTTGCAAGCATGCACTCCGACACTCAGGGGCTCCAGTAAAGCCCCTTCTTCCATCGATACATGGTCTGGCAGCCTATAGATAACCATGACAGTCTTAAAGACCGCATTTGCATGAAAGACCATTTTTTACAAAATGTCTCATAATAAAACCAAATGATCAGCACACTCTGCTGATCTTTTTTAAAGGTATTAGCGCACTTCAATTTCCCATTCCGGAGTTGTATTCCCATGTTGCCCTCATTATCTCGGCTGTGGCTGATTCAACCAAAACTGGTGATGTACGTCAATGTCACCTACGGTTCTTGGCAAGTCACCCATAGTTTGACCTTCAGTTCAGAACCCTATGAGCAATTGGTTGCCCGAACTGAACAATTAACCGCAGAGAGACTAATAAAAAAAAAAAGAGACATTATGTCCAAGTGTAGGGTGGCCATCTACCCTTGCCATTGCACCCTTGGATGACCCTGGCAGTAGAAAATGTACCTCTAGTACTACTGCTAGTGAGTTGGCACAAGATTTGATCGAAACCATAGGAACAATAAAAGGGGTAAGAGTTGTCCAACAAATAATAGCATTAATCTATTACACTGCAATTGTGACTCTGGCTCAGTTTGTTAATGAAAACTGCAGACTCACTTGAAACAAAAGTCAGCAGCGAGTATTGTCTTCCTTGTCAGTGTTCCCAGCTGATAGGGAGGTGTGGCGTAGAATGTAACGTCAGGACAGAGGTTGTACCTGCCGCCCTTACAGTACTCACATCTTCGGCAGGGTACTCCCGGCTCCATAGCTACTCGATCTCCTGATGAAGAAGTGATAAATTAGCGGATGGCGAACTGGGTTTTGGGCCAGGGGTCATTGGTTTGATCCTCAGGGTTAGGGTAATTACTAGCAGAGGCCAGCCTTATTTTAGACATCTGAGAGCCACTGGAATTGACTTTTATATGACACAATTCTATAACACTAGGTTATAACATCATTTGGGCCTACCCCAAGGGCACTGCTTTAGTGAGTTGGAATCCCACTGCTAGCGGGATTCGGCCACCTGAGGCGAACATAAAGCTCACTTCAAACGGCTGAGCACACACTAGATGCTGGCAAAGCCGCACTAGGAATGATGTTTTAATGGGAGCAATTTGGCAGAAAGGGAGTACAGCTCCACCTTCGAAGTTCAGCACACTCTCAACGCAGCGTGCTGGAAGGTACACCTTCAGATTCGTCCGTTTGAAGTGTGCATTAATGCACAACTCCAGCGAGCTTTTTGTTTTAAATTGCACGTAATGTTAGATCCTGCAGTATATCCCCACCAGTGCATAAAGTTTAAAGTGTATAAGAGGTTGCATCAGATTCATCTTAGACAGTCGGTAAAAACACGGTGGGTGCGAGTAAAACTCTTTGTACTCTCCGGTCGGAAAGTTGAGACTTAGCAAACTAGCGATGTTTTTCGTTCATGACGCCTGATGGCTAGGCGATGAGCGTCCTGTGGTTACTTGTTATTTAGTTCATTGGTTATGCTTACCAAGGACAGTTTGTACAGCATAGTCCTTGACAACAGCCGAAAGATTATTATACCCGGTGCCTTGCTAAGGAAGATCAATCGGCGGCCATACCGACTCCAAATTATTTTTGCATATTTTGGATTCTCATCAAAAATTCACAAAGAATGGCTTATATCTTTGTATGTTGAGTAAATTTTCGAATAAATTGCTTGAACAGCAAAACAGCTTTGTTTTCTGTTAAGATCATATAAGTCTGTATAGCGAGTCAATAGTCATACCTTATCAGGCATTTGAGGCAGCAGGTTTTGAGCAAGATCTTCCAAGAAATGAGATCATATGACCGTGTTTTTCAATTCACAAACACTTTAGGGCCACTTTGTGATTGTTATTGATCCATATCTTTCCTCACATGAAAGGGTAAGACTCCGAGTTTTTTGCCAGGCAATGCGCAGAACATGATTTTGGTTCACTGGCCCCTAACCAAGAACCTGAGAAAGGCACCATAGAATATTCGGGCAACACCACAATGCATCAGCATTCTTCATTCATCATCACAGCTTTAGTTGTCAGTTGGACAAGGAATCTTATGCCATTAGTTTAAATGAGCTTTCGAGGTACGAGAGAAAAGTTTTTTCAAACCAATGTTATGACCATCATATTTACTTCTACAGAAAAATAACAAGAATCAGGAACAACTCTGCCGCTGTTCCTCAGCTTACCAACTTCCAGATTTGTGACACCAGGTCCAAGTTTACAGACAGTGCCAGCTGACTCATGTCCAAGTACCATTGGATCCTTAACAACAAAATCTCCGATGTAGCCTTTGGTGAAATATGATACATCTGACCCACATATACCAGTGGAATGGACAGCTATCTGCACCTCTGAAATGAAGTTATGAGCTGTGTTAAAGTCGGATTAAACGTCGAATCTACTCGTTTAGAAAAGTCCCATACAGAGAAAAGTCAACGTTTGGGGTGAGTTCAGAACTGCCTACCACACACATTCGCCTCTGCCCAGCAACCCTTCTCGGTGATAGGGGCGAGCCTTATTTTCACTTTTCATTAAACAGAATCAATCTAATGTCATAGACTTTCAGCAAATGGGCTGCAAAATGGAATTGCCATAGACGATTGTACAAAATATGGCGGGAGCACTGCTCTAATGCAGCAAGGAATGCCAAAACACGTATACACTTAGTCGATGGCTTTGCCGCCTATACGCGACTTCACTAAGCAAAAATAGCACAGGCAGAAGCTTGCCGGAATGCCTGACACAGGTCAGGGTTTCTGAATACCTCACCTCCTTCCTTGGGTTCAGGTGAAGGAAACTCCTCCTGCAAGGTACATTGTATCGATGAATGAAATTTGCAGGGTAGAAACTTTTGCAATGATAAACTAATGACTAAATGAGTCAGACTCAATGCAACTGCAAGTTGGAATTAGTTTGAAGGTGGAGGAAAGGGGCCGTGCAAGCTTTCTTGCATTCCAAGGCGAGTTAGAGTTAGATCTAGTCCCTGATAGTGATACTGATCGTACGTTTCCTTCCGCAGTCAGCGTTGCTGGCAATAAACACCCACTGCCAGTGACTAACTTTAGATTAACTTAAGTCGTAACTTACTACAATAGAATAAGTAGGTTCTATTAGTATTACTATTAGGCTATCAGTGTTACTAACAGAGCTAAGCGATTGGTGCGAAACAGCCAGTAATTCATTTTCATCCACAAACTCAACGTCCAAGTCATGCAGAGGAACTGGATCATTCGTGGATGATAAGTTTGATAACCTATTAGTAATAGTATTAGTAATGCCTAGTTTTAAATTTAAGTTAAGTTGTTTTGTTTATTTACTATTTAACTTAAGTATTTTACTTTTAGTTTTTACTTTTACTATTTACTATTTAGCCACATACCATCCGGAGGTCGAATTTTCCGTACAGAACCGCTGACAGATTGTCATCAGCCATCCTTAGTTCAAATACGACAACCTGTGAACACCGTACAAACTTTCAAGTCTCACAAGTCGCCCCCAAACTGATTTGCGACTGAGCTGTCCGGTGTTTGAGCTTGCACATGGCCTGGATTTTGTTTGACCTTTCACACACCCAATCGGCACACCTATCAGTCATGTGACACGTGTAGAGCCCCCTTACTTGTTCCCGGACATAGAAACCACGTGATATTATTCCACCACGTGGCTCTCGGCTGCGTCCAAACAAACCGCGGCCGCCGCGCTCTCGGTGCACTGCATGCCTTTAGTTTATAGTTTATTTATATCGACTAACTAACTTTCTCAAGTCAAGGCTAGTGCAAGGAACCACTAGAAACGTGAGTGTAACTGCGGGACAGTCCGTGTGACAGTGTCTCTTCTATGAATAATTAACCCGTTACCAGTCCAATGTTACCCCGTTTCTTAGCTCTCTAGACCTAGGGCAGGCTAGTCTATGATATGACGACCTGAATTAGTGAATACCGGTTGTGGTCAACTACACTACAGTCAGTCACGTCAGTGTCACTAGACTAGTCAGTGACTCAGTCGCACTTACATTTACAAGTTACTGACTTACTCAGTGACTGACTGTGACTGTGAGTGACTCACGCTCACACTGTCACTGTGGCAGTGTGTCAATCACTTGGCTTACGAGTTACGTTACTTGTCTTATCATTTATGACTAGTCAGTAACTGTAAGTCACTGACTGATTCAGTGATTGAGTGACTAATTACTAACTTAAGTCTTCACTGAGTTAAGTCAGCCACCGAGTGTGAGTCAGTCGGTGAGTGAGTGAGTCACTCACTCTCTCTGAATTAAGTTAGTGACTTAGTCACTAGTTTAGTTGAACTTGAAGGGAGTTACTCACTTACTGTTAGTTTTGGTCCATGAACAATGACTGAGTGAGTGGCTCGCTCACTCCTTCAGTTCAGCCACTGAATAGTGAATAGTGAATGAGTCACTGATCCACTCTCACCGGAGTGGCTGAGGACTGACTGAGCGGGAGCCTGAGGTGAGTCACTGAGTGCGTAGTCACTCCCGCCCTAGTCACGCTCATGCTCTAGTCACGCTCACGACAGTCACGGACTGAGTGTGAGTCACTGACTATTGGCTGATTCAACGAGAGTCGTGAGATCTGCGATGGTGACTAGTTAGTCAATTATGTATACGCGTTGTACCACTAGGGCTGGTGGTAACGGTGGTGGCGGCGGAACTGGTAGTAGTAGCACCAGTAGTGTCAGTACCCGCTGCAACTAAAAATCACGTGTCCACATGATTTCATTTTAGTATAAACAATTTCCTGTCCAATCTTCAGTTTATAGATGGGTGTGCAACAGTCTTGTGGCCTATAATATTCCATGCAAATAATATGGCGGGCTTATTGCGCTGTTTCAGATGGTGAACCGCTGGGCTTTCGGATGCGCAAATCAAACAGAGACGCCAGGAGTACCCTTTCACAGATTTCCACCGGAACACCAGGAGCCTCCGAGATGCCAGATCTGGCTCACCGAAGTGAACAGGGCTTTGTCAACTACTTCAAGCAACCTCCTAGAACCAGGAGCTCACTTTTAAATTTGCTCTTTTTCGATGATATATCTATTTATCCCATAGTGCGGGGCCAGGATCGTTCAGTTGGTAAAAAACCCGGATTCAGAGATTTCATAGCGAAGTTAAAGCAAGATGATCTACCTCTAAGTTAGATTGTGTCTGTAGCCTTAAAGTTTCCCGGAAGGAGTGATGATGACGCTGTGTGTTCCTATAGTATGTAATATTTCATGAGGCTCTTTTTAAACTGGAATGCTTTGCAGAGGATGAAAGCATTTGCTGAAGACTGCTGTACGAACCATCAGTAGCGGCCACAGCCGCACAACAAAATGAGTGTAAGACAAATCCTCCAGATGCGGTCACGACAGAGCCAGGTATGTACCTGATGATGACTAAGTCCTTTACCAAACACGCTATCTTTTAATAAAATGACAATTTTTGTAATGTCTGTTTTCAGCCCACTCTGGGGTGAGTAAAGCAGCGTATCTGTGTGGTCATTTAATGTTGGCCATAGAATGCTAG
>Ga0224501_10004759_pt1 | contig 10705 bp, 6 predicted proteins | sample SF_Oct11_sed_USG_4_FD_169105 | JGI IMG/M metagenome (GOLD analysis project Ga0224501, IMG submission 169105) | Sediment microbial communities from San Francisco Bay, California, United States - SF_Oct11_sed_USGS_8_1 | ecosystem: Environmental > Aquatic > Marine > Sediment | place: USA...
AGTAAGCATAAAGTAATTCTCTAAGCGGATAACTCTATGGCAGTAAGAGAACTATCTGCCAATTCAGTGGCCAAGGTTCAGGCATATGACCTCTTGTGCAGCTTTTGAAATGAGTAACCGCATTTTTATGGCACATGGTATTGAAAACGGCCTGCATTATCCAGTGCAATCCACTGGTATTTCCAGACAAGATTAAGTATACCAGCGCAGAAAAGAAATAATGAAAACATGGTATAACCACCGATAACGCATTATAGTACGCTCTATACCCGTCTGCCCTGGAGGCCATAGTGCAGCCAAAGGTACAGTAAAGCTACAAGCCTGGAAAGGGTTGGGCATGATTGGCACAGGGCCAATCTCACTCTACCAGAGTATCCACGGACTCAGTGTGAAGCATTACACTCAGTGTGCAGCATCAGTGAAGCATGACTGAGGGAGTAGTCCTGGGAGGTTGGGAGGGGGGCTTGGGTGTCAGTTGGGAGGGTCAGTCAACCGAAGTCAAGTTGATACATATCATCCTCATCCTCACCTCATCGAATATATCACAGACTCTGAATGGAGCACCTCTTGATTGCACAAATGACATGAAACACATGGATTCTAGAACCTTCTTTGAGAATTCGCATTCTATAAGATTTCTCATTCCTAGGAATTTAGCCTGAAATCAAAAGGCAGCAATGAGTTAACATAACAGTTTTTGACGGGAGATCAGCAACAAGACCACTTGAACAAACAACATGAATGGCATACTTTCTACTCAATCATGGTGGTAGTTGCTTTAATGTCTATTCGGCAAAAAAGCAATTAACCAAGTCTCCATTGCCGCAAGGATGTAAAAGTTTACATCAGTATGCGCTAGGAATCCTATACCCTTTAGACAGTTAAAATCTAGCGAGCCCTCAAATAAATGACAGCTTGGGACCGACAAAATTGTCTTCACAATAGATATCTTCTAGATCACTGTTATTTAAATGGAATTCAATTTTGAGGATTACCAAATAGACTGGTCGGAAAAGCATTGCTGCTTAGGGTCACTCCCTAGAAGACGTGGTGAGATCACTAGGTTACCTTATGGAACTGAATGACTGATGATGTTCCTGGCTCAGAATTGTGTATTCGGACTATTTGAAGACACGCTCTGTAACCACTAAACAGTTCCGCGAAGAAGCGAATGAACGCCGATCGAATCTCTTTGTCCAGACGTTCCATGTCAGTTGTCTTGTTAACGTCTTTGGGGAAAGCTGAGTCGGCATGAGACAGATCTGGGTTCAGCAGCTAGGAAATAAACCATGTGTAAATTTATTACATACAACACTTTTTTTGACCAATAAACAAAGCTGCTCGCAGAAGGGAAGGAAGGCTTACCACATGGAGACCATTTTTTGGAGTGGATAATTTCTGATACACCAAGCTAGCACAATCTGAACTTGTGACATAATCCACAGGTCAAACACATGTTTCATAATGAACTGATCCCCATGTTAACAGATCTAGTGCTAACCATACTGCTTTTCAATGTGAAAAGTTTACCATTCAATAAGAGATAGCCCAGAGGGCTTCCGCACTAAAAGCTTGTGACACAGCCAGACTATCAATGTCGGCCTCAGATTTTACACTTACATTTTTCCAACAGGTAAACATCAGACAGTAGTCAGATTTAACTGAGCTTTAACTTTAGGAGAAGCTTTCCAACGGTATCAAGGTTAAGGCATTGACTGCTATGGAACAATGGTCGCATGCATTCTGGTCCAACCTGGCCAAGATTACATATACATCAAAGAGAAGACAACTCACCAGACTGAGGCTATCTAGCAGCCTTGTATTCATTGGCTCCGGTATAATAGGTATATGCACACATTCTGGTATTTTTACATGGCCGCTGTCACAATCCACTATGATTACGTCTAGAAGATCGAGCACTTGACTCCGCACAGATGCGTGTATACCGGCTATGAATGGTGTAGGTGTGCTAAGCACTTCTACCAATGCTGCAGGCAGCAACGGGATGTACACATAGCTGGAAGTACAAGGGAGTCGTTAGGCTTGAGAGATTAGCTTCACAGCATCGCCGGCCATGTTGCTTAATTTCTAAATTGACATGCCTCTTGATACCTACGTTTTGCCTCTGTTTATACTCCACATCATGGGTACCTCAGTAGTGTCTTGCCAGGGAGTCTCTGACTAACAGGGACACTTTGTCAGACCTCGGGAACTAATGGCCGGTCAGCATTTCTGTCACCAGCATTAAACTCTCCCCCCCCCCCACAGTCACCGACCGCTAGGACACGGCTTCGAAATCACGCTGGCCAATTGCTCTAACAACTTGGCCTTTGAAAATTTCACCAGTGATAAGTTTCTATAGAGAACCCAGTACTGACCTGTACTTGAGAGGATATAGAAGGGCAGAGAGCGCATTACTGGCCTGAGCTAGCCTGCTGTAACTCTGTGAGGTGAACAGAATCTTGTGATCGGTGAGAGCAGCGCAGACAAGCAGCACCACATTATGAATTCCTACAAAAGACATATTAATCTCCTTGGGGAAATGTGTGCGGAGACAATTGGATACTTGGACAATTGAAGGGTAATATTGGGTCATCTTCGCAGTTACAAACGGAACCAGCACCCGTTGGTATGAGAGACAAGCTAGGTCTTCTAATGATTGATTGGGGCACTTGAGTACCAACGTAGGCTCTTGGAACATAGCTGGTTAAAATCACTGCAAAACTCGAAATAGTATCAAGACCTTTTCCGCCCACTTGCAGCCAATTGATATGCTGAATGTTAAATTCAAATCATTCGGAGATTTGGCAATGTCTGTCAGACTTGTCAACTTTAATTTAGGGTTATACAAGTCACTAAACTCTTTTTCGAACTTTCCTGATCAAACTTATCAAAACAGACATGCATGATAGAAGACTAAAGAGACATGATTTGAGCTCAAACACTCTAGTACTGGTAGTTGCTAGTTTGAAGTGGGTAGCTGATTAATACCATATTTAAACAGCAGTAGATACATGTAGTTAGATATGTAGGTTCATTACTCATCATTCTGTGATCACTAGCTTCAAAGATTAAGGTTAGATTAGGTCCAATTGCCATAGATCAGTAATCATCATGAGACGATAACTGTACTCAAAATTCAGTTCACTATCACTAGGATTAGAAGCGGATTGACCAATATAGTTGTGCATCCGCTTCACCTCATTATCCTACTAGTCTACCGCATTCAAATTTTGAAAGCATATACGCATAGCTATCTCAGCCAGATCTCATAAAGGCACAACAGGTCGATAACGAACAAACGCTCTAGACAGAACTGTAACTCCAGTGACATTTACGTTAAGCTAGATCCGAGAATTCAATATCTAGGCAGACATTAACAGATTCCTTTTGATCCCAGTTGCTGGATAAAGCCTGGCCTAATGAGTCTCCCATTGCTTTTAGAGCCGCTGGTTAGATTGATATAGGCGTTTTCAGACTGAACTATCACAGAGACCTGGGAATTCGTTATAGAGGAATGCAATGCTATTAACCAGGCTACGAGCTGGCAATTAAGATGCCTGAAGGGTGAAACTGGCCCTTGGGATGATTTAGAGGAGTCCATCACACCTGTGATAGGTACGCTGGAGCTACCTTAAATTTCTCTTGCACTCACATCTCATCAACAAGTTAAGAAATGAGCACCAAGAAAACAGATAGACGTAGGACAATACCGAGTACAATGTAGAGAGTTATCCTCTCTTAACACGATGCCAGCCTTTTACAGTGAAGGTTTTGTAACCAGGGTTCGGAACAGGAATTCATGCCAGCATTCCTGTGGCATACTGTGAGAGGTCAGGTCTTAAGAATGCAGGTAGTGACATTAAGAATAAATTTTATACTTTATACTTCATAGCTCTAGGTTTGCCATAAGTCATGACGCTCCAGCTCCAGATGACATAATAACATAGTTTATGAAAACCTACAACCTGCTTGACCATACATCAAAGTTTCTGGGATAATTATCCATTTTCTCAGAATGATTTGCATTTCCTGAAACAGGCAACTGACCTAGTTCCTGAAAGAGTATGGCCACAGTCTTCTTGGTGGCGGGGATGGTGGTGCTCAGCGGTGGTTGCAGACACTGCCGATCTCCTGCTCCGATGGTAAATCGCACCTGCGGTCCTCCTAAAACGCAGCAAACACTATTCGGTACGGGGTTTTAGAGAGGAGAGAAGAGTAGACCATTGGCAACTAAAGGCAGTGCGTAAGCGCTAGCGCTACTACCCATTTCTGATTTAAGTACCCAGTAACAGCTGCACCATTGAATTTGGAGATAAACGAAACTAATGGCCGAGTCCATAGTAAAACTCCACATTCCGCATCATTAATCCTGATTCGAGATTCTAAACAGAATTTTGAATTAAATACACATTTCGCGCAGTGCTGTGAACTCATAATCTAATGAATACCTACAGGCATAAAATTATGGTCACTCAAATGAGAGTGCTGGAGCCAGGTTTCATTCGGCATTACATAGTTACAATCTCTAACCCGTTACACATGTAGATGGGTCACCTAATAGAGTAAAGCGGGTTTCAATTCGAAAAAGCGGCAATAGTAAATCACATGCCCACATCAGACGTTAGTGAAGGCAAACTCTTCACACTAAAATCCCCAATTCTCTTAGATATGGCACACCATAGAGTTATTCTTCTCTATGCAATACACTCACCACCAGGTTACTTACCCAGACTAAGTGGTTTTATTATCGAGAAGTATTTCGTACTAGTAGTACTCAGTTGTCAGCACTGTCATGAGTTCTTCCATATCTTTTAACTCAAATGTTTTTTTATCGATTAGGGCCGTAGAGTGAGGCGATGTAACAGGCACGGTACTTACCCGCGGGAGGGACCATCACCGCACCGAGGATATTGCCTACTAGCTCTTCCAGCTTACAGCTGTAGTTGCCTTCTACATAGACTGTATAGATAACACCTAAACAGTTCTGGAAAAGAAATGATTCAAAATTCAATTTATGGCGATTTGCAAAACTTTGAGTTGGGTGAGAAAACAGGTAGAATCACAAGAAGTTTTGAGGACAGATGCAGCATGCCAGGGGGTACCAAGGTCACACATCCTCCCCTGCAAACAAGCCATGATGGCATTTACCAACAGCAGAAGTAGTTCATCCACATGATTCAAAACAATGAACTCTGATCACAGCAAATCCCACATGAAGTTAAACTAGGTTAGTACACTACTATGTACAGGTCTATTTCAAAGTGGCAGAATCTTAGATACAGAGATGACACAGCCAGCGCTACTAGATTAGTGCGTGACAGTAGTTGCCTTCACTTCTTATAACACTGACATCTGCTAATAGCGGACAGTCTGTAGTGATTTATCGTATATTATTAGGCTTCATAGCTGCATTCAGGTCATTGAATTTTGGATTAGGAATACATGCATCATTGCCATCCCTGGTTTTCTACCTACTGGAAGTATTGATGATGGATTGGCTTGTAGTTGCATAATGCTAGATGGGTGGGTAATCAGACTTCAAAGGCTTACTAGCATTGCAGCGAAACTTCGCAAAATCCATACTGCGCTATCACTTTACTTTCAGTCCAAGTAATGAAGTAAAACAAGACAAAGCAAACCAAAACGCAAGCCATTCTCTGGCTCGGATATCTCAAATATCCCATTGAGTAGCACCGTTACCGTACCGGCACACAGTCCCAAGCATTTGGTACGTTCAAACTAAATAAATTGATGATTCAGCCTCATCAAACCATGGACAGGTGACTGGTGACCTGTCATTGCTATACGAGGGATGACATCATGTGAACAGCTGTTGGTCAAGCCAATATGCCAGCTGATTATGATTGTTTCGAAGCTCCGAGCCATGTTTGCAATTACACTAGGCCACCAGTGATGAAGTGGGAATGAACAAATGGATTAAATTACAATCATGTCTACTATCTGTACATCGCAATAGGTACAGCGCAATACTCGCTGGTGAGTCTTGTACACGGATGGTGACCACGCGTGCACCTGAAAATGCTCTGGCGGCACCCTTCAGCCCAGTACAGTTAATCTATGATCGTTTATATAATTTGCACAATTACATTATGGTACAAAGCCTGTCGTCTTACTCTGACGCAAAAAAAACTGCATATCAGTCGACAAGAAGCAGAACACAGTCCGACTTGGACTCACTGCACCATTTACGAGATGGATCCCGAGAAACTCAAATTCCTAATTTAGGTCATATATTCCCTATAAACCCATCAATGAGTAAAATACAGTAAGGTATGTAGATAATGAGAAATCCATCTGGTACGTGGCTCAGGGAAAACAACCACTGAATGGCGCCAATATCCAGTCAGCTACTGTAAGCATTATATGCCTGGAGCACTGAAGCATCAATGCAATGATACACCCACAAATGCAATAATTGACTCCCCCCAGTGTGACTATGTAGTGTTATTAGTATTGCTTATCTCACAACCCAGTATTCTGTTTTACATATAGCGAAGCTGGCTAACCAATGACCACTGCTTAGTATGGATTTGCTGACCTGTGTGGATTTTAAGCATGTGTAAAGATGGTACACTTGAGCTGATTAGGCAGTAAGATCCAGATATTCATAACAGTGGTATGCTAAGCTACACATACCATAAACCTAGGTATGCCAGTGTAATACCTTTACTACAGACTGGCTGGGTTAGTATCAGGTATTAAAGGGGAATAGCAGCATACATACTTACCCTAAAAGTCTCCCAATAATCTAATTGTGATACTAGTACAATACTCTTGGGTGCAAACATGATGGAATGATGAACCATATCACCATCCGTATATCGGAAGCCATCATCGTCTGGTCTCTGATCATCGTAAGGCTCGTGAAACGTAAGGCACGCACAGTAATGACGTTCTCCATCAATATCAGTGAGCACACTCACGAAGAACGTGGGCTCTTGCCTCCTGTCAGTGAGCTCCCAGCCTCCTGGCTGGCAGAACTAAAGAGGGAACAGAAGTGAGTGAGATGTTGGGACCATTGCCAACCAGGGGGGCTTTACTTACCCAACATTCAAACAGACAGTACTAAATTGGTTTCATTTTCTAGCAGTCACAAGTCTAGACACTGTGAGGCTGCAGCTCGTCAGTAACCTAACTAGCATCATCACTACTGTCTTCTGGGTGCATATGTAGAGAGGGAATCACACAGCAATGCAATACTCTAACTGCATAATGATTAGGATAGCGACAGATAGCGACTGTGGCTGAGAGATGGGATATTTAGGCATTACTGTATAAGATAGCAGCGCTTACCAACTCAATGCCAGGAGTGAATGGCACATCAGGCCAGTCTGCCTCAGGAAAACGTTGAACTACTTTTCCACAGCCAGCTTCTCCTATAAAAAAGATGTACGGTACGAAATCGCTGAGGCTGATTATAATCTTGGTCATAATAGAAATAAAGGGTCAACTTCGAGTTGACATTACTGTTTTTTGTTTAGTCATGTTTAGTTATCAATCTGTTCCACCTATTGACTCAGATGAGTGATTCACTAAATACAAGTGTCAAGTTACAGTAGTTTTTCAGTGGCCGGTACCGATATCCTAGTGAAACCATTCATGAACTATCTATTCTACCCAATCACAGATAAAGTATATTCCTCTTAATCCGGTATGACCATCAGTTAAGTTGATACGCTGTGTTTCTGTCTGTGTATGTTGTTAGGTTATGTTAGAAGTGGCTATCTACCAGAATCATGCTAGTGTGAAGTGATCCCGAGATAACAAAGGTTACATCCACATTCCTTCAGCTTGTATCAGACTGACTACGCATTAGAAAACAGATAGTGAAGAATCAGCAGGCCAGAAAATCTTAACTAGAATAACCCCTAGGCTCCACTAGATTAGGATTATGACTTATAAGCGTAGTACATGGGAACATGGTACCCTATACTAAGTCCCCTACAGTATTAAAGTTGAACAAATGTGTTGGATCAGTTCTCAAGGGACACACATTTAGATAACCACAGCACCAAATGCCACACGGGTAATACCTATCAGCGGGTAATGGGTAATTAGCTTGTTTTGTTCTGAAAAGTGTGGGCGCCAGGCAAAACTGATTACGATTCAGCCAAATTTAGCGCAGGGCAATGCTCTAATCCTATAATAATCCAAGTGCCCTGTGGCTTAGATCAACAAGCAAGGGTGTTATAGCCAAACTGAAAATAGAGCACTGATGATTAGGTCAACAGCTAGAGGTAATAAGGATTACTTCAGCCCGAAGGCTGTCAATCACTACAGCACTACGAGTCCAGGCTTGCCCATGTAATGGTAACAACGTTGACAATTTTAGTTAGACATGCAAAGAGAGACATGGCTTGTAGAACATGTTTTCTTCATGCTATCTCATAAAGAATCTGACCTACGCTTTTATGCAAAGTTTAGCCCTTGGTCATGTACTAATGTCCCGCTCCATTATTAACCGGAGACTAGCAAGAAGTCAATAATTATTAGGAAATCAGTTTGATCAATTTGCGTCAAACATTAACTGCCTTGTTGACTCTCCGCTGCAAATACAGTTGCTGCTCTTTCGGAATCCGTCACTGACAACCAGTGGACAGGAAGACCATGATTTCTTGATGACATTCCAGGTATGGAAGAAATTCTAGTTGGAACAATGAGTCAGATGGTAACCACTCAGCCAATCATTGACCCAGTAACTTCAATCAGTCACTAAAACGTCCCTTCGCTGAATAAGTGACTCATACTCATAGTAGGCGTTATTCGTGAATTGTGACTAACGATTCCATTTGTGTGGTGAGGAACTTAACATGTTGAGCGTTCTGCTAGACTTTATCTGCTGTTTCGCAGAACCACAATCAATACAGAATAAATCAATGCAATTCACTCTTTATTCACTTGGACGAACTCAAAGGCGCTGGTTTTGATTTCCTGCGTTAGTACACTGTACCGTGTACCGCTGTACGTGTACAGTAGTTTCGGTTTGTGTACTACGGCGGCAAAATTAATACTACTACTGAACTGACACTAGACGATTAATTACGTACAAATTAACAAAAGCTTAAACATCACTGGGGACACTCACAATCACAGTCTCGCTCGCTGACTCGGCGGAAATGAGAGCGATAATTGACAGTCACAGACGATTGACATTGACAGTGAGTGAGTGAGTGACAGTCAGTGACTGAGTGAGTCACACTCACTGACTCAGACTCACAATCAAGCGATCAGTACAAATTACATAACCGTTTATCGTACCGTCTTTATCCTGTTGGTAGCCAACCACAAGAAAGTAATCAGCTAATCTTCTCCACTTTGCCATTATATCCAAAGGCGAACCTACATCATGATGTCGGCTCTTAACCGGTTCTTAACGAAGGCGAAACGGACCCTCCCAGCTCAACTAAATTTCCTACTCCAAATGCAAATTCACTAAAGAGGCCGGCCTCAACAATTAAATTGTTTCCACTGTAACGTTCAGTCAATATCCCAGTATGGAATGGAAACATAGGAATCAACTGTCTGTGCGATATAGGTCAACGCTCATGGCGATCATTGGTCAATTGTAAAATACAAGGGCATACAACTCACTAACTGATCTTGTATGACCAGACTAGCCAATTTTCTGGCCGGCTAAGCGTTACCGGTTCTTTTTGTTGTGTTTTTTTCTTTGAAAATGGACCAAAATCTACTAAATATCGGTTCTGGACTGGAATAAATCATTATAAGTTTGTAACTGAAAGAAACTAATAGCACATGCCATATAATAATGATTTCAGTTCATTTCAACCAGTTCTTGACATTTTTTTCGGAATTCAGCTGAAGCAATAGCTCGAATCAGCACCAGCAATAGTGATGAAAATGCAAAACAATTTCATTTTTGGTCTCACTGATATATGAGAGATATGACTGATATCCAACGCAAGCTGTAATCCGCAAATGCTTCTATTTTCAGTTTACTAGCTGGATTCAGGACAGTACAAAAATTACATGCTCATTTCGTATTGGTGCAAAGTTTATCTATGGAAAAAGTAGATGTAATAAACTCATCACATCACCACAGAAAACACAAAAGGGATGAAATACAAATAAAAATAAGATTTACATAACATGGACAATCTATAAAACCTAAGCTGCGTACATGGCACACAAACAGTTTCATACAAAAAAATAGTGATATGACATAACATTTAGCCAAACTCTCTCTTGTGACTTGGCATTACTATTGTTAGAGCAATTCTAGAAAATATCGAAAATATAAAGCGTATCAATACTGTCCTAAGTAATTGAGTTGGTGTACATTCACATTTATGCACGCATAGTCCATATGTATGGCCATGGGTGAGATTCACTCGCTGGTCATACTGGTATATTGTCTTCTGTTAGCACACTACACAATGATCACAGCTATATTATAAAATAGATATCCATTGACTTTGTTTGGGGAGAATTATGGACGTTTACTGTTTTCTTTTCTGTAGGAGAGCAGAGCGTCTGTTAAGTTTGCAGAGCCCGGAGAGTTGTAACTTATACGTGATACAGAGCCTTTAGAACCATTCTTTGCTGCATCACTGGATCTGTGGGTTTAGAAACATGTATTACAGAACTGGCTGCACTCTGTATATCTGGACTGTGGATGGCCAAAGCATAAACAAAGAAAGAACTTTTTACAAGTAGTGAT
>Ga0224501_10004760_pt1 | contig 10704 bp, 7 predicted proteins | sample SF_Oct11_sed_USG_4_FD_169105 | JGI IMG/M metagenome (GOLD analysis project Ga0224501, IMG submission 169105) | Sediment microbial communities from San Francisco Bay, California, United States - SF_Oct11_sed_USGS_8_1 | ecosystem: Environmental > Aquatic > Marine > Sediment | place: USA...
TTGGCCTTCCTAAAGACCAGGATGTATACAACTAGCATGACAAGCACCGGAATAACATAGCATGTAACCGCCACTAGAACTTCATTGATCCACCCCTTTATCTCCTTGGGATAGTCAGGTCCACACTGCAAAAAACAAAACAATTTAAATTGTATTGAACAAAACTACTGCACATCATAGTTACAACAAGAGGCGGTATCTTAAATGTCCATGAGTTGACAAAACCATACAATAATAAAAATGAATCACAAGAACAATGCGTTTGTGAGTAAAGTGGAAGGCTGGTTGACTGAATACTGAATATACCTCCATCATTACCCATACTCAGTACACTTCACAAACGGAATCTCTACAATTATAGCGTTGACCTACTTGGGTAGTATTTTCTTTATGGAGAAAATGATTCAGCACTTTGAATGTGAGTGAAGAAATTAGAAGGCCCCATATCCAACTAGCACAGATCATCGCGAAAACTTTCCATCTCTGTGTCTTTTGTGAAAAGGAGCTAGAGACACCAATATACCTACAAAACGTCTTACGTATTCCGAGAAAGCTCACTATTTCTCATTATGACAGCTGAGAATAGCTAGTCATGGCATCAAAACATATTTCTTTACACAAAAACATCCATGATACACAATACCATTACAAAGTCATGTTATAGGTTTATGTTTGATAATTGAAGATCACATGTGAAGAATATTCTGTGAACGAACCTGTATACTCCCATATACATCAACGTGTGTATGTTAGTTATGAAAAGCAGTTCGGTTAGAAATCCATTGAAGTCGCACACTGCTGCCGAGAATATAAAATCGCCTTTGACTAGAGTGATCAGGGATATTGGCATCAAGCCAACGGCAACTAGGACGTCACACACAGCCAAGTTCACAATGAACATGTAGCTTCTACAACATGGGAAAAGAACAATTTAGCAACCACCAACCGGTGCTTAATGGGTGATACACAAGGTTGATTATTCCACCATCGAGCTAACATGAACAAGAACAATTGAAGTCAACAAACCTGTTCTTTATCTTCCGTATTGATACTATTGCAGCTATGATGACCAGCAGGTTGCCAAAGAATGAGATGACAATGATGATTCCCAGAATTATCGCTAGAATGAGGACAGGGATGGTTCCCCAATCACTTGAGATATATAACTCCTCTGTAGTGTTATTCACCATTTCGTGATTAGTCAGATAACCACCATAATAGCAGTCTGTGCCTATAAGGAAGAAGAAAGAATGATGGCATCTATCAGGTTTTTTTATGTTATTTGATGGGAGGTTCAAGAAATAGTCAAAGCATGATGTAATAAGATCATAAATTGTGCTGAGAATCTATCCAGTGTATCACTGTACTCATTATAGGGGGCCTGTGACACTATGGTCTATTCTTCATGCGCATGAATCTAGCTTAATGACTGAACTTCACCGACTATCTAGCTTTACCAAACCGCCAATACAGAAGTATCAAATACCATTAGACTTCAGCCTACAGCTAGACTTTAAGGTTTCTTAGGGGTTAAATCAACAAAATACAGGATCATATAACGCCATTGAACCAAGGACTCAAACAGGAAATAGAATCATTAAATGGAAGCATTTCAGTTCCTTACCTATAATAACCGGGCACATAGAAAAGAAATCACTAGTTCACACCATTGACAGTTGTTTAGATACAACATGTGTATGGTGTATGTATACAGTGTAGCAATGTAAGACCAGATGGCTAGCCACATAGTTTGAGGACTGACAAATATCTATTACCAACTAGAGCAATAACTAACCATTATAATTATCTCATTCAGAAACCAAACTTAAAATAATGGTATTAGTCCTAAGCATATCTAATTAAGGGTCTGTTGAATCAATGACTATAATCCGCAATACAGTTTATTGCATTTCTGTTACTGTTCCGGACACCATGGCAACCCAGTCTCATAAATCTTATCCAATGGTGCGAAAGAAGACGGATCTGCATGGCCATTAACCACCTTAGGGGTGAACTCTATACCCAACTAGTGGTGGGGATAGTGGGGTAGTGCATTGAAGGCCACTGCGGCAATTGCTATATGTCTGACCCAGTCTAGGATGATCCGGGATAATGGATAGGATCATCAACACAAATATGGAGATCAAGCCTAAAGCGGTGTGTGTGTATGTGTGCGTGCGTGTTGGTTTCCTTCTGTTACGGGAAATTTAAATCCCAATCCTCTTAGTACATACTAGCGGATGCAGGCTTGGTATTCTATCACATGAGCAGTAGGATATTATGTTCAATACAATGTATCTTATGTATGTTTCAACCTTCTTTTAAATTACACCCAATCCACGATACGTCAGTATGAATAAAGAATTATGTTGATATTTCTGTGCATTATTCATAGTGAGTTATATTTGACCACCGGATCCCCGAGTGTTACCCGATTCAGCCTGACGTCCGATTTGCTAGACCACATGCACATGTATATGGCCGGGCAGTACCGGTATGAGCGAGATATGGCTGTATCAGTAATAGGGTTGCCTCAATCAGAATCACTCACTTAATACTAACTAGTAAATCAGAGTATAGTAACTAGTAAGTCGCAGTGCCTTTTACAGTCCCTTTCATAACTAGCAGGATTATCATGACTCATTGATGCACCGAATAATGAATCAACTCACCTGTTGAAGCTTTCAATGGACGAATGATGTTTACCGCTTCTGTGATTACAATATCAATCCGTCTTCAGCTATAGCCATCCGCTCAATAAGACCCGATATTGACAAACAACTATTAGAGCGCGCTTGTTTAGCCAATCAAAATCAACCATGGATCATGGCAGGCCATTAACTAATACGGAGGGGGTAGCTCTTAGGGAGTTACCACGCCAAGAAAGTACTGGAAAATAGACCTTTTGACAGAAATGCATTTGATCAGAAATCTGCCTATCAGCATAGCTATAAGCCATACACAAAAGGAAAGTAAGGCAGGATTTTGATTACTCAACCTTGTAATTAATATTTATGATTCTCATTGAAATAACCAATAATGATTTATTAGAATTCGATAAACAAGAAATGACAGTGGGGCTGGAGGTAAACACACGTCGCTAAGTTTATAATCAAGTGTTGCTACCTATAGCTAGTAATACCACCGTAGACTGCAACCAGCGAGCCTGCCCCTTCAGACAGTATCAATCACGACAGCTACTCTGTGATACAGTACTATAGTGGTTATAGTGCATCCATTAACACATGGCCACCCCTAGACCAGTGACATATGTCACCATTATGTCACTGGCTATACAGCAATTGATTTAGATTGAACTGTCGTATTTGAGAATTATACAAATTCGCAGAAAACAAAATATTAATGTTGTTTTAAAAGGCAAAGGTTGCAAACAATCTACAGCATTGAAGCGCTATAAAATTGTTCTTGTTTTATTAGCTGGTTGACAGACCAGCTATAAAACTAGAGGGTGGAAACTGATCAGAACACCCAACTGTCATTTAGTGAGTCAGCCGATAAAACTCCCGGATTGAATGCATTTAAATTCCCAGAGTGGAACCCAATGAATAAATAGTTCATGATTTCAGTCATGGATACTGTATAGAATTGCTTCTACCAAAGACAGTAGTTGCATGCAACATAGTAATTTCAAATTTGTGTAAAATGAACTTATATAGCTTCATTGGAATGAAAGCAATGAGGGGAGTTTAAATTATATTCAGTCCAGGTAAGTGGTGCAATAGCCAGAAGAAGGATCAAAATAAGACATATTTTTATATCAAACCCTAATTCAACAGCGAAATGGCTAGGGGGAAACTCAGCGTATAGTTCAGCGGTACATATGCCTCAGTACTTCCATATAAAAAGGACAGACAAGTTGGTTGAGTAGAGGTGCTGAGAATCTGATGTCCTGAACCAATGGACGCGTTATTGACTAGAACACATGCCAACTGTATTTTTTCACCGATCAGGAAAAAGTACTGGTTGGCTTCCTATCAGTATTCACCACAATGATTTACACGTCTCTGAAAAATGTGTTCACTCCAGCACGGCAAAAATCTGAATGGGGAAATGGATGTCAATAAATATAGCATGAACTGAAAATGCTTTTTCCTTGTATGACGTCTTCAACGTTGTGGTGAAGTTGTCGGGTTAGATATTTGTATTTGAGCTAGGATTAAATTAAGGAGGTCACAATGAGAGCCCGCCAAGACCGGGATTCTTAGGTTCTCAGGGTTCACACTGCCCCAAAGCTATCCCATGGTGACAATAACACAGTCACTTACCCAGTGCTGTATAAGTGTTTCCATCCTTCATACAAACTCCAGCAGTCTTGCATTTGTCTCCCGCTTCGGGCACATTCACAGCTCCACATGCCTTTACATAGTATGTCTTACCATCATCAGGATCAGTCTACAGAAAACAGTGATTACTTTATCAAGGCGATAGATATATATGGCCTGTGACCATATGACATGGTGCGGATGTCACACCATTGCATGTAGAAATGTGCTATCGGGGGAGCAAGCTATAAAGCGGTATTGCTCATTAGACTCTGGCCAACTACAACCACCCAATTCAAATTCAAATCGATTTAAACTGCCTTCGAATTGCTTGTTGGATTGTCTTGGACAGAATATGATCTACATCAGAAAGAAATTAATCAAGATTAAAACAAAGTAGGAATACCTAGCTAGATAAGACAGATAAGATGACCTCTTTGTAATGAATAGCACTACCGATCTAGTGACTCGTTTCTAGGATGGTTCACAATGTGCCCGATAGAAAAAGTCATCTACTTGATTGCTTTCGCGATCAGAATTCAATTTGATAGCAAATTGCGTTGACTAATGGCTTCATTTTCGAGACTCATTTTAACATATGGATATTTGTTTGCAATGGTAAGATATCTCCCAACTTAACTTCTACCCAAACTCACATGACCTCTTCTGGTCTTGCTGGGCACAGCTCAGCATTATTCAACATTTTCATTTGTGTGTGTACTAGGTTCCAGACCCACTTAACTACAGAAGTTTCCTTATCATGGAGATAACATTTTCATTTTAAGGGCCTGCCAAACGATGGCGAATTTGCGGAAAAAAAATCGCAAAAATTTGTAAATAATGTTAAGTGAAAAATCGCATCGCGAATTTGCGATAGCTGTTTTGCGCAAAACTGACAGTTCTAGCATGCTGAAGAAATCGCAGATTCCGCTTACAAGGCGCGCACTGATTGGCTCAATCACTTCTACGACCCGTGGGAGTCCGAAGGCTATAAAGTACCGAGTAAGAATAACCAACTACGTCTGAACTGAAACCTTATTTGAGCCAAGTTGGGAGCAGTCATCATCGTAGAGCAAGAAACAATCACATTCATGAGAACCAGAGCATCAGAGGTGAGTATAAAACTAAATCTGGCCGGATTTATCCGCAAGTAGCAGCTAGTTGAGTCTGACTACGAGCACAATCCCCAGGAACGATTTCTAACGACAGTGTGACCAGAAATAGAATCCCGATATGACACCAACTACACAGTCTCATTGCCCTCGATAATGTGACTTCGGGAAACCCTAGTAGTTCTCGAGTAGTGATCGCAAACGTGTGGCTAGGAATGCGAATTTCCCGTGATTTGCGATCAGCTGATCGCAAAATCGCAAATTCGCTATCGTTTGGCAGGCCCTTTTCACTTACCACACTAGTTTGACCCAGAGAGCGGAAATCATACTTGGTTCCATCCTTCACAATACTGCATTCTGTAACGCTTGATTTCTGCAAAAGGAGATAACACCGTTCACAGGAGCACCAATCATTCCCCGTTCCTATCTCTCAGTAAGTTAACTGGCCGCGTTTGAATTCGTCCTAGCCAAAGTGCAAGCAATCAACACCAATTATTCTTTTGCAGATTTTCACACTTTACGAGCTAAACTCACTTTACCAGAAGGGTACTTTTATGAGGACACAACCAAACAAACTACAGCAATGATCAATGGCCATTAAAATTGGCTAACCTCGGTTAGAACTGCCATTTTTTATTGGTTTATTCTTTTCAACAAAATGAAAAAAACAACTCTGCGACTGAATATGAATACAAAAGAAGAAAAACAAAATCGGGACGTCTTTGCAACGGAGTTTTAAGCTACCCTTTAGAAATTAAAATCAAACTGAAAACAAGTGAACAACAGATTGTTCAAGCGTGGCACAAATTCCGTATCATTGAGTCTAGGGCTTTAAACTATTCCCCATTGGTCTACCAGGCGCTGATTGGCTATTGATTCAACGTAGGCATCTGATAGTACTATTATGTAAGTGGATGAGTGGAGTAAACCGGGCCATTCGCCTAGCTGACATTGTTTTCATTTGTTTGAATGGAAGTTACGTATATTGGTATCACTTTTCCGGTAGACACTAGGCAGCATAACAAATGAAGTACTGTAGCTACATAGTCATCATGAGAGTAAAGCTCTAGGAGATCGCTATTTGCACAGTGTATAGGTTGCTATAGTATTATAGTAGGCATTACCTGATGGTCAGTGGAGCAGGCCATAGGAGTTCTCCAGTAGATCTCATAGTCACAATTACCATCTTCATTCAGCATGGTGGGCTCAGAGTCCGTATCATCACACACCATGCGGATCCTAGTCTGACGACCTGACCTGTTACCGTGACCACACGTAGCGCCTACAAACACCAATATATCAGAGCACAGGGTCACCCAAAACAGATTGGGAAGAGTTTACCCCGTGGTCAGAGTCCAAGTTTCAGATCCATGGCTAGGCTCTATGATCTTGGTGGCAATTCTGACCACGCACCATCATTGGTGAGATCGCCCAGTCAAAAACGGAATGGATAGATTCAAACCCATGATCAGAACCACCTTTATAAAAACTTAACGGATTCGGCTTTTCAAAACTGGTGGATGCGCTTCAATCCTACAGCCGGGTCCATTGATCCCAAAGACAAAGTAATGCGAGCATTTCGCACATTACTAAATGTAAAAACTAACAAAATGAGAACAACAAACAGCCACTTGCAATAGGAACCACTCGCATTTTCTTAATATTTGACGATATCCTGTCAACACTGATATATTTAAAATGGCTAGGGATACCTATAGCATCCCTTATCTTTGAGTCCTGGCTTCAGAAGATAAACACTCTTACCATTCGCATAATGAAGGATAATTTCTCCATTGTCTATGGTAGGGTTAGTTACACTGTATCCAAGATTAACATAATGCCCATCGGTGGTCTGCTGGCATGCAGAGATCGAAGAACCTAGAACAAATCATCTATGGCTGCAAGCGTCAACATCTATAGCAGTCACAGTGAACAACGGAACAACTACAAATTCGCAAAGATCTGGGATAGCACAGGAGCAATCATTAGGACATTATATATATATCCCCATATATAAAGCTGTTCTCCCTGAATTCCCATATTTTCACCACCGAATAAGATGGCTGGTGCATAGCCGCAATGTAAAAAGTGAACCCAACTCGACAAATAGGAGATGTCTGACTATCCAATGGCATGTAACACTGCCCACATAATATTAGGTGTTGAGCCTACGCGCACTTTTTATATGATAATATTACAAGCCAACAAAGGTTCAATTGAGGCATTTCGTCATAATTTGTGGTGGCAAATAGAGAGAAGGACACATACCTCCACACTTGGAGAGATCTCCTGATTTATCTAGTGCTCCGCACACAGAGAAGAAATAAGTCATACCATCGGTAGCACCTAAGGCCTTATAATTGGTGCCCGCCATGTTTCTGAAATGGAGAATTGTAGGACGTTTTACTTATGAAGTGATCCAAAAACAACAGGGTAAGGTGAATTGCTCGTATTTAATCCATTTATAGGGAAATCCCTATATTGCATTGTCGATCATGTGACCCATGAGAGATTCATATGCCACGTTCTCAATCACATCAGTCATCTATTAGGACTGAAATAGAGAAATATTGAGATAAATAGATTGAAACCTTATAATATTTAATATTGAAACTTTATTGAAATTATTCAAATTGGTTGGTCTTTTCGTGATTTAGGGAATTTCATCGGGTAACTCAAATAGATGAGAAGGGCCTTTAAAAAACAGTGCATATGAAATTTTCTACTAACTGTTGCTTTGGGGGACGATTTTTTTCGTGATTTGTGTCACCCTATGAGTACATGCGAAAAAACAGACAGAATGACTCGACGCCTACCTGAGGTCAAACGTCTTGCCATTCTCATCCGTGAGCAGACACTGGGTAGTGACAGGAGCACATGCGAGTGCTGTATCCACGACGATCCGTGTCACCACCGCCTCCTCATACACGGAGGTTATCGCAGGCACCTCCTGCATGTGGTTACACGTATACTGCACTATTACGGTACGATCCTCGGTTACATCATTACCTAGAACGGAACAATCGAGCTGCAACATTGGTCAAAATTCTCCCTACTCTGTGTAAAATAATATTTGCCATGCTCATAGTGATAATACACTACCACTAATGCCATAATATACTACCTCGTACGACACTTGAACTCCAATGGCCTACAAAATCTGTGGACATTAAAACTCTATCAACTTTGCCGTAGGAAATATTCATCTGACTTGAGTTTGAAAGTGGCTGAAGTGAGTAGAGTTTGTCTGCCAGGGTCTTGTTCACTGTTGATCACCATTTTGGTAGTCAATCCACTCTTGGGGCATCATTTGTAATGGGTATTCAAAGTCTTCGTTTATTAAAATAACAGCCTTCAAATGCTGTGTGCTTCGAATTTCACCACCAAAGCATTGGCGTGCTGACAAAGGTCGAGAATATCCAACCAACAATATTCATACCTTTATATTCTTGCTGAAGCTGGTCATGACTGTTTATCATTAACTTGGAAACCGCATTCGAATTCACCAATGGATTCTTGTCTTTGCATATCAAAGCATTATTGCACACTGATTGGTCTAACGCGGCACAGAAATTCATCTACAATGAACAAAATATATAAAAAAATCCCATGGAAACCCTCAACGTTGAGTGTGAGGCTATCTGTCAATATATGGAGTTCATAGTGTAAATTGAGTTGCCCAGTTGTATCTCCTGATTTCAGTGTGAAGCATTGCGCCACCTTAAGACTGAGTGGATAGACCTTGGAGGTTGGGGGTAGGACATCCAAAAGATACCACATTCTTTACGTACCCCATATGAGCAAGAACCATAGTCCAAGCAGTGACATTGAGGCCCTAGTTTGAAGGCAGTCTACTTCATTATCATGTTTAACATACCGTGTATAGAGTTTTTGTTCCATCAGGCTTGGTGAAGTTGAACCCATAACCAGCACCTCTATTTCCTTCTGTGATGTTAAATGTATAGTCACTTCCTGGTAACCCTATAGAACACTTCTCTGGATTGTCTGGGGTTTGGCCTTTACAGACGATTCCGGTTTGCCAGAAGAATGTGTGAGTGCAGTTCGTGGACTGTCTGCCGACATACTGCGGTCCATCAGTCTGTAACACTAGACGCTTATAGTTTCTCTGTTGCAAAAGGTCTGTAGTTCCACCATTACAGTGCGTACCACACAGCCAGCTTATTATGAGTTTAGGTAATCATATCAGTATGGATCATACAGGTTTATTTATAGCAGTGCACCTCATACAATACCTATAGTGTCAATATCGATCTCACAAAAAAAGCAGGAAAACTTTATCGAAACCAACATCAAGTACGGCAAAGAGGCACTTAGGAGTTTTATCTCTCCTTCATATTTTCAGCTGCTCAAAAGAATAGAATGGAAATAAATCATGTGTAACAAAGATTTTCTGTACTTTGGCATAAACAAGGCATGAATTGAATAGCATCCAAGATGAAGTCTTATAAGACAAGCGAACACACAGACTGGAATATGTTGCGATTAGCGATCCGTAATGTTAAATCCTTACACAGTGACACGTTACTCACCCCTAGACCTTTATCGCACACAAAGTGAATCTGAGTCTGGTGTTTCTCAGCGCTATTCTGCGCGCACGGAGACCCGTGGTTATATGTCAGGATGATGCCATCGCTATCGGGCTCTGACCGAAAACTAGCCGTCGCGGCACTGCCCATGTTATCAGCTCCGGGAAAGGGCACCTACGAAAACAGATTGTGTGGAATAAACACAATGATAGAATCGTTTTGTTTGAAAAAAGTAAAAGAATGTCCTCGTGGATTCGCAAAGCGCCTAAACGTTAAATGTTTCAAAAATGTATATAAGCACATTTTTTCGGTCACAATTTTTGCGAAATATGAATACTTTTCCCCATTTTTGTTTCATTATATACACTACATACACTACATACCCTTTTCAGTCAAACCATATCTATAGGTTTACATAAGCAAAGTAGATTAAATCAGGCAACTAAATAGGAACAGCAATGATCTTAAGGATTGACAGCATTAAAGTAGATAGTTTCAGTTAAAAAAGAATAAAAGGGTTTTTCTACACCCTATCAATGTTTGGCTGTATGGTGTGATATGAGATAAAACAAAATCACTGGACAACAAACAACCCATCATGATTAGGTCAGGTTTTCGGTCAAGTGATTCATTTTCGTTTCTAACTCGGCGTTGTGAAACAGAAACGTCATGAAGCACATAATAAAACTGAACACCATCACTCACTGAGCATCAAAACATCTGTTCGAATGAATACAAATTGGTCAAAAGAATGTGGGCGGG
>Ga0224501_10004762_pt1 | contig 10700 bp, 10 predicted proteins | sample SF_Oct11_sed_USG_4_FD_169105 | JGI IMG/M metagenome (GOLD analysis project Ga0224501, IMG submission 169105) | Sediment microbial communities from San Francisco Bay, California, United States - SF_Oct11_sed_USGS_8_1 | ecosystem: Environmental > Aquatic > Marine > Sediment | place: USA...
ATAAATAGGCGATGTGAATGACCAAATTCAAAAGCAAGCAATCAAAGTGGCAAACATCCAGTGATTGAGTAAATCAGTGGCCATCATCTAACTCGAAAGTCACATTAAATGCAGGCAGATGACCAAAAGTGTTCCTGAGTTAGTCAATGACTGACCCACTCAGTCATTGGCTGATTGAATGAGTGAGCCATTCAGCTAGACAGGGATTCATTCAATTCATTGAATGATTGATAGGTTGATTGAAATCAATGATTTTTTACCATCCATTTCCAGTTTGCAGAACAGTCACTGCTTCAGTTAACTCCATTAGTTCGGTGGCAGATATTTCCATTTCAATTTATCATTCATAAATCCATTGGAAGCACAGTATTTTGTACTTACTTGTTGGAAAGTCTGTAATTTTCTTGAACATGATGAGATATCTCGCAAGTTGTTTACTATGTCAAGGTCACGTTTGGCCTTGGACACCATCATGGTTCATGAGCACTTTTGCAAAATAACTCTGCGCGGACATTGAAAAGCATGTCCATAGTCTTGGAAACAAGAACCACAAGTAGTCTAAGGGAAACCTTAGATCAGCTTGTAATGTAATGTAGTTAGTAATCCTGTGGTTGTACAAAACTTTGATGGGTTTGTATTACGATATGAGCCAGTGTCATGACAATCAGTTTGAAGGGCAGTGTTTGGAGTTATCCTCTCATATTCTGAAAAAAGTGAGGCGCAAATGCGCATGCGCCTCGGTTGGCACACCCCTGCATGACATGCAGTTTCAGACACAGTGATATACGCATCACATGACACAGTTTCAGACACGGTGGTATAGGCATCACATGACACGCAGTTTCAGACACGGTGGTATAGGCATAACATGACACATTTTCAGACACGGTGGTATAGGCATCACATGACGCAGTTTCAGACACGGTGGTATAGGCATCACATGACACAGTTTCAGACACGGTGGTGTAGGCATCACATGACACAATTTCAGACATAGTGGTATAGGCATCACATGACACATTTTCAGACACGGTGGTATACCTTTGTTTGCTGCCAGAGATGCCTGGTAATAGTAACCAGCTGGCGGATAGTGCTGATCACCTCCAGTTTGAATCCTCTCTCCTTGATAAAGTATCCCAAGCTGATGCTGCCTACAAAACCCAGCAGTCTCAACAACCAAAAGGACGGGATAGCCTACGGCCATTATATTCATAGATACGAACATATGGATAGGTAAACGCCAACCTCAAGATCAGGCGAACTGATTGGCTTCTGACGCCTCAAATAGAGGAAAACTATGCAGGGATTACTACAATTACATCAGTTGTCTTTTCTTTGTGTTAAAGAGCATCAACTCATCATTAGAACTCAATAAGACTGTTCACGGGGTCAGCCCTGTAAGGCGGACTGAGTGCCTATTTATATATTCATATCAAAGAGTATGGAATAGCTGCAGTGCGTAACACTTGCCAAACACTTTGTCTATAGAGTTGTTGGAAGGCAGTGAGCAGTTAAAGATTGAGAATTGCCGTTTCAGTCGCTGGGGGATATCATTTCGACCTCCTCCAGGATGAATCATAGCGCACAGGAACTGAACGTCTGTTATATGAGAAAAATCCCCTGGTTTCTCCAACGAATACATGCCACCCATCTCCATCATCTGTCTTGTGATCTCGTTGGCAACCTATCAGTGACATCACCAGATCAGTGACATATACCACTGACCAGATAAATAACTCCATGACAATGACTATTGGTATACACATGGTTTAGTATTATAAATGAGATATAAAACACGCTGAGGCGGACGCAATGTTTTTCGTCTCCGTCCTCAATGGACAAACAACTCCACAATAGTCATTCAGCGGCTTTATGCAGAGCAACCTTTTAAACGGGAATGAGGAGTTTTAATTTCGGGCGACTAAATGGCAAGAGTAGCTTCACTGGTGACAGACATCTTGAGTGCAAGGGAGGGGACATGGCATATCAGAGTGTAGCTGGGCGCCTGCATGCAGAGGAGGGGGCATGGCATTACAGAGTGTAGCTGCACGCCTGCATGCAGGGGAGGGGAAATCGCATATCAGAGTGTAGCTGCTCGCCTGCACAGCGCTACAAAACGTAATACTCACTTGCAAGAGACAGCACGCCATTACTGACCTGATCACCCCACTCATTTATAACTGGCATATTCACATCGTCAATAAAGACGGTCATTTTCTTGCCTCCAGGAGGTCCATATGTATTACCGACTCTTTTATCTGCAAGCCATAGTGTTGCAATTAGACAAAATTCGGGAGTCAACCCTCCAAAAGTCTGGTTTATAGTATACCCATAACAAGCCTCTCACTCCAAATCACGCTCGTGACTTCAGATTATCGTGTTATAAAACATGGCAGATCCAACCTGAGGATGGGGGCCTAGATGACTCTATGGTAAAATCCACCATTCTTACGACAAAATGGCTGGGCAATGTGGAAGAGAAACGGGTTAGGTTGGCAGGCCCTGCTAGCACTACCCGCTCCGTTCTGTAGCATAATCGATCACACTGAATATCCTGGTAGAGTGGAGCTGGCCTTAGGCATAGTCAACTTTCACTATGTCACCCTCTTTTGACCTTTGCAGGAAACTGTACCATGACAGAGGCTTTTATAAAAGTGGTCGTATGCGAAACATAACTGACCTATGTAGCTCTCAATGGTTCTTTGAAACATAAGCGGTGTAGTGGCTGATGAAAAGTTAAATGATTTGGTAAGCTGTTCCTCGGGGTCGTAGAGGGACATGTAAGCCCGTATCATGACAGTTTTAGCTGTACCCTGCTCTCCAATCAGCAGCACTGCCTTCTGCTGACGTCCTGCCGAAATAAACTCAGCATGGTGAAAATTGATCGCACACACAGTGACTGACTCAGGAGCATCTATAAGTTTCAGGGCACTTTTTTGTATAGGTGCCTAAAAAACCATGGTGTTTTGCCTTACATTGCAATTTAAGTGTGAAAGCCTGGACTAAATGAGATCAATTTTACAAGTAGTGACAGAACTACGTCACCGCATGGATAGCATCACTGACCCAGAGGGTTGTTTCCAGGATGGTCCATACTCCATATATAGTGTGTCACGTAGGGAAGCTAACTCTATAACTCTGTAACTCTATAGGAGAGCCTTTAAATGAAACGTTTTAGCGTTGGAATAAATATTTCATCAAATGGTTACTGTCATTGCCAATACGCTTTTTGACATCCAAAGGTAGTATCTTTTGTGGGATGTAAAATGTCAACGAAGAACTCACCCATTGTGTCAAGGAGATACTGGGTTCTGACGTTATCCACATTCGGAACAAGAATAGATGAGAACTCAGGCGTGCAGTCTTTCGGGTAAATGTATTTTTCTACCCGAGTATCCCAGTGGGCCCAATCACCATTCTACAACATAGAGTATCTAAGACTAAGCACAAACTGCAGCGGAATCAATAGGTACTATACTGAGTGAATTCTTCGAGTTTGCTTTCTGTACACAGCACAAAATGAAGGTTTAAATTGCATTATCGGCATAAAACCCAGTAGAGGAGGAAATGCCAAAGTATGCATCACATCAAAGAAATCGACTCAACATGTACTTTTGAACTGGTGGTCTAGATATTTGAGCAAAAATATGGATTGTCAGCCAATGTGAATCTGACCGAGCAAACGGACCTTGTCGACCATGAATTCAAAGATTGTCTGATCTTCCTGGCATGGTGGCAAATCGAGATGAGCGGAATGTTTCCGCAAGAAGTGCTCCAACTTTGCGCGCCCGTCCAGCTCGAGTAGTGCGCCAATGCTCCACATGATCGCAAATACGAAGAACCGACCACATTGTTCTGGCGTGTGCGGCTGCGGGGTGCTGCCTCCAGTGTCTTTGACATCAGATCGCCTGATGAGACCTTGGAGAAGGTCACACATCTGTGAAAATTCAGTGATCGTAAGTATACGATCAACTATCAAGCCCACAAAAATAGTAGAACAAAATGAAGGCTCACTTTTTGCATCTGGCTTCAAGGAACTTCAGTTATGGGCGTTAGATATACAATATTGGGTCTCATTGGGATATCAGTGACTTCATAAACAGGCCAGCCGTTTGTGCTGGTCCCACCTGCTTGATGACCATGCACTGCAGTACATCCATCTTTTTGATGAGCACCGTCTCCCAGAAAATGTACAGATCCTCAAAGACAGCCTCAAATAGCGGCCATAGAATATCCGATTCCGTTTGCGGGCGTCTCAGGAACCACGCTTTCAGTATGGGCACCCAGTCCAGCGCCGAGCTAGACATGAACACCATACCATTACGCGATACCGTAGCAGGTGAGGCGTTGTCTATGTTGTGAACCTGAAACAACCTTATTCAGTACAAAGCTGCATGATCGATGTGACACACAACTGTCCGAAACATTCCACAACCCGAACAGTTCCAATGGTCCTGGGCGAGAGACCTGCGTTCAACCTAACATTCAGTTTCGCTAATGAACAGATATCTTAAGGTACGTACAGCATTCACAGTTAGCTCTTTTGTTACAGACTACGAACCGGGTCTGGGCGTGGAGTTGAGTCAGCGGAGAGCTCCAATTTGTGGAAGAACTCACCTCAAAGATAATTTTAGCGTTGGGAGACATGGGTATTCGGTCACCGTTGGCTAGTGTCAGTGTTTTGTTATCATCCAGTACAGAGTTAAGATTCTCGATCCAAATGGCATCCACTGGCCCGTCCAGCACTAACCAGATGTGCTCGCCTGAGAATGAACAGACTCGGTGTTGTAACACGCGCGCTCGTTTTTATCCATTCAAACTAAGTTTTTATGCGTAACATCTAGAACACATATTCATTGCCTATACGGCCGAGCAGTCTGGCTCCAACTATAGACCATGGTTTTATCTAGGCAGTGACACTGATCAGAGATATAAAACAGAGCCCAGTTTCAACTGAAATATAATATTATCACACGGCTTCATTTTCTCACCTTTTTTAGTTTTTAGTGTTCTCCTCCAAAGTGTAGAGAAGATCCCATCGGTCCAATCGTTAGTAGCCACGTCGAGGCGACCAAACATCTGGGGCGCGGTGATCGCCTTCGGGTTCATTCTCATCTCCCGATGAGGCACGCCCAAGTCAGTCATGGCCTTGAGCAGCGTGGTAATACAGCAGGTTTTACCAGCACCGGAAGGACCTAATGCCATCATACCATGACGCACCATCTGAGTCTCATACAACTGCACCACCTATCAATAACAACACTCAGCTACTCAATACTGGTACTATAAACATGACACCCTACATCTATTCATTGTGTCTCGAGTCACTTAGACCTACCAGACTCCAGCATAAAGTACTATCTTTAGTCAGTCAGTATCACTTCACACACCTACACGCAGTGGTTGGGGCTCAGTACTCAGTATGTCAGTACTGGATGACGCTCAGTATATTCGCGCAAATCGCACCTGCACAGGAGAAATATACATGCCGATTTACATGTACTTCAGATCTACACTAGCCACACAATACTCGCTACATACATTTGACAAATCAATTGCTATAATCATTGAACTAATATTCAAAGGTGATTGATACAAAACCGGTACTCAGCTACATGAAGGTCCTACAAGTCGAGGAGATACAGTCATGAACCATAGAACCACATACATACAGATTATCTAACACAGGTCACATCATATTGCTCTGAACTCACTACAATTACAGATATGGGTACCTTTAGATTCCAGGAGGGGTGGTTGATGAGTTGTGCCTCCTTGAGTCTTTCATTGATATGATGTTGCAGATCCGGATAGGTGCAGTTATCAAGCACGATGCTTGGAAACAGATCGTTGATAAGTGAGAGGAAGAGAGGCTCATCCTCATCCACCAGTTTGGACAGGTTCATATCCCTCAACACTCGCATGACTATCGTCAGCTCAGTCTCCGTAGGTCGTGACCTTTTCTGTGCGCCCAGGGTTCTCAATACGGAAAGGATATTACGTAGACCAAAGTCATAATGCACCTGTCAACAGCGCAAACAATACAAACTCAGTCGGAGTGACTGTTCCGAGGTTCAGTGTCGCTTCGGAGTCAATGAGGTAAATGGTTATGCGAGACATACCAATCTTCAATGACCTCTGATTCGCTAGGCCACTCCGAACTGAGGATCTCCCCGAAATGGAAGGGCAATGGTCATTATCAGATGAGGCACAAATATTTACTGGGCACTGCATTTTATTAAGCGTACCCATAGACTTATAAATCCTTTGGTCATCATTACGCCTATTCGTGTGATTTGGCTCAGTTGCAATAAAAAAATTTCAATCGGAATCACGTCAACACAGGATCACAGTGAGAAAACCAAAGAAGTTTCAGCCGTGTCAGAGTTGTCATCTACAACTTTAACTCATCGGTTGGAGCCGAGCGATGGTGCGAAATTTGTTATCCCAACGTTGTAATCAAATCTCTTTACATAACCTTGATATTGCCTAAACTACGACACTAGTGCCCACTTTCAGTCGTGAAATTCTGTTCACGTGATTTTGGTTGCAGCCTTCAGAGTTCTTTTTTAGTATCGCACTTTTACGCAATTTTGAGCAGTTAAGCTGAAACTATGACCGAAAGCGGGTTCAGTCGCAGAAAAACTGATCACGTGAATGCACTTAATAATGGTGTACCTGTTTAGACAGCTGCTCTTCACATAACTTATATAGGGTATAGAACTTCTGGGCTAGGACGATATTCTCGAGGAAACCGCATGAAGCGAGCTTCACTCTCATGATGATCTGTCTGTCTGGTACCATCATGGCTACCGTACGGAACTGTGCACAAAATAATGGAGAGTAAACCACAACAGAAAACCAAGAGGCGCTACACGAACAATGGTTGGCTACGCAAGTGCAAATGTATGGGAGACATCTGGGCACATGCGGTAGGGATGGCTATATAGATGTATGATGAGGGTACATGAGGAAAGGATGGCTATATAGATGTATGAGGAGGGTACATGAGGGAGGGATGGCTATATAGATGTATGAGGAGGGTACATGAGGGAGGGATGGCTATATAGATGTATGATGAGGGTACGTGAGGTAGGGATGGCTATATAGATGTATGAGGAGGGTACATGAGGGAGGGATGGCTATATCGATGTATGATGAGGGCACATGAGGTAGGGATGGCTATATAGATGTGTGTGGCAGTATGGTATTTGAAAGATTGCATTCTGACAGTAAGAGTAAATCACAAGAAAAAACACTTTGAGCGCGTGGCAAAACAGAAATGATGCACACATGAGCACAACACAATCCAAAGGTCTGCTGTAACTTTCCCATAAATATGACCTATACTGCTAGAAAGTGAGGATGGGGCAATACACAAAACTTAGACAGCTAGTTGGATGAGGATAGCACGAAGATTTGAGGAGTATGGAGTGTGCGAGAGATGTTAGTTTAGTGATGCGATCGAGGTGAAGGGATGGATGAATAGAGACACCAAGGAGTCTCTAGGATGATACCTGTATCTTCAGGTTCTCAGGAAGCTCCTGGCGGCCAGCGTAGCCAGGATTCATTGTGATGAAAACCCCAAACTCAGGGTTAAGCTCCACCACGTCACCGTCGGTGAACGTAAATGTGGTTTTCCTCTCCTTTTTCGCGATGAGCACGATGTAAATCTGTTGAGCCGCAACCGATAGCACAGGCAAGTCTATCCGATTAAACTCATCAAAGCATCCCCAGGATCCTGACTGAGCGAGACCTGACATGATGGGAGGCAGAGAGGGGTGAGGAGGACTGACAAAGTAGGAAACGGGAGACAAAACGGACATACTGGGGTGATCAAGAGTATGAGTAGTTTGTTTCTTCTATGTAAATAGCATCACTAGATCAATGGCCTGTTTCCAGGATAGTCTACAATGTGCCCTATTGAAAAGGTAACTCCCTGTGTAGACTATCTTTATGTAACACCGCTATCCAAACTCAATGAGAGAGGACGACATTTGAAAACAGCTCAACAACAAACCTTTGAAGATTCTGCCGAGTCCTCTAAAGTCCATCTGGTCAGAACAGTTGAACACGACGACATATTTCCCCAAGGATTTACCCATGTCCTTGGTAGTTTCTGTTTTACCAGTACCAGCGGGTCCAGCTGGAGCTCCGCCCATTGACATACCTAATGCCTGAGCCAAGGTTACATAACACCTGCACAAGAGAGCGACAACAAATTATTTGATATATACAACCAGCAAAGAAACCGATGAGACGGGGGTTGCGAAGTGAGTAAGCTGACTACCCGCAGACATATAATACCTACAACTATAGGTATAACCATACATATAGGTTTGAGTATAGGTAAAGGTAAAGGTATACGTATACGTATATGTATATGTAGAGGTATAGGTAGGTATGGGTATATGTATAGGTATAGATTAGAAGTTTACAGACCTGTCAGTTAGAGGAGTGATGACCAGTCTTTCTGTGCAGCCAAGGAATTCATTCTGGTAGATAAAGTCTACATCAGTGATGGACACCTGACATTTATCCTCATCCTCTTTGAAATAGAATCTGGCTTGCTTCAACCACTCAAAGTCCGTGAGCGACTGCAGTCAGAAAACATAGCGAGTCTCAGGGCTGCCCCTCCTCATATTATACACGAGAGGCACGCAGTGAGATAAGCAGATACATACCTTGATGTGTAGCTTACATAATTCATCAAACACATCACGTTGGTGCACGTGGATAGTGATGAGTGTCTCGAACTTCACTCTTTCGAATTTTGTCAGGTTCCTTGTAGTCTGGTCAATGAGTGTATTAAGCAGCTCCAGAAACTTTTGATTGGTACTAGCCATGATCTTCTTATCATAACGAGCATTCTTTAGAGCAAAGGTACAGTCTTTGGTCCATATTATCTGTATACCCAACAGCCCGACCTGCAAAAAATCATTACATATACTGCGTTTAAGCCCAAGTCAAATGCAACCTGGGCTAAGAGATGAGCACCACCAAATTGTCACAACAACACTGAAAGCACATGAGAAAGGCAAAGCATAGTATCGCTTCTCTTGCTCTGAGTACCCCTGATGGCCAACCGCCAAGGTCATGGGTCTAACAAAACCAACAACAACAAATGCAACCGGCTCGCCAGTCAATATAAGAAATTTAAGAATTTAAAAAAACCTTTGCACTTGCGGATCAGAGTATTTAAACTTTTGTACAGCATAACCAGCAGTATTTTATATATTATCAACTAGTGAGGTTGAGACTTCTTTGACACGAACTAATATTCTTCACACCAAAGCTCCAGTTCCATGACTCTGGGATGATCCGAGTCAGATTGAATAACATGCCATGACCGAGACTCGGGAGATGAAAGAATTCTACCCGATTTGGGTTTCCAGCATTTCAAATGTCAAATGGATGTAAAGTGGAATTTCGGCTGATTGTTTATTTTACCTGGGCTGGGTAGAGGTTTATAAACTCCAGGACATTGAATCCTTCCTGAGTGAGCACCATGTAAGCCTCTCTGATAACAGCGTGGAGCGAGTGCTGGGCTCGCTTCATCAGATCGCCAAGCCACACCTCCACGTTACCCTGTGCCTGCACCGGCTTCGTCAGTGCAATCTTCTCACCCTCCCGTGACTTAATCTGTGAGAGCGAGACAGTAGTTACAACAGAACATATATTACATATCATTGAACCACGGTCTTCGGTTATGCTATCCATACATTGACTATTCTCTGCTCTGAAGTTCAGGTTCGAGTAGTGTTCCCGCCATGTTACTAGCCTATGGAATTTTAAGATTTCTTGTGGCACTATAATTAGAGTCCATGCAATGTACTTGCATATAGTAATCAAAATAGTTTGTATGTGTAAAAACTATGCAAAACCCTAGCCAGGACAAAAAGATGAAGAGGAAAGCAGATGGTTGTTTACCGAGAGGATGCGATCATAGTCTTTATTGTGAAACTCCACTTCATTGATGTTTTCAAACACTCCAAGCAGATGAGCCTGTATGGTGTGTGAGTCGCTGGCTTGGCCGAGGATCTCCAGCAGAGCGGGATCAGACACAAAAAAGAAACGAGGAAAAATGAGACGTTTTGCCTCAAGGTATCCTACAAACAGTACGAACTTGTGAGGCAGGTCTACCTTACTGAGCATCGGAGGGGTACCTACCTAATCATGCCGAGTATCAGACGGTTACCTTCCTAACCAGAGTGTCAGAGGGATCCCTACTTAACCATGCTAAGTGTCAGATGGATTCATATCCAACCAAGCTGACAGGTGGAAGGGAACTTACCTCACCATGTTGACCGACAGAGAGGAGCCCACCCACACACGCTGGGTGTCCGAGATGTACCTACCTAACCATGCCAAACATTGTCATTGTCCACAGGCTCAGTGAAAATTGGCAGTCCAGCCTCTCCTAGGAATTGGAATAGAAGCCATGCTTACCTGTTAGAGATTTCTGGCAAATTTCCAGTTGCTCCAACATGTGAGGCAGTAGCTGCATCAGGGTCTCATCACCTACACAGCACTGCACCACATTAGACGTCTCATGCGCCTGCGAAAAGTGCGTAAGCATACGCTTACAATTCTGATAAATTGACCCATCGAGTATACATTCATAAGATATGGATTTTCGAGTATACATTCATAAGATATGGATTTTCGAGTATACATTCATAAGATATGGATTTTCGAGT
>Ga0224501_10004763_pt1 | contig 10700 bp, 7 predicted proteins | sample SF_Oct11_sed_USG_4_FD_169105 | JGI IMG/M metagenome (GOLD analysis project Ga0224501, IMG submission 169105) | Sediment microbial communities from San Francisco Bay, California, United States - SF_Oct11_sed_USGS_8_1 | ecosystem: Environmental > Aquatic > Marine > Sediment | place: USA...
ATAGCGGCGGAACATTTACTGACTTTGCATACCTGAACAATGGTGAGCTGACTGTACACAAAGTGCTGTCTACGCCATCGAATCCCGATCAGGCAATCTTGCAGGGAATTGAGGATTTGGGGATCAGTCTCCAAGGCTTGCTAATCGTTCATGGTACGACCGTGGCGACCAATGCAGTTCTGGAACGAAAGGGCGCAAAGACCGTATACATAACGAACAAAGGCTTGGGTGATATTCTGACCATAGGCAGGCAGGCCCGCAAAGCATTGTATTCACTGCGGCCCATGATCTCGCCGCCACCCGTGCCCGCAGATCTGTGTTTGGAGATAGATCTTCGACATGACGCGCAGGGGAATTTGCTAAATGTTGCGGGAGATGGGCTATTTTCGGATCTAGTCGATAAAATCAAGGCATTGTCACCCTCGGCAGTTGCCATCAATCTACTTTACAGCTACCTGGAATCGAGTCACGAGAAGCAAATTGCTGAGCGCTTGCCAGACGGCATGTTTGTATCTTGTTCCAGCGAAGTCCTACAGGAATACAAAGAATACGAACGAGGAATAGCGACTTGGCTTAACGCCTACGTGGGGCCTTTACTATGTCATTATTTTTCGCGCCTGGTGGAGCGCACCCAACCAGCCAGCCTGAGCATCATGCAAAGCTCGGGTCAGACCATGGACGCCGGACAGGCGGGGAATAATGGTGTCAGGCTGTTATTGTCTGGACCGGCGGGTGGTTTAAGCGCCACCCGGCTATTGGTACAACAAACAGGGTGTAGCCGTTTACTCACTTTCGATATGGGTGGTACGTCCACTGACGTGGCCCTAATCGACGGTGAGATAAGATTAAGCAGTAAAGGCCAGATATGTGGATTGCCCGTTTCCGTTCCCATGGTTGATATGCATACCATCGGCGCGGGTGGAGGGTCCATTGCCTCAGTGGATGCGGGTGGCATGCTCCAGGTCGGCCCGGAATCAGCGGGCGCTGACCCGGGCCCTGCCTGCTATGGAAAAGGGGGAACGGCGTTAACCGTGAGTGATGCGAACCTCTATCTAAAGCGAATAAGGGCAGATGCCTTTCTCGGTGGAACCATGAGTTTAGACAGTGAAGCCGCTCGTGTCGCAGTCGAGGCCCTGGCCGCATCACTGGGCGTTACTCCCGACGAGGCGGCGCATGGGGTAATACGCCTGGCCAATGAACATATGGGCCGCGCGCTCAAAGTCATTTCGGTGCAGCAAGGCTACGATCCGAGGGAGTTTACCCTGGTCTCGTTTGGCGGGGCAGGTGGGCTGCATGTCTGCGCCTTGGCCGACTTACTCGGGATGCGGCGGGCTATTATACCTGTCCACGCAGGGGTGTTTTCAGCGCTTGGTATGTTAGTTGCCCCTAAAGGAAGGGAATTATCTAAAACTATCAATAAGTTAATAGGTGATTTCGATTTGCACCAGGTCAATCATCATTTTCAGTCTTTACTCCAGGAAGGCAGTGCTCAGCTGCTTTTGGAAGGGGTTAAGCCTAGTGAAATAGAGCATGTGTATAGTGTGGAACTGCGTTACCAGGGCCAATCGCATAATCTTCGTCTTGATTGGCAAGCTGAAATCGAGCAAATGGAACGTTGTTTTCATGAGCTGCATGATGAAAAATACGGTCATAGACTAAATTACCCCGTTGAGCTGGTTAATTTGCGCGTGTCAGTCCGGGTAAAAAATAGAAATATTTTTATAAAACAGTTAGGTAAAAAGGATTTTGAGAATTGGTCCAGGGGGTTAGAAAAGGCAGACGAAACCCCCAGTATTGTTCGATCCGATCTTTTGGAAGGGCAGTGCCTAATCGGACCCGCTTTGGTGGTGGAAACTGTGGCCACCAGCTATATTGCCCAAGGGTGGCAATGTGTATGTGACAAATACGGCAATCTCCTTTTGGAACGCGTGACTGGATAGATGATATATTCAACATCAGACTCAAAGCTTAGGTTGATTCACCTACTTTTCTGGGCAGTGCTACTGGTCGCCTGCGGTAGTGGGGAAAAATCGGAGGAAAGCAATCTATCGGTGAGCGTGACAGCCGTTAAATCCAGTTTCGTTGCGTTTCAAGATGGAGACAATCCCTGGCGCGGTGTAACCGAATCTGAATCGAGCGACGGCTTCTTTACCCATTCTTTTGATGTTAGTAATCAAGTCGGTGATTATCGATTAATTCTGGTTTGTCCCTCAGAACACCGAACGCTGGCGCATCAAGTGTTTTTCTATGAATCGAATGTAAAAGAAATATCCAAGGTTTACAGAGACTGCAATAAAATTCAGGCCCGGCCTTCCACCGAAAGGCAAACCGTCTATGGTGAAGTAACAGGGGTAGATGTCGATAAGGGTGAAATCGCTTCTATTAACGTCCAAGATAGTCAGTCAACTGCGACTGAGGCATATGCCTTACGTATCCCAAAGCTTGAATCCGATGTGTTGGGATTGATGGGAGAACTAAGTGAAAGTGATAACTCAATCGCAGTGAAAAAATTCTATATTGCACGAAATTACGTGAGGACTACCGAGGCCAAAAGGGCTGAGAAAAAGGTCGAATTTGCAGATAAGACAGATAACGATAGCATCAATTTAAGTATTTCATACGTCCCAAGAAACAGCCAACTCACTATTCCGGTCACGGTGCCGCAACTTGGCAATGCAGAGTCGTTTCGTGCTAAGTCAACATTTATCAGCGAAAACGGTAGCCGTTTGACTCTCAACGAGAGCAACGGAAATCAAATTATATTTACGCCTTTGCCGGTTTATCGCTACCAAAGTCCGGATCGTATCGCGGGTATTTCCCGAAATTTCCTGCATTCGAATGAAGGCCATGTTCTGGAAGCTGAGGTGCTAAATGAGGAAGGTAGCATCAAACGCAGTCGTAAAATCATGTTTACGGAACCTAAGAACAAACTCACGAAAGAATTGACTGCTCCTGAAAATCATAGTGTTTCTCCCGCCCTAGAAGTAGGAGGCAGTAAGGGCCCCCAGTTGAGTTTATTTCCGTACCAGGATTCTGCTTTGGGTAATGCAAAAATTTATGAAGCACGCCTGACCGGCACCATAGCCATTGACTCGGATAAAGTATCGGTCTCCGATCTTGTCACGCTTGACGTGGTCTGGAATGTCTTTATTTCATCCTCAAGGCTTAAGAAAGAAGATGATGGCATTAAATCATTTATTATCCTACCCACATTGAATCATACGCCACGTTGGGATAGTACATGGGCTTTGTCAACTAAAAGCAATGTGGATGTAAAGCTCAGCGCATACGCTTCAAATTATGATCCGAATATCTTGTTGCGATTTATTGAAGATTCTGTTTTTAAAGACGGTTTGGAAATCGCACAGGTGGTCGGAAAAAATAAATTCATTCCGGCGGCCACACCTTAAATAGTTGTTAGGTCTGACTCTGGAAGTTTGGCCCCTCCCCCTGTAAGCCATATAACAGACCTTGGAACATGATTTTTCCTGCTGTCATCGCAGGTATGGCAAGCAACATTCCTAAAAATCCAAACGACGCCCCAAACACTACTATACCAAGTAATACAACCAAGGGGTGCAAATTGACGGTTTGGGCGATTACAGTGGGAACTATGAACAGATTATCTATTACTTGTACCAACAATATGACGCAGGGGATGCCCAGTAGTAGGACGGTGTCGAGTTCAGGTGAGGACAAGGTCACAACGAATGGAGGTATCAGAGAAAGTAGCGGGCCTACATACGGAATGAGATTTAGTAATCCGGTCAGAAGCCCAAAAAGCAACGCCATGTCCAGACCTAAGAGAAGAAATCCGGCGGTAGCAATTACGGATATAATTGTGGACTGAAGCATGACTCCTCGCAGATAACGTTGCAGTTGTTTTCCTATTTTGTAGTAGATAAGCCATGCGAGTTCAAAGCCTTGATTAGGAATGAAGCCCATTAATTTGTTTCTGAGTTGTTGGAAATCCCTGAGCATGAAATAGGTGATGATGGGAATCAGAAAAAGGGCCATGGCGGTTTGCATGAGCAGAGTGGCAGAGTTTAAGATTGTGTCTGTGCCCCACGATTGTGCGTTACTTAGCGAACTCTTCAATGTTGCTTCCGAATCAAAATGTTGTCCTGTTGTTTCAGCTAAACGTAAAGTGACTTGTTTTAGCCATATTAAAATTTGATTCCATAGGTTGGGTAGGCGAGTTTGTAGTTCACTGAGCTGGTCAATGAGCATTGGAATGACCAGAATCATGCTGGTAATGAGTACTGTTACCAATGCTGTGAGTATAAGTAGGATTGCCACCACATCAGAAAATCCAATTGAAATTAACTTGTTTCTTAGCGGTTGCAGAAGTGCGTACAAAACAAAAGAAGCTAGAATGGGAAAAATGACGGGCTTAAACAATACCATCAATAAAAAGGCAAACATGATTATGCCAGTTGAAACAAGCAGCGCCCGCAGAATTGGTCGTTCAAACAATACGCCAATCATCGAGATCGTCGCTGTGCCAAGAGTTGATTTGCATGAAGTAGCCGGTGAGCGAGTACACGGGCCAAATTTGTCGTGAGCTTGGAGGCATGGTGAGGAACACGCTGTGTCCATTCCTCGAGTTCTGGACGCAGGAAAAAGGCTAACTCACAGTTTGTCAGCGCTATTGCATCCGCAGTGCGACGCTCATCCAGGACCAGCGAGACTTCGCCAAAAAAATCACCTTCACTAAGCTGCGCAAGCACCGTTTTTTTTACTCTAATTTCAATTTCACCGCTGAGTATGATGGCGGCTCCAGCGCCTTGGTCACCGTTGTGAAAAATGTATTCATCGGCTTGAAAAGTTCTTAAGTGCATGTTTTTTGAAAGCTTTTCAATTTCTTTCAAAGGGATCCCGGAAAAAAACGGTGTTTTTGCCCACTTGCTGGCTACCTGTTGATGCCAGGCCACGGGCTTTCGAAATAGGGTGCCCCAAATGGATGAGGTGTTGGCTGTAGTCATAGCATTTTTTTTCGAGACTGAATTGCTAATTTATCGGTGCTAAACGTAAAAAAATGAGAGCTTGTATAATTGGTATTTTGTGTTTTATTAGAGCAAGCAATTGTAACTGGCTGTATTTATTGCATTTAATAAAAAAATAATTATTCGTATAGATTTCGCGAGAATATACGCGAAATTAGTCTAGTTTTTAGCAGATTGGACGAAATATCTAGTAGTAGAAAACCAGATAAGAAAAGATAGATTACGCGCTCAAGCACGATTCGATAGGGTAGTTTCGAAAATACCGTCACCCTCGCCGACTTTCGTTTGGCGCGTAATAGGCGCGATGTTTACTGGGTTCAGCTATTGGTAGGTAACTCTTTATTTTATGCTGAAAAAACTGAATATATTGGAAGCAGTAACACTTTTACTTACACTGTTGTTGGTAGTGGTGCTGCTACAGAATAACAAAAAAGTTTTATCTAGTTTTGAGCTTGAAGAAAATGTTTTGTTCAAGACGCATGAGCTAATCTACAATTTACATTCTTCTCAGAAATCACTTCATGAACTTGTCTTTTCTCTGCGCGTGGTAGATCCCGAAAAAGAAATATTCCAACACTATCGGGCTGCTGCAGATTTTCCAAAAAACATTCGTGAGTTATTGGGATGGTCTAGCGCTTATGTTTTGGAAGAGGCTGAGCCTTCGTATCAGTTGCTGGCCACGCTGGAGATTGGAAACCTCGATGCCTTGTCCCGCGAGGTACTTTCGTCACAGGATAAAATCAAGGCCTACAACACGAAATTTTTGCCTGCATATGAAAACGTGATCAACATCATTGAGGCCCATGAGCGAGCCATTACTTCCAGGTTAGGTGAACATAACAAGAACTTTTTCTCATTGAATCGACTATTTATTATTTCCCTAAGCACCTTGATATTTTTGTCACTTGTTATCGCGTTCAATTTCGCTCGTAAATACAGCCGAGAGGCTGAGAAGGTGACAGAACAAGATACGGCTTATAAAGCGATTTTTGAAAAGGCAGTTGATGGTATTTTGATTTTTGATGATGGAGGAACGGTCGTTGCCGCCAACAGCGCGATGGGAGACTTGCTGGGTTATGAGCCTGGGGAGTTGCTTGGGCTCGATATCAATGCGCTATTCAAGCCGCAATCGCCAACTACTTTGGAAGAAACAAATCGTGAGCTGTTTAACAAGATCAGCATTGGGCTGGATGTGACCGGGATTAGAAAAAATGACACAGAAGTACCTATGGAGATGAGTATTAGTCGTCAGCGCATAGGTGATGTGTTGCAGTACACGGCGATGATACGAGATAGAACGACTCGCTTTATGGCGGAAAAAATGTTGAGAGAATCCAAGCAGGCGGTAGAGGAAAGTAATCGTATCAAGAGTGAGTTTCTGGCTACCATGAGTCATGAAGTGAAAACGCCCATGAACGGAGTAATTGGTACGCTGAATTTGTTGGAAGATGCCCCCTTGAGCGGTGAATATCGGGTATATCTGGATACCGCAATTCGATCGTCCGAAGCCATGATGACTTTATTGGATTCTATTTTGGCCTATAGCAAGATGGAATCGGGTCGAATGGAATTGGAGGAGTTGCCTTTTGATCTAAGACAATTAGCGCGCGATGTTGTAACTAATCTTCAGGTACAGCTGAATCCCGACAAGATTTCCTGCGAATCTGTGATCGATGATAATTTGCCTGAGTTATTAATGATGGATCCGCTACGCATGCGTCAGGTGCTATCGAATTTAGCCGACAATGCCCGTAAATTCACTCCCAAAGGTAAAATCACGTTACAAATAAAGGCTGAAAATGTGCGAGCGGATTCTGTAAGAGTGATGTTTTCTATAATCGATACCGGTGTTGGTATTAGCGCAGACGAAATGGAGAGAATATTCAAGCCGTTCACTCAGGCCGATAGTACCACCACACGGCGCTATGGTGGTACGGGATTAGGATTGTCCATCTGTAAGTGGATAGTAGAGCAGATGGGTGGCAGTATTGAAGTGAAGTCTGAAAAAAATCAGGGCACCACTTTCAGCTTTGCGCTGAACTTCCGGCTTCCTGACGAAAACTCAAAACAGCTGGTAGGTTAATTCTACAGTTTCTCAACGCAGTCTTTCACACTATGGGTGGGATGCCATCCCAACTCCTGTTTAGCTCGGCAATTCGACACCGTCAGCGGGTATTGCATGCCGTTAAACCAACCGGGCTCTTCGGCAATACTGCTGAACTTCCACAAGTGTTTATGTGCCAGCTGTAAGGCCTTGTAGGGTAATGGCAAGGCTTTTTTTCTACGGAATTTAATCATCTCGCTGAAAGGCATGGAATCATCGGTAGCAATATTGTAGCTCGCCGAATGGCTTGCCTTTCTGCTCAGGATCATCGCTGAGCACACATCATCTTCCCACACACATTGAGTTAGGGGCTCCGGTTTGGGTAAGGCTGGATAAAACGGTAGTTGTAAAAGAGTGCGTAGAAAAGGCTGGCAGTTGGGTCCCAGTATGACATGGGGGCGCAAGCGAGTAATGATCATGTTGGGGTTTTTGTTCTCCAATCCATCCAGGATGTCTTCGACGGCATTTTTGTCTTCGGAGTAGGAAAAGTCAGGCATTATTCTTCTAGTCTGGTATTCATCGATGGAGTAGGGATTGTCTGGCCAGGCGCCATACACTGCGCTGCTGGAAAGATGGACCAATCGTTTTACCTTATTAGTGCTTGCCATCTCAAAAATTCGCTTCGAGCCATTTACATTGATATCCCGTATCAGCTCGCGATTGTTTCTCGCTTTACCCAGACTGCTACGCAGGACGATGAAGGCAAGGTGATACACCAAATCGGTTCCCGCAAATAGGGGAGCAATCTTAATGTCGCGGATGTCTGCCCTTACCGGCGTAAATTTGTGGTGTTTGAAACTTCCCGGGCGCCAGTCTATTCCGATGACTTCTTTCACGTCGTCACAGGCGCAGAGGCGGGGCAGAAAAGGGCGGGCAAGGCAGGATGATGAGCCGGTGACGATAACTTTCATAAATATTGATTCTACACGCAGGCCTCTGTCGGTCTAATTTCGGTATGCGAGTCAAACTCTGGAATCACTTCCTCGCTTAAAAGAGTCATGCTTTCTTGTATGATCTCAGTAGGCAAGGCGCCTGCCCCCACCGCACATAAGATGTGATCCACGCCCTGTTTTTGAAACATGCGAAATTTCTTTTTGCAAGTTTCCGGGTTGCCGACTACCACCATGTCCATGGTTTCCAATAGGCGCAGATGCACTGCTTTATCAAATATCCCATTGAGCAGGCCCCAGCGCTTGTAGTATTCATAACTATTATAGAGTTTGCTGAGCACAGGACGCGTCTGGTTGAGTAGTTCCTGATAAAACCATTCGAAAACAGGTTTGGCCAATTTTCTGGCTCGGGACTCGTCCTCCAGGCACAATACGCCCACTGTCATACCCACGCGCGGTTTATTGAGGTGATTGGTATTTTGAACTTGTCGCCAAGTCTTCTGGTAGAGCTTGATGTCTTCTTTTACCATGAACCAGGGTTTGAAGGGTCCCGCCAGCGCACCCACACCGAGTCTGGCTGCCATTTCAAAACTTTCAGGGCTCACCGCCGCCATCCACACCGGAGGATGGGGTTGTTGCAGTGGTTTTGGTAGTATCTCCAGTGAATCTACAGAAAAGTGCTGACCTTTGAATTTCACTGGGCCTAGTTTGAAGGATTCCAGGATAATATTGAGGCTCTCTTCGGTACGTGTTCGGCTCTCAGCCATGGAAACACCAAAGGCTTCGTATTCTTTGGGCGAGAAGCCCCGGCCAAAACCAAATTCCACGCGTCCATTGCTGAGCTGGTCCAGCGTGGCCAACTGTTCTGCGACCTGGATTGGATGGTGATAGGGCAGGGGAATGATTCCGTGACCCAGGCGCAGCCGTTTGGTGCGTTGTGATGCCGCGGCCAGAAACAGAGTAGGGGCACTGCTGTGAGAATATTCCCTCATAAAGTGATGCTCAACCAGCCAAATGGTGTTGAATAGTAAGGTGTCTGCATGCTCTAGCTCAGTTAGGCTATTATGGAACACTTGGTTTTCAGTAAGACCAGAGTTGGGCGGAACAGATAATTCGTAAAAAAGATCAAATTTCATGGGTGGGGCCAAGTCCAGGGCCGAGAGTTGTATAAATTTAATGCATCGTAATAATCTTTTGGTCTGTACGTCAAGAAATCACTCTGCTTGTACCTGGAGTAATACTTGCGTACGATTGGGATTATCTTGCAAACTTGTTGAGTACTAAGGATTTGTTACTTTAAATGGGGCTGAGTGAATCAAACAACAAGAACCTGGTGGAGATCCGTAATCTCACCTTTTCACGCAGCGGTCGCCTGATTGTTGAAAACATCGACTTGGATATTCCAAGGGGGAAGGTGACCACGATTATCGGCCCCAGTGGAACCGGTAAGACCACCTTATTGCATCTGATGACAGGTCAATTGCTCCCGGATTCAGGCTCTGTGCGCGTCGATGGCCTGGAAGTGCCGAATTTGAAGAGAGAGGAGCTCTTTGCCTTGAGAAAACGAATGGGCATGATGTTCCAGAGTGGGGCCTTATTTACCGACCTCACCGTTTTTGAGAATGTGGCCTTTCCGTTAAGGATGCATACAGACTTGAATGAACGCATGATCCACGATCTCGTCTTACTTAAACTTGAAGCAGTGGGTTTGCGTGGTGCCAAAGATAAATTTCCCAGTGAATTGTCTGGTGGAATGAAGCGGCGAGTCGCGCTGGCGCGAACGATCGCGCTGGACCCTATGATGATCATGTATGACGAGCCTTTCACCGGGCAGGACCCCATCACCGTGGGCGTGATCATGAAGCTTATTCGCTTGGTAAATGATCAATTAGGTCTCACCAGCGTTTTAGTCTCGCACGATGTGAAAGAGGTCTCTGAAATATCAGATCATATCTATCTGGTGGCGGATACGAAAGTGATCGCCCACGGATCACCGGCTGAATTGCACCAGTCGGACTCCGGCTGGGTCAAACAATTTTTAAATGGGATGGCGGATGGGCCCGTGCCTTATCACTATCCGGCAAAAGACTATTTAACTGATCTAATAGGCTAAAGATGGGAATGGACTGGTTTCAATCATTTGGTGCTAAGGTTCTGCAATTTTTCGCAAGGCTGGGTCGGGGGACGCTCTTCTTCTGGCGAGTTATGCAGGCCACTCCCAGTTTGATTACGAATCTGGGCCTGCTTATCAAGCAGCTTCATTCTGTTGGAGTCCTGTCTTTGCTCATCATCGCCATTTCTGGCATCACGGTGGGCATGGTTTTGGGATTACAAGGTTATAACACCCTGGTGGATTTCGGCGCTGAGGAATCGCTTGGTCAGGCTGTTGCATTGTCTTTAGTAAGGGAATTGGGCCCAGTGTTAACGGCGTTACTCTTTGCGGGTCGAGCGGGTTCGGCACTCACAGCCGAAATTGGCTTGATGAAAGTCACTGAGCAGATTCCCGCCATGGAAATGATGGCCGTTGACCCATTCAAACGAGTGATTGCCCCCCGGTTTTTGGCTGGCATTATATCCATGCCGCTGTTGGCCGCAATTTTCAGCGCAATCGGCATATTAGGTGGCTATTTCGTTGGGGTGGGATTGCTGGGAATAGATACGGGCTCTTTTTGGTCACAGATGCAGGCCAAGGTGGACTTC
>Ga0224501_10004764_pt1 | contig 10697 bp, 6 predicted proteins | sample SF_Oct11_sed_USG_4_FD_169105 | JGI IMG/M metagenome (GOLD analysis project Ga0224501, IMG submission 169105) | Sediment microbial communities from San Francisco Bay, California, United States - SF_Oct11_sed_USGS_8_1 | ecosystem: Environmental > Aquatic > Marine > Sediment | place: USA...
TGGAAGGGGTTAGGAGAGGGGGAGGGGGAGGGGGGTGGGGGTTTTAGGGGGGGGGGGAGATGGACTCAAAAGCCGCATGGTATGAGTGATTGACAATAGACTGGATTAGATTAGACTTGATAAGATTACAATAAAGTAGGGTATAGATTAGATTATTAGCTCAAATCTAATTGAATAGTACTAGATTACCAGTATATTTGTTTATAGTACTCATAGACAAGACTGAAATAGAGTGGCCTGGAATGGATTAGGTTGGCCAAGATTACACCACCGCACACTGATAAATCCCAACTCTGATTAGTAATTAACTTGACCCGATTATAGTTGGCGAGCACAAGGACAAGGAGCGAGAGCCAATCACAGCTGGTAATCTCATCGCCGAGCCGCACTCATGGAAGTCACTCGCTATTGGCCATCCCGTGTTGAGAATCCGCAGCACGGCAAATCGTACAGCAGCTCTCTCCCTGCCTGCTGGAAGACATGTGCTGAAATTCAACATGTCTGCCCCACTCGGCTACTACGTCAAAATAGTCTCGACGACGGAGTTCACGTTTGGTGATGAGGAGGATGTCATGCCAAAACTTAAAGAGGTAAGAAAGGGGCGAGCATGAATGAGAGATCAGTCAATCCTAACACTAACCAGACAGACAGCTTTTATGCCATAAATTAAAACTAAAGTCATGGAATTAAAATTGACCATAGTTTCGCTTCTAGAGTGATGTAGTATTCACAGTTTATCTGATAATGAAGCTCAGATACAGGCCAGAGTGATGTAGTATTCACAGTTTATCTGATAATGAAGCTCAGATACAGGCCAGAGTGATGTAGTATTCACAGTTTATCTGATAATGAAGCTCAGATACAGGCCTTCGATCAGATAATTAAACAGCATGTTTTTTCTTCTTCTGCAGGAGAGCTTGCGGTACAGAGATACTGCAGTTAGAATTGTGCAGAATATGATCAAGTGTATGCAGACATTTAATGATGTGGAAGAGTTTACTAAAAACTGGGATATCTTTGAGGAGAGCCATTGTCCATACAGGAATGATAAACTAATGTCAAGATCTAAGCACTACCAGGTATGATTTTTTTCTCTTCCTCTAGATCGTGAGAGTTAGAGTTATTGGTGTTGCCCCGGGGAGGCGGACAAGTGTTTTGATAGTCGGGTGCTGGGTCCTGGAATATTATACCATACAGCCATGCCTTGTCACCGCTTTCATGGCTATCCGGGGAATTTACACATTTAACCCCTTTAACTATTCCATGTCAAGCTGGGAATGACACCAATACCACTAAATGGTCTCAATCGCCCTTAAACGCAAGTGGTGTGACTTGGTAGATAGGATTTGGGGTTGCTAGGCCCAGTCAGCCACTATGACCATTAGAAGATAGTTACAGCCTCCTAACACTCCAGAGGCCCATACCCCAGTGACGACGGAGAATAATAAAAGTTTCTTTGAAGTAATTTCTCATCAGATATGTTTCAAGTCTTTCAATTTACTAAATGAGAACAATAGGTCGATCCGGTCGAGCTGAATGATCGTTCGCTATCCCAATGGAATATTGAAATTTCCTTGTGGTAACCTTGACATTGCCTAAACTACAGTGCTAATGCCAAGTTTCGGTTGCAAAATTCTGTTCGCGTGATTTCGGTTGCAGTATTCGAAGATCCTTTTTAAAATCGCACGTTTTTGTCGCAATTTTGAGCAGGTAAGCTGAAAGGCCTAACATGAATACAAAACAACTGATCACGCGAATGCGAATATGGTTACCAGGTGAATCCACTCTTGTATGTAATTTAGTTATTCAGATTCTAGCGCACAGTTCGCTCTTCACTGTAGATGTTTTATGAAGCGATGTACACTGTGTTGCGTAAAACACTGCCTCCAGAACTGCTGAATCTCTCCACAGCTTTCTGTCTGCGAGCTCTCTTTGCTGATGTCACCACACCTAACATTCTCGGCCTGTCATCGTCAAGCCGACCAGGTAGTTATAACAGTTTCACTTTTACCCAATTTTGATCCCGCGCGCGTACAGTCACTGGATAGCAGATAGCTCATTGGTGACAATTGCCTGGTAGTACTCCTAGAGTAATGTTAGTAGACACTGGTTAGTTGAATGTCTCGGTGACATACACAAAGGGATTAACAATTAGGTTTCCTTCATGTCACTGGATGTCTGATAGTAGACTAAGCGATTCATGTTTTCTACAGTCAAGCTCAGAAAACCAATGTCAGCAACACTTACAGGGCCCTGCTTACAAGTTTCAGTTGATCAGCTTGTATGTTATATAGCGGCCTTTTCCTCTAGATAAGCAGTTACCCGCTGGGCTTCATAATATTACATAAACTCTAACTGTCCAGATTGGCTTTTAGCCGCTGTTTTACTCTATGTGACTAACTTAGTCTGAATAGCCTGCGGCTAGTTGAGTCTGACTACGAGCAAAATCTCCACGAACAATTTTTAATGAGAGTTTGACCGAAAATAGAACCCCGGTATGGCACCAACTACGCAGCCTCATTGGCCATGGTCATGTGACTTCGGGAAACCCTCAGTTCCTCGTGTCATCTGGTGGCAGGCCCCTAAGAAAGTAGATATCGGATTGGTTGACGCTGAATCATATGAGTTTTCGGTAGCTTCACTGCACGAAGTATTCATATGAAATTTTCCCTCAAAAATTAACTTTCAAGGCCAGAATTTGATCCTTTCTCAGAAAATGTTTCTAGGGTAAAGGGCCTAATGTCAGCTCCACACAGACCAGGGAGAGATGTCCCCGTTAACCCCACTTAGTCACGCTCACCCCTTCCGTGTGATATGGAAAGTTAAAAGGTTTGGTTTTTGCATTTACAGAGCTGGGCTCGGCACCCTACCGTCCAGGTGTATATCGTTTGCATCCCGCGTGTGTCCTCCCAGCGCTCTATGATTTGCTGTGGTGGTGATTCCGCCCCTTCTGAGCTTTCTAATCCCAGGATACATTGATTACTTCCTGTGTAATTAAACATCCTCCTGAAACTCCCCCTGTTGTCATATAACTAATCACTGCCACCATTGATATAGATATACGGATCGACAATCAGTCTGCAGTACAAGGCTGACTCCACGGGAAGTCTTATCGGCTTGTGATAATCTGCACAGAACAGTTTCGCTGTTAATTTTTTAAATAGAGCGGACAATGGAATGTGGAGTTGTTTGCTCTTGAATAAAAAGACCAGCCAACTTGTAATGTAATTGTAGCAATTTCTGCATACCGTACTTCAATCACGCAATCTATAATAGTTGTCAGGAAATTTAGAGATAGAAGTAAAATATGTCACAAGCGAGTGAGTTTGCTCGACCTTGAGATTGACAGTTGCAGATTTCTATACTCATATCAATGGGCATCGGTGAAAGGATTTCGTGTTGGACTGATTGTTTTATTGACCTGACTAACTGGTGTTGTTGGGTCGCCCTAAAATCACATCTCCATATCATGTGTTAGTTAATTTGGTAATGTCCGAAAATTACTCCATCCCATACTCCTCACTCACTCACCTCATTCACCCACCTGCCCTGTGATCACTAGTGGTGTAGCCTTATTTGCATTAATATATTGCGCCTCTTTCTACACCTACCCTTCACCATCTTGATTCATTATCAGGTATTCTGAGGAGCTCCCCTGCGTTGAAGCCTTCAGACACGCTGAAATCTGGCAAACCGTCAGAATTGGTGAACATAAAAGCAGAATCACCAAGTCGCTCCAAACGCATTCGCAACGCAGATACTGATGACTGTATGTCATCTTCTCTCTTCCGCTCCACATCATCTCACTCCGTCACAGCAATCATAGGTCACAGACCCTCGAATGTCACACTGACCATCTGCCACAGTCACCTAATTCTCGGAGCTTGTCACATACCCATGATCATCATGGTCACTGATTTGTAACAGTTTCCCGATTCTCAAGACACATGATTCACACTCCCACAATCGTCACAGTCACCTGACTGTCACGCGTAATTTGTCACTATTGTTGCTATCCCATCATTCGTCATCTGCATCCATAGCCTTGAAATCTTATTATGGCATGTGAAATTCTGCAAATCCCATCATTGAGACAATTATGATGTGAAATCATAGCAGATCATTTTTTCATGGTTTATTTTATCTTAGCACTCACCACCTTCTCCGCACTGAAGGTCCTTTCCATGTGAATTTGCTCATACATACACATATTAATATATACACATCGCTTCTTTCCAGCAACAAGTCAGAGTCAAAGTCACCGAGGGTCTGCCAAAGACAAGAAAGCCGATAAGGCATCTAACAAAGCTCCCAGTAAGTGTCTATAAGTGACTGATGGTTAGAAAATGTGTGAATTAGCTTTATGGACACGATTACTTTTAGTCCTTACTAGTGACTTACCACACTGGTATGTGACTGGGTGTGTGACTATTAAAGGGGTTATGATACGGTTGATAGTAGACACACTTTTGGAGTTGTTTGCCCCATTCGTAAAGGGAGGCAACTGCATTCATTGCAGCGATAGCGAGTGGTCTTTTTCCACAAAACGAATATCGGTCACTCGATTAACTACGACCCAAATGGCCCAAATAGAAATAAAATGTGATCTAATTACTAAAACCTAGTAACCTAATGATCTTTACTCCCTCATAACATCGAGTAGAACTAAAAATTGAACGTAATAATGGAGAAAACTGAAGTAATAAGAAGTGCTTTGCTGGTTTTCCGTAGCCCCACACAGAGGCCATTGCGTTCGAGCCTCTATCATTTTGCAATAATGGCACTAATGCTCGTTGACAGGGGTGAAAAGCTGCACTCTGAAACCCTATTTCTCTATTTTTGTTGAACATTTTCTCTATATAGACTTGTGTAACTTCAAGTCTAGTGTGCACCTGCAAGAGGATTTTCCAAACATCCGTGCATAAGCCGAGAGATCAACGCAAACACCAACATTTCTGTGTTAATTTCCTATCTCGAAGCTAATTCTGTTGCGTTGGTGGTCTGAAAGCGCGTTGCCGAGGGCTCTAAGTATGCGCATTGGATAGGGCCATATCTAACTAAGCTTCCATTTGGGCTAGGTATTGGGCCTATTTGTTCATGGTAGGCTTCAGAATATGAAAACAAGCGAATACACTTTTGACCATGGCATAACCCCTTTAACTGGGAACCAGTAATCAACCAGACTGTTCCTTTTCATTGGCCTGCCTCATCCGTACTTTATGATCCCCGCCCTTTCCTTCTTGCTCTCTAAATTTGTACAATGATTCACTCTGATGCCATTTCTATCAGCGATCTCCCTAGCCCCTCGCAAAACAGGTACACAGATCGAAGTTAAAAACACCTGTTGGTTAAATTTTCGCCAGTTCAACAGTCGATTCCTTGTTCGTTCAGAAAGTTTTCAGTTCTCAAATAGACTCGAAGAGACTACCGGTATATAAAAGCCCCTTCCACTATAACTCCCTTCCCTTCAGCCCTTTGGAAGCACTTATCCAGGTGGTCATGGTATCAGGCATTACACATTCGTTGACAGACCAGTCTATGGTGCATGAATCTCTCACTATTTTATGGGTGCTTCATCTGGAGGTACACCTCTCAGTGCGCCATGCTGAGAGGTTACTGAGCTTCAAACACGGTGTCCAGATTTGAAGCACGTTTTTTGCAATATTTCAATGGAATTTCAGTACATTAGAAAAGGAGGGCAACTCCTCATTAAAACTCTAACTGGGTGAATTTTTGGAGAAGTTGTCCTCCGTTTTTGGTGAATGTACATTCATTAAACATTGCCGAAGCGCAAGGTTCGCCATGTAGCATGGTATCGGGAGTGTGCTACATGACAAAGAATGCGCTTTAGCACCGCCTTTGAAGTTAAGCATGGCGTGCTAAGAGGTGCACCTCTAGAATCGGCTGTTTCAAGCAGCCATTCGCTTATAGCTCGATTATTACCATTGCGTTGCATGATATAGCTGTGGATTTCAGGTACCAATGTTGTATTCCCTCCTGGTAACCAACTGTCAATATTTCGCCTAGCAGAAGTGGTGCAGTATTTTCAGCGAGGATTACAGCAGAAAGGTTGAATGGCATTGCTTCCACTCCTATATTTTTCGAGTTCCATCTATTATTTTGTGAAGCTCTGTATCTTGGTGATCTCACTTTCAGGCGGGGAGCTGTTACGAAGGATTTTATGGCACTTTAGATTTAATATCACTAGAACTTACCATAGATTTACTCATTCCCCACACTATAAGTCAGGTTCTCAAGTTACAGATGAGCTTTTTCTAAAATGACACTATGATCCGTTTGAAAAGAATGTCTGGTGGCAAACGCCACAGGCACACCCTGAAAAATGTTGGTTCTCAACCCTGTGGCTGAAAATATCCTCTGCTAAATCATACTTTTTCTACCTTTTGCCACAGAAGAGCAGGAGAAGGTTCCGGATCGCTGGGCTGAACACGAACCAACCTGTGATGAGATGGTCGCCCAGGTCAGAATCAGTAAATCTTACAAGGGCTTCTTCGTACGACGCGTGCTACAGGCTCGTGTGCCTGGAAATGATATACACAATGCGACGTACGAAGGTCTGCAAAAAATCGCGACTGCCCTGGAGCCACATGCGGAGACCCTAGGACTCAACCTGCTCAAGTAAGTTTTATCCGGCTGCATGGCTTGACACGATCAGTAAAAATTGTCTTGAGTATCCGAATGGATGGTATAGGTTGCCTTTCATAATAGAGTTTTTCCACTCGGACGGGATATTGGATAGCTGGTTCAGTGGCTCTGTTCTATTAAGCGTATCTCATTTAGATCACTATGTCAATGAATGAAAGCCCTGCTCATAAGAGTGACCTTTGGGGGGCACCTTTCGAAAGATAGGCTTGTGGCGTAGTGATGGTATCTCCACAAAAGATGATTACTTGTAGTCAGTTTTGACTCACCCATTCTCGCTTTTGTAACACAAACGGGTATGCACCATTATTGGTAAAAGGCAGGTTACTTCACTGCTTATCAGATTCAGAACTGCCCGTGGTTATTAGACTGTGTAGGGGTGTTGATGTGTAACGAGACTGATTCCTCTATAGAGTTTGGTTTTGTACGGTGTTAAAACACTGGCGCCCTCCCACATTTGACGGCTCATCGTAAGTAGGCTTTAGGAGACTACACCGATGTCAGCACCATAACCCTGAATCCAATCACATAACCCTTCACCATATCTAGTCGCATGGGGTAGTGGAGAGATTCGGTATGGCAGTAAAGACCGTATAGATGTATAGACGGATAGCATAAAGTGGCATATATACCTTGGTCCAATTGAACTCGCAGCAGACTCTAAACATGAACAGACTACTTGATCTTATTAGCAGCCATCTTTTTGTTAGACTGCAGTGGAGTCATTTACCCATTGATAAAAAGAAAAGACAACATGTGCTATGATTTAATTTGTTTGATATTAATTTCCCATGTCACAGCTAACGTAGGACTTTCTGATCCTATTACTGGATCTACTAGATCACATGGTCCCTGTTCCCCACTCCTATATTGCTTGCACCCTGAAAGTGAGGAAAGGTTTGAAATTGGCTTTACTATACAGTGGATGAGTAGACAATGTTATAATCTCTGGATATAAGCTCTGTATGTGGTGTGTTAACTGGGCGTCTGCCTATCTTTCACAATGCCCCAAGCTAAACTTTTTTGAAGATCGGACATGAATCTAAATGTTTAGCAACCTGTAGCCACCCGAAGCCAGTGAATCCAAAATGCACAGTAATAGACATGCATATATCTAGTAGTAGATTTTTCTCTCTATGAAATTGTACAGTTTGAGCTTACTCATACCAGCGTTGATCATAATTCTTTTATTTTTGGTCGCAGGCTGATGTTTAAGACAGATGCAGATCTGATGCCCAAGTATCCTTTCTATAAGGATGAGTGGAACAAGATCGCATACACAGATTACACAGGTAAAGGGACCACAGAGCTAAAGAGACCACACAGGTAGAGGCACCACACATGCAGGTAGAGGGACCAAACATACAGTTAGAGGGACCACACATGCAGGTAGGGGGACCACACATGCAGGTGGATGGATCACACATACAGGTAGAAGGACCACATGTGTAAAGAGATCACACATGCAGGTGGAGGGACCGCACATGCAGGTAGAGGGACCACACTTGCAGCTAGAGGGACCACACGTGTAAAGGGACCACACGTGTAAAGGGACCACACATGTCAAGGGACCACACTGGTGATCGTACCACATAGGAGATGGGACCACATGGGGAAACCGACTTCGAGTAATAGGACCCCAGAAGTCAAGTGGAACAGAGATGCAAGAGAGAGGGGCAGTTCCATCGACAAGAAATTCCCTTTAGTTTTGTACGATAGGAAGAGTCACTAGTTTGTATACATATGTCCTTACAGGAGCGTATCCGGAACAGCCGTCCAACACCTGGTTCATTGTGTTCCGCGAGATATTCTTCGTCAATGAGGAATGTCTATGTGTGCCAAAGCTTTACCCTCAGGGGGGTCTAACAGGCTGTCTGTTGAGGGTCGTCGATAATGATACCGGTGAAGAGGTGCCACGCGTCTTCCAGAAGGTCATCCCCCATGTCTACAAGAGAAACAGAAAAGGTGAAACTAGCCTGTACGCTCTCTGTGAGATTAGGGTGAGACAAGCCTGTACGCTCTCTGTGAGATAAGGGTGAGAGTAATCCTACTGGGCTCCTAACCAGATTCAGTTACAAAATAAAAAGTCACAACTCTATGAGGTATGCTGGTGCAAACAGAACACCTTTCTAACGAAACACGTTGGATAAGACTCAGTAGACTGGTTTTGTGCACCAATTTTGGCTAATGGAAGTTTGATGAACAATGACTTTTCTAGCATTCAATCATCACCATGATAATTAAGACAGCTCAGCTCAGTGGCTACAGATTTTAGTTCCAGATAGTTACATGCAGGGTTTAGGCTCTTGTCATGCCAGGTTCTTGCTGTGGGAGTGTGAGTTCCCACACAAGTTACCTACCGTTGTGACTTAAAGGAACTTTATACCACTGGTAAGTAGCACCGAAGTTATGTTTTTGTCAGGTTACACCTTTGTGGCGGAGGCAAGAACTGGCGAGCAAGGCCTTTTGGGTAATAAGTGGAAAATGAGACTAATTGGTAGTATGGCGGCTTTGCCAACACCTCAGCGACAGGAAGTTCAGAGTTCCTTCCACACACGAGAGATTCGGGATTATTATGTACCACAGGAGAACAAGGTCATGCTAAGGTTAGTGATGTATTTGGTTTGAAGATTCACTGCCAAGTTAATTGGTTATAGAATATCCAATTTTATAAATGGCATTTTTTAGTCGATTTAAAGCAGCCACAATAACTGTTGTGCAGAACAGTCAACCATTTTAGTGGAAGAATAGTTGCCGGCAGCAGTTAGGTCACCTGTTTAAACTGCCTAGAGAATGCCGTTACCAGCTACCGATTTATTGGAATACCGAGTTATCAATTCACCTCTCATCCATCGGTTCATACAGAAATTTTTGTGTTATTCTCATAACATTAGCAAATGTGTCTTGCCTTATTCATGATATGTACGCAGTGATTCGTGGGCTTGAATCCCAGAAAAGTCAATGATCGGGGCAAGAAGGGTTTCCGACCTTAATTCGCTCCTGAGCACCGACAAACTCCACGAACATGTACGGAGAATAATAATGCGGAGTATAAACAGAAGCAAAAAACTTGGCACTGACCTGAATTCTCCTTTCTACAGGTACATTGTGAAGGTTCTGGAAGAAAACCATGCAGTCAGTCTGCAACTCAACACTTCCAAATCAGACGTTTATATCAAGCTGCAAATTCTCGATAATGAGGAAGAGGTCTGCTCATTGACAGGAAAAGGGCATGTGGTTTTGCCGTCATTCATTTTCCAGAAGGATTACAATGGGGAGGAAGACAAACGACCTAGCAGCCGAGGATGTGAGTGACTCCGCTTATAACTAAATCTCATTCAAATGGGTCTGATTAAAACTGTTTAGCATGAAATCAGTTTAACCTCAGCTTTATTTTGGGTGTGATTATATAGCTGGCTAGTTTGAGTTGTTTGACCGACTAGCATGATATAGATTGGATTAAATCTGGTTAGCCATGCTAGAATAGATTTGATCTGACCAAATTTGATTCGACAGATCTTGAATCGATAGTAAAAAAATTATTTGAATAGTACGGAAGTTAGGTTGGTCCATATCTCATTAGAACTGATCACGATTGATTGAAGTTAATTTGAAAATTGTCCTGCAATGCAGTTGATCAAAGTCGGTTTGCTTTCACGTCCCACCATGTCACGGAAATATTGTGATGCCTTATCTCACCAACCCTTTTGTTTTTTAGCTATTAAAGGCGGGAAAAAAGGATCTAAGCGATCAGGCTCTGCTAGCCAGTCGGTATGTTTTGGCATGAATTCGCAGATGTAGAATCCCCATAGGTTAACCCCTTGTGTTTTGATTGGCTAACTCTTGCCAGACGCGATGCCACACATAGGTGCTAGGCACTGCGTATTAATCTGCAGTATTGAACCATCATAACACGAAAGGAACCAAATTACAAGAGAAACGTGATATTCCAACTATTGTTAGAATCCATGGTAGTTTGCAGTTCATTGAAACCTCAACTTCATGTGACCACGCCTATGGAATAATTGAGGAAA
>Ga0224501_10004765_pt1 | contig 10697 bp, 7 predicted proteins | sample SF_Oct11_sed_USG_4_FD_169105 | JGI IMG/M metagenome (GOLD analysis project Ga0224501, IMG submission 169105) | Sediment microbial communities from San Francisco Bay, California, United States - SF_Oct11_sed_USGS_8_1 | ecosystem: Environmental > Aquatic > Marine > Sediment | place: USA...
GGTAGGGGTAGGGGGAGGCTTCTGTTAAGGCATTGACTGAAGATACGCGCACACAACGCGTGACTCGGCAGATTCTGTCTTTGATATAGACGAGATAGAATTTGGGAACTACTACTTGCAATGAACTTCCTGTCAGGTTGCGTCAACTTGCCATGTCCATTGAAAAGGACCCAAAAACAAAACCTGATGCTTGGGGCTTGCTGTAATTTGCTCGTTCACCTTTTGAAAAATGGCAAGTACATGGAGAGCCATTGTCTCGCTGATGTTAATATGATAGGGTTATACTCCAGTACGTGACTTCGGAACACCACGGTAAAAATAATGGAGGGCCCAACCAGTGGATAATTAGGGCCAAGCTCACTCCACAGGATCCACCTCTCCCTTCGGTTAAGAGTAGCCGAATTCTCGGCGGGTGATGTTTAAACAAATGGCTTAGGCTGGCTGACGCCCAATCTCCCAGGTCCATCCATTCTGTTTTGTAGCTCAAGCCTCACCTTGAATCAGCGGGTGTCCTGGTAGAGTGGAACTGACCCTGGGCGTGGCCAGCTTCCAGTACCAAAACCTTGCCTAGGCAGCAGCCTTATTAGTTGCGGTCTTTGTTGCAATGGGTAAATGGGTACCTGACTCACCTAAGAGCTCGGGAGGGTGAAGGCAGTGAGGTAGAGGAGTGGCGCCCCACCTCATTACACCGTTGCTGGTACAAGTTGGCTCTTTAACAACCACTTCCCCGTGTCATTAATGGTTAGGTGAACAACCATGTCACTGATCCAGCAAACAAAGCAAAAACCTCTCCTTGCCCTTGTCTAGAAGCTGATGTTTGTTTATTGTTTTAGTTTTGAGTCAGAGTGCAGGAATACCCACGCCTGGGTTCCAGCTCGAGTAATAGCGGAGAACCAGCAAGGGTGGATCCAGGACTACATTTCCGTTTCTATAAGCTGTGACTGCGTCATTCGTCAAGTTAGAGGCTACACTAGGTTCTTTGATCAGCTCCAGTGATATTCAATCAGTTAGATATCTGCATGTGCAAAGGTTATACCTAGATAAATAACTCGACCCGCTTTTTGGAAAAGCGTCGCTTGTATTCCTTACCTCCGCGCGTAGACTAGCCCAGCTCTAACTAGAGGACCAACACAGATGTTTGATAACCTAATGTGCTAAGCAATGAACATCCAGGATTCTCCGGAGCTGTTCTTACTGTGGGGCTCTATAATATTTCCTACGAGTCTACCCAGGCGGTGATGGGCTATTACCGATTTTAACATTCAATCGTATTCCGTGGGCGGATGAGCAGTGCAAAGGACAAACAGGGCCATTCCGTTTCCATTGTGGTGGATGAGCGTAAGTTCTCTTGGTATATTCTTTGGCATGTGTGAACAAATTCAGTGCCAGTTCAATTGTAATCAATATTATGCCATTGGCAACCGGTGTAGAAGTAAATTGTGTTTTGGTGCAATGTTCTTTTTAACTCTTAGACTACTAAATGTGATATATTTTAGTAGGTCAATTTTCACATATAAGACACTTGCATGCCTATTTTTATTTAATAAAATTCTAGTCTTTCAGGTAGACCTTTTTTGAGTTTAAATAAATTATCTTTGTGTTTATATGATTATGTTTGATCTCATTCTTATTCTATAACTATAGTTTTATAGGTGAGATTAAAGAAAATAAGAGTTGATGTATTTCATTGTTAAGTTTCTTTCTTCTTATTTCTATGACAGAACAGCTGTCAGGAGTGGTGCAGAAATTGACCTACCGAGCCTTTGACTCAGCGTTTCCCAGGAAGCTTAGCGTCAGTAGGAGACTTTCTGTTTGCTCCCACGAACCCCATAGAGAGGCTTACTCTGTGGGAATTTTTAAGTGGAATAACTGCTTTGGACCATTAGGTTCTAGATACCAGAGTCCATGAGTTTTCGCATAAAGATCCAATGCATGGAGTGTACGCCCCCCCTAACTCTAATGCCATACTTCACTGCGGTTTCACCATGGATAGGATAACTATGAGTTTTGCGGATAAAGAAATGCCCTAAAAATTCAGTGAAAGTCTTTTTAGAGCCCAATATTCATGCGCGGGAAGTGACTGTTAGCTAAGGCTTGTACTTGCAACTTGTACTGACTACAGTGTAAGTGAGGTGGAACCTTGCCACTCCTCTTCCTCGCCGCCTTCATCTATTCCAGCTGCAGTTTTTTTAAATCTCGCGCACAAGCTGGCTTTTGAAAACAGGCCCTTCAGCACCAGTAGCGGGTGTTCCATAACCACCCAACCACAGCGATTCTCTCGTGTACTGTCAGCAGTGTCTACAATCTGGGAGAACTCGGACATGACGACTTGATGCCCAGCCTACAAAAGTACGCTCACCTTAATTCTTAATTAAAGTTTACACTTTAATCACTAACCATCGAGGTGTTGCTGACGTTTTTACAGACAAAGTAGAAATGAACTTGACCATAAGTAGGAATGTCAGTGGCATTAGAGTGATAGGGCTGTTGCTGGCAACTACTTATTCACTAAAACACCATTTGAAACCCTAAAATGCTTATATTTCGCTCTCAAGGTTCTGTGTGACAGCTGATCTGTGTTTTAAAACAACGGTTGCAAGACCGCATCCATCCAGTGGTCATGTACAAACCACTGCATGAGAAGTGATACTGCTCTGTGAAGCTGCGCAAACTTTATCAAGTATTCAGATCAAAGGCTAGGGTAGACCAATTAGAACATGGTTTAAAACCAGGCTAACTATTGTCATTGCTGCCAACAGTTGCGGCTACTATCGCCAGCCAACAAGCTGTCAGTTCTGACCCTGAATGTGGAAGGCGGACTGACAGCCGTGTCATCCTGTTTAGCCCGCAGGCATGCCATATTATGCAGAAAGTCTACATATCGCACAAATGATTACATAGCCATTGATAATTTCTTTTTTCTTTCCAGTGTGATAGATGATTGCATTGCCGGAGCAAAGTATTTTAGGTTGATTGCCAGCGAGAGACTGTCCTATCAAGTACTATCTTCTCTAGTTAACTACCTGTCTTATGAGTTTATTTGCACTTGAACTAGTTGACCTATCTGTTCGATAATAAGCTAGCTTCAGTAACTGTTGCCGAGCAGTAGTTAGTCAGGTGTTCAATGGTGATCTATTAAAGTTGTCATAACCTTTGGGTTGGCCATGATAACTCAGTGGGAGAATGAATGTACCTCTGTGGCCCCGGTGACCAGGCCATGAGTGAGTATTTCAAGGGATTTTTTTCCTGGCTGATCATACTGATGTGTTTTGTTAGCCATTTAACCAGGATGCACAACAGTTCATTATCAAGAGAAATGAAATATATAATGCTTGTTTAGCAAATCTATCAGCAGGCTTTTATGTTTGTAATCACTTTTTTTTATCTATAAACCTACTTAGTTCTCTGCACCGTCAAGATGATACTTCAGATTTATATTAGCATATTAGAATGGTAGGCTGTGGGTCAGTAACTCGGGCTGCCTATAAGGAACTTTGTCCAGGGATTCAAGATGCTGTGTGGGTACAGACTTCCATTAGTTGTTATTATAAAAAATGCTTTGCTTAAAAGCTGACGACTTCGGCGATGCCATTGACATAACGCCTGAAGGAGTATCAACCGTTTAGACCTCTTATACCTACAAACTCAAAGACTGGTTTTGGAGCTGAGAAAAGCGGAAATAATGCGGGTAATCGGGCATGACTAGGGCTTTACCCCAGTATCTTGAGCCAAGTGTTATATCCACTGAGCTATCCCGCTATCGCCAGATATAACATAGGGTAATATGCCCAATAAGCCCCAAGCTTAGGGATGCGGTAAATAGGAGACCCAAGTAGAACCATTGCGCTGAATGGATCACCAATCTCAAGGTCAAGCAAACTTATTTGCTTGTGACATCACAAGTAGAAGCAAACTACCCAGGAATTGCTACAAGTGCATCATGAGATGTCTTTTCTCTATGTTGAAGAGCAAGTAACTCCTCATTAGCATCTATTCAATTGGCTGGGTTGTTTACGGCTTCCATGAAATTTACAACGAGTCCAATGACTCTGTCTCATTTTGATGGCATAAGGACTTCACATGAAACTGCCCACGGAGTCAGCTTCATCTTGTGACTGATATATTATAATATCAATGAGTAGAACATTGGCCCGGGTTCAATTCCCACCCGTGGCAGAGTGTTTCAATTAGGGATTGTTCCCCGGCTGATCACACTCTCGCAACCCATCCTGAACCAGCGTGGCAGAAAACAATGACACTGGACAATGGAGAATGAGTAGGAAGGCCGAAGTTCAACTATGGACAAGCAATGGCTGAGTGACTATAATACCGGATCAACTATGCTAAATCCTATTAAAACCCACAATGAGAGAGGGGGCATGTCCCTGTTGAGCAGTGGTATCGCGCTGTACAACAGGTACTTCGCTGATTGGGAGGTTGATAGTCCGCTTGGGGTCAGGGATGATCTGGTCGGTGTCTGTAGTTGATCGCGTGATGGCTAGTGTGGAGCAGCAGTCGGCTTAGTCTTGCCCACCTGGGTGGGTGTTGACGGATGGGTCTTTTAGATAGCAGTTTCCACTATAGCCTTCTATAGGCTATCGTGCAGGTTGCCTTTCTGTCTTTCTATGAACATGATTTGTCGTTATCTTTCTATGGCTTATACTTTCGTGCAATCAAAAGGTAAAAGAAGAACAAAATAAGAAAAACACATAAGAACGAAAGACGCAAGAATGGGACTCGATCTCTAATTTAATTATGTGCCAGATGTCTGTCTGTCTGTCAAAATTCATAAATACCTTCGATTATTCATAGGCTTGATCTGAAATAGGGAACACTGCCTTTTGAGCTATGTGTAAAGCCAAAGTGTGTGGAGAAAATTTGTTGTACAACTGTATTATTATCATGATTATAATATAGTTCACATGAAATGGAGCAGCTGTTGAAAACTTCACTGTTATATAATCAGTTCACGCTGTGTTGCAATGACAATGTTGAAACTTTATAACATTGGTCAGCAATTTTACCATTTATCATTGGATTAACGACGACAAATGTTCAAACGCCGACAAATGTTAAAATGTTGACAAATGTTGAAGGTTTTTATCATTTATCGGCGTTTTGACATTTTGTTGTTTCAACACACAGCACTGAATAACGCGGAGTGACCTTCCATGGGTCAGCGAGCAGCAGGTTATTGATCAGAAACCATCTCATCTGTCTTGACACTATGATCACACGCTGTCGGATTCTGGCTCCTCATATGGAACATTCAATAACTCTAAATAACCTAGGGGTGATAGTGGGTTAGGCGAGTAGATGCAGTACTTGACTCAAGAACAAATGCTCCTGGGTTCAAGGTCAGCCATATACCGAGGTCCTGCTGTGAGCGTGAGATTCGCACGCAATTCCTCGCTCATAATACAAAAAATCTGAGGAAGAGGAGGTCCAAAAGTAGATTGGTGATTAGCTGTGTGGGAACAAATCCGAACAGTGAAATAGAGGCACCGATCTGATTTCTGTGGGCAATTCATCAATTTCTATTGTTCAGTGAAACTCCTGCTTCAATTTCATATGCTAAAATGGGTACAAGAATTATTATGCACGTGTCCCTTGAGAAATATTTCACAGCAAAGACATGAGGGAGATAACTCTAAAAACTTTTTTGTTTTCCGTTTTTCATTTTGGTCCCTCACCGCGGTGTCTCTTGACCATCCTATCTTGAAGTTTGCTCTGATACACTAGGAGCTAGGATATATGCGGATTTCGTATTCAGAGTGAGATCTCAGCATGACTGGGACCCAAAAATGTTCTGTCTTGAGCCAAAGACCTCACCCAATAAGCTATCCCGCTATCAGAGAACTCCTTTCTTCTTTTTCCAGTCATTGTCTGTTCGTGGTTGAAGGTAGGCCTTCCTCTCTTCTTTTGTGGTGCCATTGAGCCACTTTACGCCAGTATGGGTTAGAGGAGTATGATCAGCCTGGTTAAAATCCTCTGAACTACTACCCCACGGCCGGGAATCGAACCACGGCTGAAGAGAGGACAGACAGTGCGATGCATTTATTCCCCCGCTGATCTATCATGACTGAGTGCTGCAGCGCATTAATGTTCCCCCAAATACTATCTTTTCAATCCACCACTAATCCTCACAAATCACTGATCTGGGTAGCAGGCCGAACAATACTGGCCTAAGCTTATCTGTTAGTGGCTTACTACTAGTGTTAGTTAGCGACTGAGCGTCAAACATGGATAACTTGTTTAATATGATAATAGTTTTGCCTATTCTAAAAGCTCATTTATTTAGTCTAATTCAATGGATATTTTTATTCTTTCAAGAATTGAACTGGAAACTCAATGGTAAGCAGTTAACAATTGAGACTGATGCACTTTATAATTAGATGCGAGTGCTCTTTTTTCATACATACATGGGGCCAAAATACCGCAGTTGGTAAGAGCGCAGAGTTGCAGTCTTTGGATTGCAGGTTCTAGTCTCACTGCCGGCAGGATTATCTTCTTGGTTCTGGTCCCTCACTCCGATTTACTAGCTAGAGCTCTCAACCGGTGGATAAGGGGGGGGGGGTCAAAATCACTCCACAGTTGTTAATGAACCACCTCTCCATTCTCAAAACAGAAGTTAATGCAAAGATAAATGACGTGGGCTGACTAACCCCGAACCTGGAGCAATGATACTGAGGCATGCGTGGTGCCCCGTGCTAGTAGACCGTAACTGGTGAAAACAAGACAAATATCTAATCCAGCGGAATAATACATGGGTACATTTGCACCCATAGCGGGTTTGGTAATGGACCATCACATTTGGAAATGGTTAAAGTTGTCCCTTAGCCAATGGGTGGGTGGGGAAGTGAGTGTTGGAGAGAGCCAGCACATGTGATTAACCGGCGACAAATCCCTTGAAATACTCCATCACAGCTGTGGGAATCAAACCCAGCCTATGGAGAGGAAAGACAGTGAGATACATTCATTCTCCCACTCAGCTAACATGATCACATTGGTTTTTATACAGGAACTAAGGAAAAATGGGACAAAATAGCAAAAGAAGAGCAAGACCTAGTACAAATTTATGACGTGCTTATGACACGAGCTGTTCCCAATCATGCAACACCAGCTAACTTCATCGCCAGTCATACGGAGTTTTCTTCTCTTGATGTCTTACGGAAGCCGAATGTACTACTTTACTGCCTGACTGCAGATTCAGCCTATTTTATCCAGCATAATGAAACGGAGAATCTCCACGATACGAGAAAACATCCAATAATTCATCTTTCTCAAACTGCATTAGCCATCAAATTGATTCGAATGTCCCATGCAGCATTTGTGCGTTTCGGTAACTCAGTGAATGTGGATGAAATTAAAGTCGTTTGGCTTTTTCATTGTTTGCGTTGCGGTAGCACTGCTTTTAGCCAGGTGTTTAACGCTCTACCTGATTGGGTAGCGATATCAGAAGTAATGCCATTGTTCTGCTTGTTTGAAATGCGTGAGCAAGAAAACCAATGGAACTATGTGAATTCATCCACCTTCAAGTCGCTGACGGAGGCCATCGTGAAATGCCAGCTGAAAAATATGGCAGAGAAACAGGGTGTTTTTATCAAGACCACATTGTTTGATGAGCATATGGCACCGGTAATAAGAAAAGTTTTTCCGAATCATCGACTTCTATTTCTGTATCGAAATGTGAAACCGGCTAGCAGGTCCATGTATAAGGCCTTTATGTCAATGGCTGGGGAGAGTATGATGGCCTTGACACTTGACCCATACACTCAAAATCATGAAGGTCGTCGACAAAGACGAATGGACACTCTGGGATGCCTGACGAGCTTTATCAAGAACGTACTAAATCGAGTGCGACCACAATCGATGGTCGAGTGGTATACTTTGCAATGGTCAATTAGAAATCACATGATAAAGCACACTCAACACAAACATGGCACCCAATTTTACCTCCTCAGATATGAGAGTCTTATGGAGAGTCCATCGGAAACCCTGAGTAAACTTTTTGATTTTCTCGAGGTTAAACAGACAAACCTAGATGTTGCTCTCGACTCTCTGAAAATTGACAGCCAAGAAGGATCTTCATGAGTAGGCGGGAGAGAGTTTCGAATCCCGATTGGGTGAGAACGGAGGATGGCGTGGCTCGCTGTAATCAAATATTGAGATCTTTTAGACTGCCGGAGTTTGATTCGGATTTTGTTTTTAAGACATGGTACAACAACTGCGACGAATCATTTACCGAGGCACTGCTCTGTGGGTAACACAGTGGAACAATTTAGAAAAACAGGAAGTCACCAATGAAAAATCAGACGAAAGTGATTTGATGTACATTTACGACGCATTCATTTTCATATTTTGCAAAAGCTGTCGATGTTCACCTTTCAATCCATGTTAGATATGTAGAGAACCATTGGCGGCAAATAAATACGTGTGTGTATTATTAAAACTGTGCCTAAATTTGAATTTAAGACATTCAGTTTTGACTTTATCTGTATGAACTATTTATTATTCACGTGGAATCCGATGAAATCGGTTTACTTGACGCAGTGAACGAATACCTTTTTTTGAAATATGCAATTAGAATCATGCATGCATGATTGAGAGGGGATGGCACCACGGACAAACTGAGCATGGATTCTACTTCCCTGGCTGTGATAAGTGACATACCAAATCCTATGGTAGATCCTTGCGTAAACAAAGTAAATACAGTGCTTTTTACTAGTGCTTTCTTAATTATGCGAATGGTATCAGAGAATGAGTGTTAGCTGCTAAAAGTGTTCCAATTTGAAACAAAGTTCAATTTTCACCCTCTGCCTGATCGATTGATACAACAATAAAAACACTTTTACCACAGAATCGTGCTATTTCTACAAAAATGCGAAGGCATACTTACACTGATGCATTCCTTACTGGCCATAATCATGGTTCGGGAATCAGAGAGTGCATGGAGGGGGTGATGTGCAGAATTGTATTGAACCTGAACTGGAGTCAAGAACAGAAGACGAGGCGCAATCTTATGTAATTGCACGACCCCAAAGGCCTCGTATCTAGAATGGCTTGCGTACGGCTCCGTTCTCAGAAATTAATATAATTCCATCACTATACAAGCGAGTTGTTAGTTTATGTATACCCAATGCACTTAATTTAATAACACTGCTTATTCATCTCAACCATGCTATTAACACTGGTTATATTGCAATTCTTTTTCAATAGTTGCTTTCGCCTGCTCCCTTTATTCGTGACTGAAATGCAATTCGGTCTTGAAATTTGTTGAACTGCTTAGGAGTGCAACCGAATCACGCAAACAGAATTTCGTGATTGAAAGTAGGCATTAGCATGGTAGTTTAGGTAAATGCCAAGGGTAACACAAAGTGACTTGATTACTACGCTGGGATCGCGAACAATCGTTCGGCTCTAACCGCGGAGTTAAAGTTAAGAGAGGACAACTCTGATACAAATGAAAATATTTTTAGGTTTTTTGACTGTGACAGTACGCGTTGTTCGGGTAATCGTGACTGAAATTTTTTGACGGCTGACCGGAATCACGCGAATAGACCCAATACCTTATCATTTTGGCCTTATTGTTTCCATTACATCAGTAAGATATGTCACTGCATTGCCCCAGGTAGGCATCTTCGTTTGATCTTCTCAGATTGTCTTATGCATCAGTTCAGCTGTTTGACTTTCCGAGAGATACCAATCATGCGTGATTCTCAACACTGAGATTTGAGTTGCTGTCACCTGCTTTTCACACAGTTTCCTGAGTAAAATTGAATTGATGATTACAGCATTTCCTAATTGATTGTTTCTTGTTTGTTGAATAAGGATATTTCATGGACACTTACAACAGACGTTTGTGTACAGGCATTAAGTAGTGACCAGTTCTAGATTTCATATGATAGCAATACCATACTCTTTTCCCCATTTCTCACATCCGATATGCCACCAAGCCAAATCGCCGGACTAAAACACACTTAGTGAGAAACTGGGAATTGTCTTCTATACCCAGTCACGTTTATCGGTAGCAGGTAGCATCTAATTAGTTGTCTGACAGGACTGAGTATGGTGGGTACAGGTGTGAGTTGAATGCAAAATTTATCGCATCGATTGCTTTGGTAGTCGGATTTCTGTTTCAAACGGCATGCATTGCAATTTGGTTTTGGGGATAAAACGTGTGTATTCAACGAAATTTGCTAGGCCCACGTATGATTTTACGGAGTCATCTACTCTCAGCGCAGTGCGAAAGTGACCTAGATTTTCACGTCAGCGAAATAGCCCGAGGGAATATTAGTGCGCATGCGCAATACCAATGTTTTCGAGAGGGTCGAACATCAATGTCAGAAACTGTGCTGTGTGTTTGATGCGCTCTGCTGGTAAAATCGGATTAACGCGCGAATTTCTAGGAGAAAAACCGAGTTTGTTTCGCCTCGGTGTCTAAAGCATGCAAGGGTAATACAATCACAGGTCAAAACAATCACCCTGCGTCTGACGAAGCCATCAACCTAAACAAACAACGGGAGTATTCAGTTCAGTTCACTTCACTGAAGTTCACTCAGTCAACCACTCACTCAGTTCAGTAACAAGTAAGTTATTATTTACTAACTCGCAATCACATTTACAATTACACGCATCAAGGATCGTGTAGGTACAAAAAAGCTTGGATGTTCCAAGAGATTTTTCATTCATAATAT
>Ga0224501_10004766_pt1 | contig 10696 bp, 7 predicted proteins | sample SF_Oct11_sed_USG_4_FD_169105 | JGI IMG/M metagenome (GOLD analysis project Ga0224501, IMG submission 169105) | Sediment microbial communities from San Francisco Bay, California, United States - SF_Oct11_sed_USGS_8_1 | ecosystem: Environmental > Aquatic > Marine > Sediment | place: USA...
CAGAGAATACTGCAGATTGCTTGACCGTAAGGACAAACCACAGTTCCTCACTGCCCGCAGTTCAAATAACTAAGGCTCAAGTTTATTTGTGTAAACCCCCCCCCCCCAGTGCAGTCATCATTAAAATAGAAAACACTTACATAGGGTAAAATATTGACATTTTGTTATATGGTAATATGGTCGGGTTCTGTATTTATCTGTATAAATATTGAAGGGAACTGGAAGTGATGTTCAGCCACAATTATTGACTAGATAACTACGTAGATGATTGTCTAGTTGTTACCCACTACAGGCAGAGAAGTCTGGCTCTTCGGTTATATGAAAATAATTTGTTTGTTGCAGATTATCACCCGTGGCTGTTTAGCCCCGAAGTGGATATCATGCCAGCATTGCTGCTGCCTCTAGCCGGCCCCGAGGAGTTTGATGAGGATGACATGGAACGACTTCCCACTGAACTGCAATACCTGGAGCCGAGTAAAACGCGTGAACCGGATCCCCTCATCCGAAAGAACCTTATAGAGGCCCTTACTCAGGTACTCATTGTGTAGTAGCCTTTACCATTGACTAAAATATACAAACCGCGCGTGTGATGGATATGTAGAGATCCAAGGCAGGTTAACTTGTTATAACACATTATTAATTTTCCTTTGCTGTTTGCCGAGTAAGGGGCCGCCACGCGATGGGGAATTTGCGAAAAGTCGCAAATAACATGAAAAAGCACTTCACGAATTTGCGATAGTGTTTCGCGTGAAACTGCAGTTCTACCATGCTGAATAAAATCGCAAATCGCGCTTACAAGGCGCGCGTTGATTGGCTCAATCACTTCCATAGCTTGTGGGAATTCGAAGGCTGCAAAGTAGAAAGTCAGAATGACCATCTACGTCTGACCTGAAACCTTATTTGAGCCAGTTTGGGAGCAGTCATCATTGTAGAGCAAGAAACAATCAAACTCATGAGTGCCAGAGCATCAGAGGTGATTGTAAAATGAAATTTGGCCGAATTTACCTGCGAGTAGCAGCTAGTTGGAGTGTGACTACGAGCAAAATCCCCACTCATGATTTCTAATGACAGTCTGACTGAAAATAGAACCCCGATACGACACCAACTACGCAGTCTCATTGGCGGTCATGTGACTGCGAGAAACCCTAGTAGTTCGTGAATAGTAAATCGCAACCGTGTGGCTAGGAACACGAATTGCGAATTTTCTGCGATTTGCGATTGGCTGATCGCAAATTAGCCATTGTGTGGCGGGCCCTTTATTGATTTGTTTTTTTGGCTGCAAAGGTGAAATATTCATTTAAATTTGACTGCGCTACTCACCTTCAGGTAAAGGGTCAAAATTTTGTTGGTAAGAATTGAGAGATCATTGTAAAGTGGTAACAAAATTAATGGTAACTGTTTGGGTTTTGAAACCTATTTAGAACAGGATAAAAGGTAAGTTTAACTCTGATAATTGTCAAGTTTCAAAGGCAATTGTAATGCTAGGGTATGGTGCAGAGAAACATGGGATTGATGTACATTTAATAATAGAAAGACGGAGATAATTTTCCTGATGTTTTGATTGCAGCTGTGCGCTACTGGTGCAGGTCGAAAGTACATGAAAGAGAAGAATGTATATGTGATAATGAGAGAATACCACAGCTGGGAGAAAGAGAAACAGATTGAGCTGCCACTGATGAACCTTATAGACATACTGATTGGAGATGAGCCTGAACCAGGGCTGGATACCAATCTGAAAAAAATAGACATTCCTGAAAAATATCAGGCAGTTTTCGAGCAAGAAATAAAGGAACTCGAACAAGGTGTGGACTCGATAGACGCCGCGGATAAATGAGGGGGTCAACAAACTTCCTAGCAATTATGTTCTACATCATAATAATGCCTGGTGCAATGAGCTGTGTTGTCATGTGCTAGCCTCGAGGTGTAGAAAAATTTCTGTCATGGGTTGCACCGATTTCCCTAGTCTCTGTATGGACCATTGATATGAATATATAAATAGACAATTGCCAAGCCCAAAGTCAACCAGCGTGATTCATTATGCCATCAATTACGCAGGAATCGCTACATTTTGTTCTGCGTTGTCGGTCTTTTATGTTTAAGAGTAAACAACTCCAATTTAGTGTGCATCCAATTTAGGGAGTCGTCTATTTTTTCAACCAAAATTCAGAGCAGTCCATTGCAACAGTGGTATGATGGTATAAACCAGTGACAGTACAGCTGATCCGCGATAAAATAATTACATTCGTGTGACATTGGAGGTTTCCTCCCATACACCAACATATTAATGGTGTCTCTATCTTGTGCATAGAAAAGTCTGCGGCGACCACTCACCCTGCTGTAAAAAGGACATGCTTGGTTAGCTGTGATTATACGACACTGAGCTGAATACCATACTGTCAGCTGCTCTGGGTAAAAATTACATACACTATAGCATCAAGCTTTAGTGTATGAATGATCCTTACTATTTATGAACTGAAGCCTTTCTGAATGCATGGCATGATAATGAAAACTGCATAAAGTCACTTCGAACCATCAACATATAAGGAATAAGGTTTTCTTAGAAGCCTTGAACTGATGTGGTGGGAGGTCAGACTAGCATAACAATTCGGAAAGAAAATGCCGACGCAGGGAAAGGGAGCAACTCGGTGAAGCTAGGTACAGAATAAAAATTCTGTGTTACTGCGGACCATTAATGAAAAGCAGACTGAGAGTAAAGGAAAATGCACACTATGATTGCAGGGCTTACCATTAACATATGCAGCATTCATTCATATACACGGCCATTGAAATACGTACCATCAAATGCCACAACTACAAGTAGAAACTTATCTTTTTGTGCATTAGTTGAAACTTTTCTAGTTGATGTGTTACTATAATGGTCTATTTGAATATCAAATTTATAAGGTAAGTTTAAAGTTTAATGAGGTAATCAATCATCAAACATCATCAAAGATACCTGTTAAATAGCGACTGCCGCGACTTACTGACTCATGTTGATATTCAAATAATGTGTGACTGTTGAGCATTTCCATTATCCAATACTAATAATTATGGCGAGGCAAGGTACTAAACAGCTTCAAAGATTATACCAAGATAGGACATGATCTCTAGTTTGTATAAGAATGTAAACTGGTCCGGTTAATTGTCCTGGTTGACACACTGCGACATCCGACGGCGATCAGTGCGCACGCGCTGGGTCTTGTAGGCGCTCAGAGCTCAACAGCACTAGAACCCTCACCTTGACATTGCAGTTCAACAGCGGTTGGTTATGTTGTTCATACGTGTATGCATTGGAAGCTCTTTGTATGCGAAAGCGAATCTGCTTTTATCTATAAGCATCATATTCCGGTTTCGATCAGACGGCACAAAGACGTTGCATGACATCATGTGCGATCCAGCTGTCGATTGAATCGCTTAACGCAATTGAGTATCTTAGACCCCTCTAACTAGAACCCTTACAAAGACCCAACAGACCATGCAACAGACACAACGGAGTTCGGCGGTATCATTTGGAAAATAGGCTTCTTGTCTTATCTTGGTATAATCTTTGACAGCTTCAAAGATGTCGGACCTTTTATTAGTTTTCCATTTTATAGAATATATACATCCATCTTATAGGATATATACACCCTATTCACATTTCGCTGATCCATGGACTAGTCTTTAATGCGTCAGATAATGTTTTTTGGCATGATCATTATGAATGATAGAAATAATCATTCGCACTGAAGATGAGAACATTTTTACATGCCATTGAAGTTTTTTTATTTTGGATGGATCCACTCGGAAAGTAGGAAACAGAGTAGATAACTCCTAAAGTTTGCCTGCCTAAAGTTGGGAAGGAGGTAGCTTCCCTCTCCCCATCTCTGCGGCATACTGAAGAGTCGGGTCACCTGGCTATATCACCAATGCCCTAGCATAGAGCTGCAGAACTTCTCTCCACCCTATCTGATTCCTCACTAAACTTGGCCTCTATCCAGCAAACTATAGGAAGGTGCCCCAGACTTCTGGTATTCTGTTATCTAATAGCCAATCACCTCTATTACACATGTAGATAAAGCAGAATGATTTAATCTGGCTGTTCTTTTGTAAATGGACTCTAACGGTTATAGCGAAGTTACTGTGGGTAAGATCCAAGTTAATTCAACAGCTATGGTTTCGTATGGAGCCACAAGTGGGTCAATATCAGTGCTACACCTAGTAATGAAACTCAGCTAGGAGTGATGTGAGGCCTAGCTGGCATGACTAGGGTTCGACTCTAGATATCTGCTTAGCTATCCCGATGGCTGGTACCCAGTGGTGCATAATTTTAGGCCAATGGCTATAGAAAATAGGTCATCTTCAGCTGTTAATAGGTGGAATACAGCGAATTGATGATACAATCAAAAGGAAATCTTCCCATCAGGTACAGTCATTCAATCTTGGGCAGATAGAAGTTGCAGTAAGTTCCATCAGTTATTTAATCACTTTGTGCACCATTCTTTATAAGCCGCCAATATATTGTGTTTGCATAAACAAGCATTCTCTAAAGAAAACTAGGAATGAGAGGTAAAATAACCTGAATAACCCACATAGTGAGGAATATCTCAGAACGTTTGTCGACCAATGGGACGGGTTTGACAGCTCCTCAGTGCTATGATTATTATAAGTAGTGTATGACCTTTGCGTGACCTTGGATTATTAAATCACCAGACTGACATAAAGGTCACATTTATGTCAATGGTTACCACTCACCACCTATATGTACTGAGTTGTAAGGGAGGCTAACTCCATGGCTAGATGCGAGCGGAAACAGCCAGGTGGCTTGCCTGCACCCGGCACCCGCCACATGCCAAAAATCTAGGTCACCTGGCTATATAGCATGGGGACCACAAACAGTACTAGGATACTAACATTCTGATGGGGTATTCACTCAATACAGCTTGTGCCTAGCTTGGTTGGGAGGCTAGATGAAGGGTTAGGAACTCGCCCGCGTTGCCCCCAATGTTGTATATTTATTTCTGATCGCGTATGACCTGTTACAGCATACTGACACTGTCACAAATTGCGAAATGGCAACCATAAATATATCTCTGCAGGATTATGGATCAGTTGTATCAGAATCACATTAGGTTAAGGGATGAGGTGGCGCCGGTGGCTTAGTGGATAGCACACTGGGCTTAGAATCCGGGATTCTTCTTGCGCTTTTGGGCCCACTTCGTACTTTACCCTTGTTGGACTCAGATTGGCTAGCTACATACCTTCTCCGTGGGGCACCCAGCGCAAACAGGAAGTTTTCTATTAACGCATCTTGAGGAAACAAAGATTCAGTAGGTCTATTTCTACATTGGTCAGGATATGAAAGAGGATGTGAGGTCGAAAATTGTATCATGAATTGCACCCTGCGTAAATGCAGACAGATACAGTTGTACAGCTAGTTAGTTGTATGTTTTATGCCACTTTGTTGCACTAATGACCTTTCAACTGAGCCTTTAACAAGACTGAGATTGTTAACCATCACCACTTCTACTTCTTGCTTAACTCGGGAGCTCATCTATATCTTTATTTACAATATAGCTTCCTACAGCAATGACAGGACAATCTTTTCATACCACCAGGACCTTCTGGTGGTAATTCTAGACACAATTTCTAAACATTGCACGGTCACACAAGTTTTGTGCAGGCTTCTATAACACAATCACACAATAATGTTCCAGCCGCCACACACTGCTACACAGCACAATAAGGACCACTCATGCACTGCTGCAATCTACAGAAACATACCGCCCATGTACGGCTACTAAGCACACCATCGCACCATCCGTGTTCTGCCTCAAAACACAACAATGCTCTATGTACTGCCACAAATCACAGGAACACACCGCCCATCTGCTGGTATACAGCGCAACAATGTACTTCCACATACTCTGATCTACGCAGATTCACTCCACGAAGCCTCTCCACATCACTTTGGGTGAATCATAATTTCGCAGACCAGCGTCAAAAGCATGAATAAGTTGATGCCTAGCAATCCAGCCTTGGTAACCTAGCTTTATGAAAGTAGCATTATCATACAGCTAGATAACCAAAGATGAATGATTAGGCTGGAGCATTCATTGACTATAGTGTATCAGTCATCTCTCAAAAGGTTGAAATCCTTCACACGTTTGACAAAGGTCAAGGTAGGGTCTGAACGAACAAAAAACATGCCGTTTGATAATCCCACAATCCAACTACAAGCTTCAGATACAAACAACCTAGGCATATATATAGCCATGCCCTAAGCTTACGCATAAACTTTCATTGCAACAGCTTTGAATACTATTCAGTCTCGACATACCAGCCAGCTGTTTTCGTAAAGTATAAAGAACAGACGACAGTTGCTTTTGATCGCGCGCAATGCAAATCATGCACACATGAGAGTACTGTTGGTACCCAACAGGCACCTAGCTCAAAGAACGTTTGATCATGATGAGCTGAAATTTTTATGGATATGATTTTTATTATACTACCTATGTTGTCTGGCTGTATGTTGGGTGTGAATCAATACATATAGTAAAGCTTATGATTGGCATTTGCATCCTCATCTGGTGATAAGTTTTTTATTGTCGCAAGGGTGTTAATCAAAGAGATTGTGAAGTCCATTGGGACTAGTGATGAATAGAAAGTTGCTAACATTGCTCACTGGAACTTTATGGCGATTGTTATCTCTTTGTGCTTATGAATGGACGACACATTTTCTGCTCGTCTTTCATTTGTCATGCCCGTAAAGGATTGGATAGTAAACATTTTGAAGATAAGATCAGATTTGTTTTATTTGAAACCAATAACCTTGTGCTACCCTTCTAGACATCACGTACCTGGGTACCGCCCTGGGTGCGGTTTTGAGCCACTGTGACTTTAATTCATCTACTAACTTAACCCAGTAACAAAATTTAGTTTTTTCGTCTGTCTGTCCACCAACCAGTTGTTCAACCGATCAAACTCAGTTATATCCAAATGCCATCTATGACATTTTAGTAGTGATTGGGGCTAGTTAACAGTGGATAGGATGAGGGCACCACAAAATGAAATCCTTACCAACAATGCTAATGTGTCTGGGGCTGATTACTGACCTCAATGCTAAATGGGATCCACCAAAGTGAAGGCCGAATATAGAAATAACCATCAATCATACAACCAGCAAATTTCATTTCCACAGTTCTTGGGAAACTTTTGACCTGAGCATGAAAATAGACCGTCGTGGCAGTATCTATAAAAATGTTGCGTGCTGTACAGACTAGTTTGCTCTGGTTACTGTATATGGAAACGAATTGCCCTGAAATGGCCCTAGGCTCTACTTCGTTCACATACCTTACAATCTGTCACAATTGTTAGCCCAATCTTCCGGTAATGAATACAATGTTTCAAACACAGTTGCATACAGTATCGCGCGGTGTGTTTTTTATTGTATGTTGAATAACGCATCTGTTTTCAATCATCCCGAACAGACGTGGCGCATGCGGGTCTAACACACTAGTGATTTCCTCTCAAAAAGTCAGCATTTTTAGGAAATACTGCCAGACAATTACTGACTGCTCCACTTTGTAACCAAATAACCTGTAAGTCATAAAGTAGAGTCTAGTTCCAGAAAGGTCATAGCAACAATAATGGCCTGAGCGATTTAAAGATACCCAACTAGCCACATCACATTGATCAATGAAATCAATTATTAAGCTCAACTACCAACCAACGGACACACTCGTTGTTCCCAAATAAGACTGTGAACTCCACCAGAAACCAAGTCCATTACTCGTATAGACTAACAGCAAAATCAACTGTTCAAGAGAAACAATCTACTACACCTCTGACCACAGATACAATCTGTTTTTGTATATGAAATCAAATCTTCAGAGCAGGAAATGTTGTGGTCACTCTTCGATATTTGCTTTAAGTATCCATACCAAGGTGTTCATAGACACAACACACAGAAGACCTACCTTCACAGGTTAGCAGCCTATATGTACGCTTAGCGTCATCATTCAATCTGCCCTTTGAATTAATGGTTAGCTATATATCTATGCGAGATGCTTCACCGAACATGGTTTGATCACTTACTGTATATTACCTACCGAAATCACCAATGATACAAGCTACATCATTGCTATTTTGTGCGCGTCTGTCATTGCAGAAGCGGTATAAGTTAGAGCTATAATAGAATCTTGAAATATAGGATCCTTTGGTAAACCTGCTTTAAATCAATCTGAAACAGTGCATGCTCTTGATTAATGTGTAAGTATGCTGCTAATTGATTTAGCCAGTGACATATGTTGTAACCGTAACATTGGAATGGTGGGTTAGAAAGTCAGTCCCCGGCCAAAGCTCATCAAGTGGCGGTATGTGGCTCGCCACCCCATTGGATGTTAAACACTCATGTGATTGAATCTGCTTGGCAAGAGAAGATAAAAAGTTTGGTGCAGTGAGTACTTGGTCCTCCTGCCCAACTATACTTTGAGACTCCATCCCCCTCTACCCTCCAGGAGCACTGCACAGTGCACAAGACACAAAACTCAATGCTTCCACTTTAAGCTTAGTACCTTGCACAGCTTCATGTGCCGATGGCACCCTCACTCTGTGAGCCCAGTTTCTTAATCTTGCTATAGCTTGCTTCCGTTCCATTGGATTTTACCCAGTAATTACGGTAGCTCTCCCCTGGGCCGTACAGGCAATAAATGTCAGAGCAGCTTTAAAAAATGCAGGCTTCGGATTTCAATTGGATGATCATAAAACATAGACTGGCTGTCAGTCTGCGATATGATACATTGATTCTACATGATGAAGCAGGTCATGCTTGCGATACGCTTGACAGTGCATGCATTACTAGTGCATTACTGACATCAGAGTACTAGTTAAAAGGAATCTTCATGCTATGTAACCGATATTCATTGTCATTGTGTTGGCGTCCTATAAAGGAATGCTAATTCACCTTTCGTAAGCTGCTCTGAACAGGTCGATCGTCGTGATACCAGCGTGTTGGCAGATGTCCTTCAGTCAAGTCAGTCAGGGGTCAGATCGTTCTTCCGTGCCATATGCCTGAAGAACCATATACAGCTCTATATTCCGTAAATTAGTTTAGTGGGTAGGGTACTTTGGCGCAAAATCCATACGATATTGGTTTTCGGCCCCTCGTCATGCCCGGTTCTCTATGTGAATGTGAGATCCTCAAGTTATTCCTAGCTCATACCGCTTCAGAATCAACCTCTAAGGGAAAGTCGCTGAAAAAGGATGGTGAGAACCCCATCTGGAACAATTAATGTGAAAATGTACTGCAGCACATAGCAAGAGAACAAACAGACTGATCATTGTGCGAGCATTAATTAGATCATCTGCAGAACAGAGTGGCGCTCTCATACTATTTATCATATGATGTCTTCACCATTATGGAGCACCGCGAATATGTCAGTATCAATGCTCCGTCTTATGGTGAGGCTCCTTTTTGTTTAGAACTAGGCTCAATGAACAGGAGCTCGCCATGAGTGAGATTCAAACGGATGCGAGTCCAGCGCTCTACCGTTGTCCCCTCTCACTACACTGCTAAGCAATAACAGCTTTCTGTCATCTGAAGTTAGGAGTAAGGCAGAAATTGATTTACATTGTTATCCAGGGTGAATGCGCCTGCTTGCTCCATATAGAGAAGGTTACTCTATGGGTGGGTCACGCTTGTGTAACGTCGCAATCCGAGTCTCATATGACTATATCAGTAGCCAGATGGTAACAGAACTCAGTTTCAGAGCCACATAAAGCCATGTTGGGGGTTTGATCCAGCAAATAAGTCAGTTAGGTCAATAGGTCAGTATACTATGTGACAAGTATATGACGCCAAGTATCCTAGTCTTCTGGATGACAGACGTTCCTGACTGAGTTTTATTCTAATCTCTGTCGAGGCAGGCATGTCGGCCAATAGGTGATTAATTTTTTATTTTTTATTACACCACTGTTTACAGGTATCAGACAAATTATCAGCTGAAATGACTTTGATGAAAACTAGATTTATCGAAGAAACGCGATCCATGATTTGAAAGCCATCTTTTGTGACAGATTAGTGGGAGAATCTCTCTCTTCTAACATGGATTTACCTGAGGTCAGCAACATATAATCTCATGTAAAGAACTTCTGTTTGACTTGAATCCGCAGAAATAAAGAAGACAATGGAGGATAGAGAGGCATGGAAGGAGACGCCATTAGAGAGCCTTAGACGAAATACCTTTGATTGATTAACAATGTACCGGACTCCTGGTTTACTTAACTGTAACAAATCCTTGTCGGTTTAGAGATAAATCCTAAAATCATCCTGGGTTTTAGAAGGTTCATATTTTTCATTCTAGTTCCACAAGTATCCACCCATTCTCAGTTTCATCTTAATAAAATAAAACTAGCATCAAACATGGAAAAGAGGGTCAATGTTCGAAAGTATAATAGATATATGTTTGGAAGTCATGGATATATGTTTGGAAGTCATGGATATATGTTTGGAAGTCATGGATATATGCTTGGAAGTCATGGATATATGTTTGGAAGTCATGGATATATGTTTGGAAGTCATGGATATATATTTGGAAGTCATGGATATATATTTGGAAGTCATGATTGTGTTGGAAGTCATGGGTAACTTCTCCCCCTGTTGACTAATAGTTGATACATGCACTCGGGCATCAGATCATTGACTAATGAAGCTTCG
>Ga0224501_10004767_pt1 | contig 10696 bp, 5 predicted proteins | sample SF_Oct11_sed_USG_4_FD_169105 | JGI IMG/M metagenome (GOLD analysis project Ga0224501, IMG submission 169105) | Sediment microbial communities from San Francisco Bay, California, United States - SF_Oct11_sed_USGS_8_1 | ecosystem: Environmental > Aquatic > Marine > Sediment | place: USA...
GTGGGATAGCTCACTGTCTGTCCTCCCTATGGCCCGGGTCATGATAGCTCAGTGGGATAGCTGACTGCCTGTCCTCCCTATGGCCCGTGTCATGATAGCTCAGTGGGATTGCTCACTGTCTGTCCTCCCTGTGGCCCGGGGCATGATAGCTCAGTGGGATAGCTCACTGTCTGTCCTCCCTGTGGCCCGGGGCATGATAGCCCAGTGGGATAGCTCACGGTCTGTCCTCCCTGCTGGTGGCTTAACACTGCTATAGAAGATATCGTAGTAATTTGACCTTAAGGCACCTCGCCATTAGGCTTCATTTTAATTACAAACCTCTGAATGCAGAAGTCACCAATAATACCTGTTTACTGATATTTTGTCCAGTGTCATGGGGATGCAATAAAAAAACACTCACTGCTTCAAACCCATACGTGAATTATGACATATCTGCGGGCCAGCAAGCCGAAATCACTCTGTTGTGACAGAGTTATAAAGGCCAGAGTTTCCTCTCCATTCCCCTTAATCCGATAGTCCTACGTTATTAGAATAAAGTTACACAATGCAAAAAGATTTTCGAAATGGTAATTCACTCGTGCGAAACGGAGCGGTACTAGGAATCTCGCAATCACACTGTCTGCGAGCAATAAAGACACAATACAACGATACAAAACTTAGAAATGATAAGGGCCCATTACTATGATTATCACAATATCCTGTTTGATTGGTGTCTGTTCATCGGCCGCCACTCTCAATATAGGAGCTCTTAGTTAGCGACAAAAATGGCTACCAAGATAGGACATTGAAGATTTGTTGTTTATAGACACTCTGAGTCACATGGTATACAAGAGTCTATAGCCTTGAGCCGTTCAAGTTCGAGCTAAATCGTACAGAATGCCACCATTTTGTGTAGTATTTTGATATAACGCATCAACCGCTGGTGAGTTTCATGGTCAGACTGAGGGCTTTAGTGCTTCTAAATCTTTGACCCTTACAAACAACCACGGACTACCGAAGAGTGTAGCTGGGCATAAGCCAGGACAATCGCCTGGCTGAATTTACATTGTTATACAGAGGAAAGACAGTGCCTTATCTCGGGTATAATCTTTGTTAGTGATTCAGTCCGGGTGACTAACTATTGATACGAGCACTCCTTGACTGAAAGTCTTGGAAACCTAAGATCTCGGCGCCTAAAATGGTTCCAATAGACTGCCCTTTTCGATCTTTTTGGTACGAGTTGCTTGTGATTGATTCCCAATGGATATGATGAGCGATCGCGATGTTTGGCTAATTTGTTGTCCTTCCTGAACTATCGATGATGATCTGGTGGTTTTCGTTCTCCGGTGTATGGGCGGTTATCCGAGTGACTCTATAAATGCCAGGATAGTTCAGTGCCTATAGTCCTGATGATGAGGGATAGCGGGGATAGTTCTTTGGTTGGGGGCCGGGCTAGGACTGTAAATGGACTCTGTGTACCGGATTGTGTCTTTAACGCATTCCTTGCTTCATAGACCTTAATGTAAAAGATACTACGGGTCTTATTTAAGCTATCCATATAAAATAAAACTATCAAATCAAATCAAATCAAATCAAATCAAATCAAATCAAATCAAATCAAATCAAATCAAATCAAATCAAATCAAATCCGTGAGAACCCTGATTCACATCATAGTCACACTGAGCTCTTGTTGCGAGTTCGAGCTGCTTACATCCTACGCATATAAAGCTTAAAACGCAAGCAACTCTCACTATGAGGTGGAGCAATTATATTGACCCACTCGTGGTACTCCATGCTAAGCCATAAACGGTAAAAACAAGTATTAAACTTGACAGCTTTACCGGGATGGTGAGAGTCTCATACCAGAAAAAATATCTCAATGAACAGTGCCAATTTAAGCTAGGCTCTCCTTTTCATCTACATGTATACGCCGAATAGTCAACTAGTCAACAATGTACTTCACAAAAGTTAAAGCATACACATTGCGATGATTATGAGTCATAATCACTGACTCACCCTTTAATAATTTCATTGCCAGTGTGTCCATAGAGATACACAGCGGTTATACTAATAAAATGTCTATGGCACATACTCTGGTTGAGAACGCCGTATAGGGCATCGCATGATTTTGGTATGCTGAAAGTTAAGAACCAAAGAAAGTATGGTTCTCTATTTTTGGAGATGGATCGCCTTTCGCTTAGGTTTGATTTGATTTGATTTGATTTAATTTGATAGTTTTTTTTACACGGATAGCTTAAATAAGACCAGAAGTCTTTTTTACGTCCATGGAAAAGGTAAGGACTCAAGACGTTCAACTTAATGAACTCAAAGAAAATTTGTACCCAACTAGGGCAAGTTAGGGCAAGTTAGGGCAAGTTGATAAAAAACCCTCGGTTTAAGGCAAATTAAAATTCCTAACCTGCGATACAATAAGGATAATCCTCATTTCATTCTTACGACTCTCGATTCGAAGTACAAGTCATACCATATTATAGGACTATTACATAATACCATATTATAACAAATGTCCAACTCGCTGACTCACTTCCGCAATAATAATAATTCGCTGTCGGTTGCAGCGTGATGAAGAGCGCAACTAATGAAGTTGCTCACATTGTATTATTGGGGAATGAACTCGTATCATATCATAACAAACCTGAGCATCTGAGCATCAGATTACCGAAGCCCCGGCTCAAAATGTGTAACCTCAAAATGAAAAGAATTTAATTCTTATGACCCTCAATTCGAAGAACAAATCACCACCGTGTGAAACCTTCCACAACTGTCCTGTCCGTGAGCCCACTTCCGGCCTCTTATGTCACGTTTTTTTGCGGGGACGATGGTAATATTGTTTTTTCTGCTATAGCTGTTCGCATTTCCAGTGGGTTATAGGCATGACGGGTATAGAGGGTTTATCCCATGCAGCTGGGGTAACCACAGAATCAGAACGGATTAATCTGGCATGGGAAAATACTCAGTCGGGTCTCAAGCAGATGGTTTGTGCGAAGTAGTACCAGCGAGAGGGGCAACAGAAATAGATGGCGTGATGTCATTGACGCGAAGTTATGAATGAATGGGTAGACGATCTATAGAGTGGGTCTCTGTCAATAAGTGCAAACTGACAATTATTATGGTATGATTGGCGGTTAATGCCAGCGGAGGGGGATAAGTAGTAAGGTGTGTAACAGGATATATACTCTTCATTTGAGGAAATCTATTTATTTATTTATTACTTTTTAAAAAGCAATGAAAGTCTGGTTTATTTTCTCTTTTTGTTTTTCTTGTCTTCGTGAGAGAGAAACTGCAGAAAGTTGTCTATTCAGCGATTTTCAGGGGTACACCATTAGGAGACTTTTTGCTTGCACCCCAGTGCCCCATAGAGAAGATAACGCTATGGGTGAACCCGCTACATTTTTACTTACATGTAAGTTCATCTTTGATATCCTGAAAAGAATTTCTTTTCTTCCTGCCCCATGTTTTTCTAGAGCTACTGGTTCAAATGATTCCCTTACCAACGAGCCTCCCACGTCTAACTGCTAGATATTATAACGCAATGCTTTATTCTTAGGAGAACCTAGCTTTAAATCCCGGCCATGGCAGGCTCCCGTGGTGGGTATGAGCCCCTCTAGGATATTCTGGTAGAGTATGAATTTGACCTGAGCAAGTCAACTTTCACTATAAATTCAATAATTCCCAGGCTGCTATCAGCTTATTGCCAGATGCATGTGGGCCTTTAGCAAGCTTCTCACTCCAAATTGCTAGTGTGGGTTCGGATCACCATGGTAAAAAAAATGGAGGTCCCAACCAGTAGATAAGGGTCAAAATCACTCCACGGTTGTTTAAGATCCGCCTCTTCCTTCTCCATCAGCCGAATTTCGGCGGGTGACACGTAAACTAATAGCTGACCCCCAGGACCATCCGTTCAGTCTTGTAGCTGGTGTTTCGCATGGAATCAGCGGATGCTCTGGAAGGGTGAAGCTAGGCCTTGGGCATAGCCAGCTTCTACTATGCCGACCCTGCCCAGCCTGCCACTTCGTTGCTCTGGTATAGTCGGAATAACGACTGACGACAGGCTTCTACTACCCAATTTAGGGTAGATCATTGACGAACCCGGGATTCTGACCCGGGCAGGTTTCAGCATCTGCATTAGTTCGATTTAATAGAATTTTTCATTTTCACAGACCTTAAATGTAAAATTATCCGTGTAAATTAAAAATAAAACAAAAGGGACAGATTGCTGGAAATGTTTAATTTAATCTCAATGACTGTCCAGTTGATTGAAAGGAGTGTACAGTGTTTTCTCATAACATCCAACAAAGAAAACATATCAAACTGCATTGCCCAGGGACCATGTATGATTATGGCATTTATACCCTCGCAATGCAAATTTACCAAAAACAATCATTGTCATACAGAACCCTACGCACACATTGCATATTTTGTCATGCACGAACCTATAAGGTCAATGACAGGTACTCATTTAATTGTTTCCATTTAGCGATCAGATCAAAGCGTATGTCACTGAAAACCACGAAACTTCCCCAATTTACTTTTGAACCTATTGGCCCAAATCTGACCTTCTAAATCCTAGAGGGGTATAGTTAGGACGTGTTACATTAGCATATAGGAGTAATCATAATTACACCCAATACCCCTGCATGCCTCTGCACCGGTCATCCAGCTGCATGCCCCTGCACCGGTCATCCAGCTGCATGCCCCTGCACCGGTCATCCAGCTGTATGCCCCTGCACCGGTCATCCAGCTGCATGCCCCTGCACCGGTCATCCAGGTGGGATATCCTAAAACTACTATAACACCTGTGATAGACTATAGTAACTATAGTCACTTTGGAACCCTCTTTCAAAAAACCTTTCGTTTAAGAGACATTGGAATATGATGTGGACATAAAAATAATAATCAACCTTTATACACTATATACACTATATAGTGTATATACACTATATAGTGTATATACACTATATAGTGTATATACACTGTAACTGGAGACGCTCTGTGGCTGAGTGGTTAAAGCACTCATCACTGGTACTGAAGGTGCCGGGTTTAAAACACAGCTTGAACACAGTATATTTCAATAGCTCTCTCTGTTCACCCGGCAGTAAATGGGTACTCGACTCTCTTCAGAGCTAAAAAGGAGAAGGCGGTGAGGAAGAGGAGTGGCGCCTCACCTCAGTTACACCGTTTCGGTACAGGTTGGCTCTAACAGCTACTTCCCCGATGGCCATTCAGCGGTGATGGGACAACCTTTGCTTCGCATGCACTCACTGGTGGGTATAATAGACCTTCATGTTCTCCATTGGTCTCTGTCATTTCGAGCAGTCATTCAGCTCCTGCCTTTTGCCTTAGCTTGCTCATCTATCCTCGATCTTCCTCGTTAACCATCCATCCTTCATATTCTTATTTTATTAACGCAGCTGTTTTCAGTTCATGCTATGTGACCAGCCATTGCCATTTGGAGAAACTGAGTGTCTAGTATGTCCTACATAGCAGTTCAAACTAGTTACATTTATACGTCTATTAGGATTAGCATGGAGCACACCACGGGCCCGTCAGTATCAATTATCCACTTTATAATGAGGCCTGTACTTCTGCTTTGAGGTGAAGTTAAAATGAGGAGCACACTCCCAGGTTATCACGGCTGCGAACCCAGGCTCTCTATACCACTGACCTATTCTGCTTTCTAGTCATGTCAACAGACCACTTGAGTGGAGTCTCATGGAATTGATTTAAAGTCAATAGAATTGAGAAAGGTGAATAAATAATCCGTTGAATGGCTTAATTTCAAATACAATGAAAATCCGTCTGCAGCTATCCTTCGCGGAACGATAAATCTGACAGAGGACAACTCCAATTATGGATGACTACGGAGTACATTGACCCCTTGATTCGGAAGAACATGAAAGACTTATAAAGGTTTTTTAATTGAAACTCTTCTCTTTAGCCCCAGGGGCTATAGCTCCAGGGGTATAGTTTAGTGGCATACATGACTTATGCACAGTGAGTCATGGGTAGTGGCGGCAAAGAGAGTATCCGACCATAATTCGGTCCTGAGCTCCAAGAAACTCTCCCTGCTAATCAATTTATAAGAGGACGCTTACTGCAGTCTAGCTCTATAGCTACTATCCAGCTGGTGCCAGTTAATAGCATCACTGTTTGATTGTCTGTGAGCTATGAGCGTAACGGCCTAGCTAAATAATGAGTCTATACGGTGGTACTGGCACTGTGGCTGAGTGGTTAGAGCGCTCAGCCACTGGTGTTGAAGGTCCCAGGGTCAAAGGCACAGCTTGGGCACAGGGTTTGTCCATAGCTCCGTCTGTTCACCCGGCAGTAAATGGGTACTTGACTCTCTTCAGATCTAAAAAAGGAGAAGGCATGAGAAAGAGGAGTGGGTCCCCACCTTCGTTACCACGCTGCTGGTACAAGTTTGCACTTTAACAGCCACTTATTCCCTGACGGTCATTAATGGCTATAGGAACAACCGTTACCGTTTTACTGGCCTGGTATCTTCTGTGATCAATCACAGTTCTCAAGTACACCCTTAGAATCGAGACAGAGAGCAAAGGTGCCATACATATGTTTTACCCAGTATCGCCGTTCATCCGTTCATCCATGTGCGGCAGTGTATAGCCTGTAGCTGGCAGTATATAGCTGGTAGCTGGCAGTATATAGCTGGTAGCTGGCAGTGTATAGCTGGTAGCTGGCAGTATATAGCTGGTAGCTGGCAGTGTATAGCCTGTAGCTGGCAGTATATAGGTTGTAGCCGGCAGTATATAGCTGGTAGCTGGCAGTGTATAGCCTGTAGCTGGCAGTGTATAGCCGATCGTTGTCCAGGATTCGAACCTCCAGCATGATATCATCAGTGGAAGCTCTTCCTGGTTCATAAACAAGGAGTGTACAAAATTAGGGACAGATAATGTTAAATCACATATGTAGAGATACAAAAGTAGGCATTTGTATTTGTATTTATATTAGCATTTGTGTTAAAACGTAAATTCATTGGTCCGCGTTCTTTTTGTAATTATACCAACACCTGCTTTTATGATTCTGTACTCTTATTCATTCACTTATAATGGTGAATTTGGCATTCAATAAATCTCTTTCATTTATTCCAGGTCCTGCCACTTCATAACAAATGCTGGTTTCAGCGGGTCTGATGAATGGATTTTGCCGTATCCAACCCGACAGCTTCACAGTCATAGTGAAGCTGTCGAGCTTAAATATTTGTTTTTTTCTTTCACCAGCTATCCCACACTACTCTAGCCACCGAAATATCTAGCTATCCCATATTACTCTATAGCCACTGAGACATCCCTTTATTCCTGGTGAACAAAATGGTCACATATAGAATAGTATCTCATCTTAGCGCTGGACAGGACATTAGGCCTTTTCACCACACCTCTATGACGGCAGGGAGAGTTCCTGTTTACAGCAACCGAGACTCTCCCAGAACGTAAACGCTTCGTCACTATCACGAATTAATCCCGACATTCAGTCAGCTATGGATTATCATGATAATCCAGACAATTGACTCACGGCCAAGTCCTGTAAATGAAAAAATGGGGCAGTCACATTAATCCAAATGAGTTTATACAAAGAGATCGCACGGTGTTTTCGTTAGTCCACTCGGCCATCTTATTTAAGGGAACTCCTAGGCTCGAGGCTTGTTGGAGAGGTAGGAGCTAGGAATAGTATGAGGAGCCCGCTCTCACAGTGAGTGTTCAGTAGGAGCGTGGGCACTCGGCATGACTAGGACATGAGGCCATGCCGTGAGGACATGAACTCACGGAGCGCCCTGATAGCCATGGAGTTAGCTCCGAAAATTGAGTTTATAGAAAGAAATAGCAAAATTGGGTTCGATAGGTCTATTCTCGAAATTTAGACAATAGCTATTTTTTGAAACCGAACCCGAAAAGTTCTACTAATTTTAGTCAAAAAGATTTGTACAATTTCCTGAGATGAAAAATGCGTACTGGGATTAGAGGATAGCACAACTGCCCACTAAGCTCTAAAACTTTCTCTCTAAATCCCATGGAAAAAATCACTTGTGTCTTCAACTCACTTATGAAAAATAACTTTCTTGCCACTGGATTCATCCCAAAACGCACTCACAGTTTGGTGACATCAAGATTGTGAACTTGACCTCAAACTCGCTTGGGTAACCAGAAAAATTGGTCAAAAACATTTAGCGTGTCACTAAGTGTTGACCACTGTGCTTGACCCAGTGTGGACGTCCTGAACAATTCATTAAGTTGTCAAACCAAGTCATGACCAGCGTCAAGTCATGCAATTGAAATCTACCCCTCAATTTAAGTGGCCCGAATAGAGTACAATCCTTAACTCAAAGCGACGGTGGATAGTGTACTTTGGAATGGGACAACAGGATAACTCAGAAGAAGAGCACTGGGCTCGCAACCGGGGGCACTTGGGTCCTTCTTCTTTTTCTTACATTTGACGGCTACATGTCAATCTGAGTTTCCTTGAGTGCGTCATTAGGAGAATTTCTGCTTGCCCTGTAACCTCGGTCATGATTGCTCCATAGGAGAATGAAGGTATCTCACTGTCTGTCCTCTCCGTGGCCCTGGTCATGATAGCTCCATAGGAAAATTAAGGTATCTCACTGTCTGTCCTCTCCATGGCCCTGGTCATGATAGCTCAATGGGAGAATGAAGGTATCTCACTGTCTGTCCTCTCCATGGCCCTGGTCATGATAGCTCAGTGGGAGAATGAATGTATCTCACTATCTGTCCTCTCCATGGCCCTGGTCATGATAGCTCAGTGGGAGAATGAATGTATCTCACTGTCTGTCCTCTCCATGGCCCAGGTCATGATAGCTCAGTGGGAGAATGAAGGTATCTCACTGACTGTCCTCTCCATGGCCCTGGTCATGATAGCTCAGTGGGAGAATGAATGTATCTCACTGTCTGTCCTCTCCATGGCCCAGGTCATGATAGCTCCATAGGAGAATGAATGTATCTCAGTGCCTGTCCTCCCTGTGGCCCTGGTCATGATAGCTCAGTGGGAGAATGAATGTATCTCACCATCTGTCCTCTCCATGGACCTGCATCAATTCTTGGCCACGGCGGAGTATTTCAAGGCTTCTCCCTGACTGATCACCCTCTACCAACCTGTCATGAGCTAGCATGGCAGAAAATGGTTCGATCTCCCCTCAATGGCACCACACAAACAAAATTTTAGATACTTCTATGCGACACATGACGATCATGTTTGATTGACCTGGAGCATTAGGAACTAGGCATTATAAAGTACGTTCTTTGCGTCACATCAATTGGTGAGGAGTTCATGCACCCAGCCGGAGTGGGGCATGAGCTCCTCACCAATTGGTGAGGAGTTCATGCACCCAGCCGGAGTGGGGCATGAGCAGGGAGTTCATGCACCCAGCCGGAGTGGGGCATGAACTCCCTGCTCATGCCCCACTCGGGCTTTAATTCAAAATCCAAGGCTCATGAGCCAAAAGCTCTAACCACTGAGATATCCCACCATCCTATAGTCACTGAGCTATCCTGCTATCCCATATAGTGCTCTACCCACTGAGCTATCCTATCTTCCCATAATGCTCTACCCACTGAGCTATCCCCATAGTCCTCTAGCCACTGAGCTATCCCATAGTCCTCTAGCCATTGAGCTATCCCATAGTCCTCTAGCCACTGATATATCCCATAGACCTTTAGTTACTGAGGTATCCCACAGTGCTCTACCCACTGAGCTAGATCCCATAGTGCTCTACCCACTGAGGTGTCCCATAGTCCTCTAGTCGCTGAGCGGTCCTGCTCTCCCAAAATAGAATACTTAAACCCGTAAGCTAGCCTAATGACCAGCTAGCACATTCTTATCTCCCACTCCTAAGCATTGTAACGGCTGGGTTCAAAATCAGCGAGCCCCTTGGGCTAAAACACATGAGACGCATTCTACATTGTTCTTCTATCTAACATGAAATAGGTAATAAATCCACGGACCCTTCTAGATTAACAGCCCAAAGTTGGCAATGTCCAAAAGATTACAAATCTATTGCACATTAATTTCCATAATGGAGCACAGATAAACGGTGCCTGGGGAACGGCTATTCTTTATACAGAGTTATTGGAAGATTTGATCAGTGCTCTCGGCAGAATAATTGGCTTCTGACCTGAATTGGTCTCTTTGGCTCTATTAAATTAACCTTGTTTTTGTCGACTCATACCGATGTTATTGTTGGGTGATTATTATGCGTTAACTTTCATAATAAAAACATCTAAGAGGGATTTTGAGAACACAAATGTAGAGATTGGATAACAATATACTGCTTTAGTGTTACCTTAGATTCAGATCTGATCTGTCCACTGAGCTCACTGTTCTGTTTTATGGAATTGTAAAGGTTTTCCGTGAAAACAAAATTATCCAATAGAAATGGTGGCCAGGATAATTCAGTTGGTAAAAAGCAGAGATTTACAATTTGCAGCTCACAGGTTCAACCCTCATTGCCGGCAGGGTGGTTTCTGGTAGGAGCATTTAGCAAGCCTCATTGCCGGCAGGGTGGTTTCTGGTAGGAGCATTTAGCAAGCCTCATTGCCGGCGGGGTGGTTTCTGGTAGGAGCATTTAGCAACCCTCATTGCCGGCGGGGTGGTTTCTGGTAGGAGCATTTAGCAAGCCTCATTGCCGGCGGGGTGGTTTCTGGTAGGAGCATTTAGCAAGCCTCATTG
>Ga0224501_10004768_pt1 | contig 10695 bp, 10 predicted proteins | sample SF_Oct11_sed_USG_4_FD_169105 | JGI IMG/M metagenome (GOLD analysis project Ga0224501, IMG submission 169105) | Sediment microbial communities from San Francisco Bay, California, United States - SF_Oct11_sed_USGS_8_1 | ecosystem: Environmental > Aquatic > Marine > Sediment | place: USA...
GAAAGGAGACTTCGGGTTATTCATGTAAAATTAAATATTCAAATAAAATCCAACATGCTGGGGTATGGCAGTTTATCTAGCCAGGTGTTCGGTATAAACTCAGAGTGCAGTAACAGTAGGAGCCTTACCTGACTCATCATACACATACTGTTTATTGCCTCGACTCAACTTCATCGGCTGTTTAGCAAAGTGCATCGTGCATTTCGGCTGGCTCAATGAGATCTCTTCGCGAATGCCAATAAGTTTATTTAAAAGCTTTTTGTTTTTCTCTTCTTGTTGGGCCATCCTCCTCACAGGAACATTCGAGATTGTTGAGTTACCTAGTAAAACAAATAATATTCCACTATAACCTTGAAATAGCAACCACATTTCTCTGCATTAGATCATATTTCAATTTTGTGCCTCTGACTCAAGTCTAAATGGTTTATGGCTTTGAGCGAATATTACTGTACAATCGTCATGATTCATTGACTCAGTATTACTATGATTGTGAATATGAGCGAAGATGTCAATGAGTATCAGTATGACTCACTGAGTAGCAAAGGTTGCAGCCACTGATCAGTGTCACACTCACAGTCATGCTCATAGGCTTAAAGTTAAAAGACCTACTTATGCTTATTTGGGCTATCTATATATTGATCTACTTCTAGTAAAAACTAAAATCATAAAGACCTTACACTTACATTCAAGTTACAGTCAGAGTCAGACTCACAATCGACGGCACTCGGTCAGTCACTTTAATTAAAAGTTTAAGTTTAGCCTTTAGTCAGTCACTGATTGACTGAGTCTTATTCTGAGAGCCACATGCAGTTCCACTCATGCACAGAGTCACTCTATACTCCCTGACTCAGTAAGTTCACAATGACCATCACTCATTCACAGAATGATGAGTGATGAGTAAATCACACTCACACTGGCCTGAGTGAGTGAGTCTGACTCTGAGCCAAAGTCAAACGCGGAGTCAGACTCCGAATCGGATTGTGAACGAAATTGAATATATGTTAACTCAGACACTGCACTTACAGATTGGCTGACGAATGAAAAACCTCCAGACTTTTCTATACGGTCTTATAATAGTAGTCGAATGTCAAAAGCAGTCGGTGATTCCAGGTGTTCTGAGGTCAGCTGTGTGCGAGCGGTTATGCAAGTAGAGAAAGTAGATAGGAAGAAAGGCCGCTGCCACTCACCAGAGGGAAAGGGATTTGATCGGAAAGAGCCTGGCCAAATAAACAAAAACTAATGCAGGATTAAACAACTCCCAGTAGGAGTACCGGTTAATTTGACCTTGACATTCTGCTCCTGCACCACCGTTTGCAACTGGCAACTCATCTGTCTCGTAGTTGGTGTCCGACCTGTGGCAAAGATGCCAGTGTCCTACATGTTCAATGGCCTTTCTGGCAAACTTGTTTCTGGTCAAGCACAGACTGTTTATAACCCCCAAGTAAGTTTGCACTCTTAAGCTTTAGCTAGCGACTAACTACTAGTAGTAGTACTTAGTAACACTAAGTGACTAACGCGGTGAGTGTGTGCTGTGTCACTCTCAGTCTCACAGTCAGTGAGTCACTCAGTCAGTCACTCAGTCACACTCACAGTGACTGCCAGTGTCACTACTCACTCCGCTATCACTCACTCACTGTCGATGTCAGTCACTCAGTGTCACCTCCAGTCAGTTAGTGAAGTGATGACTGATGAGTGAATCGTTGAATCATTCATTCAACAATAAATTAATGAAATTTATTCAATTATCAATGAATTATGAAATGATTGAATCATTGATTGGATGTGTGAATTCGAATTTGACTTCGAGCCAAGGGCAAGGGCAACCCGATTCCTAACAACTGGTACAGCGGTGTTCAGTAATCCACTGCGCCTGAGTGACTCTGACTGGCTGGCTGACTGAATAACTTACTTTACTTAGTGATTGAATGACTCACTAGTCACTGAGAGACTGAATAAGTCAATTAACTCAGTCTCTTAGTCTTAGTCGAGTAACTTACTGACTCACAAATCACTCTGTCAGTCATTGTCATTCACTCAGGACCTGTTAGTGTGAAGCCTCCAGTCTCAGCCATGACTCTCTCAATTGGACAATTACTTAGACATTCCGAATTCCATTGAATGATTAAATGTACCCATTATCATCGTAATGACGTCTGTCGGTCTGTGCGAGTTTGACTGACTCAGTTTCACTAAATAGCACCATTACATTTCTGCTTGTGTTACTACGTTAGTTACGCATACACTTTGACCCAGGCGGCGACACTCACCGACAGTGATTCATTGAGTCACGCTCACACAGCGCATTGACTCATTTTGACTATCAATGGGTGTGGATGTGACTCAATCACTGTCCGTGAGTGTCGCCGCCTAGGTCAAAGTGTGTGCGCAACTAGCGTAGTAACACTAACAGTAATGCTGTTACTTAGTGAAACTGTAACTGTTCCAAGTCACCCAACACCGCAGTCACCCCATAATACCTCAAAGTCAAAGTCGGTCAGGATTGCCTTCTCCTTATGCATAACTGGGGGCACATATTAATCCACTATCATTGCAACCATTGGTTTACTAATGCACCCATAATTACACTATTGTCGGTAACTTATCATTCTATCTTTCAGGCATTTAAACCAGCAGAACGAATGCAGTTCGTCAAATCCAGTGCCACTGATAAACTTAGCCATGTCAGGAGTAAGTCATTGTCTTAATGCATTGTTATGCCCATTTGAGAGAGCTGAGCTCGCAAACTAAAAATTGTTTTTAAAATAAACTGAAGCTAGCCATAATTTGTACATTGAGTACAGTTTGCTACTTTTCGGATAATCGATAATCACAACTCAAGTGATGATTTGCTAAGTGCTCTGTTTTGACCGATAAATGACATGAACATTTTTAAGCTCGTGGTTCAATGCATATAAAAAATAACCCTTAGAAGACCAATTTTGTTTCGAGATATCTAACCTTGATAGTTCTAAACTTCTTAGTTGGTTTGACTTTGAAAGCTAGTGGTAGTGGACAGAGTAGTATAGTTCTATTCCCACTGCGTCACTGAACATCATCACTTGCAGCACTGGCAGATGCAAGGAGCGGCGGAGGTCACCAGCAGTTAACCGTACCACAGAACAGAATACTTGGAAAGATCCCAGACACAGAACAATATAGAAAGATCATGGAGTTTCAGAGAGTAATGCAGGTTTGTAGGGACACAAAACATCACTCGCCTAGTATTAGTGACACTGCTAACAAGGTGCTCCTTTCTCTGTGTTTTTTCTGTTCTTTAGAAACAGACTGTGGGCCGTTATTCTCATCTTTGCATTGTCACATTATGTTGTGATTTGGTGGTAACCAGTCTCACCTAGGTATGCAGTTATCGTAATCGAAACACTTCGTCACTGTATTGCATTTCCTTGTTGACAGAGACAAGATGGCAAAATGGTTTGGCAGAAGTTTGGCAGAGACCTAGCAGCATACAGGTTTACAGTAGGGCTATGTTTAGTAAGTGTGGCGTACATGGCTGGTACAATGTACAACATGGCCATGCCCAAGAAAGAAGAATAATAGCTTACTTAGAATTTTACTATAATTCTGTTGTGCCTGCTTTCTCAAATATTTCTACGGTTTACGTGTGTAACTCAGTGGTGTCAAAATAAAATCTGATATGCACAGTCGTGTAATCCTGAGAAGTGGTCAGTTCCGCTTTGACACTCAATGGCATCTTTAATTTAGCGTGCTTCAACAGTTTTATTCAGACAATGTGGCCAAAAGTTTCCATCTATTGGTATGAAATACAGGCTAAAGTTACCCTCTTTGGGCGAGTTATGAAGATTCCGGGATAAGTTCAGCAGGTCTGTTCTTCTTATCTGGAACAGTATAAACAGCTGTATCGGTATATTCTACCCATGCACATATAACATTCTATTATCATGGGTAATATAATGTAGTACATGTTTATGTCCATTATGATTTCTATGGGCCCACCTGATGAAATCGCCACCAGTCATGTTGTGCACACCGTCTTCACCGTGCAATAGATACGGTACTCACCCCTCCCGTATAAAGGACATCACAGAACTTCTCACAACTTTCAATTGATTATATTAAAATTGTATGATTAGTTTTACCAAGCAAATGGTTTCATTGTTCTTTTAATTGAAAATTCTTCCAAAATAGGTTGGCCATATTTTCATGCTCATTTCTCTTTCATTAGAACTCTTAGGTACTGACAAACAGTTCACTCACAAATGGATACTGGTTTGGCTGGCATTTCTTCTTCTTTCCTGGCTAGTGAACATACGTTCACTCCTGGTGCTGCAGATCCCGAGGCACTCTCTCTGACATTCCCAATCACCTGGATAAGCAGTGAAACTTAGTTTTTGGTATGTTAATACAGCTTTATCCTTATACACTCCTCTGGGTCCTCAATCCGTATCACAATAATACAGAAGAATTGCATAGATATACCAGATAGCTTATCGGCTAAAGCGCCTGGCTCAAATCGGAAGATCCCAATCATTTTTGCCTCCTCATAAAATTCCTAGCTTATTCCCCTCCAGAACAACCCTCAGGCTTGAGAGGTTATCTATCTAATATGGCCAAGTTTCAAACAGAACATTCAATCACTACAAAGAAAATAAGATTAGCGCGTAGATCCTCTAGTCAAACCTTCTTTGTTCTCTTTCTCCTCATTGCATTCTTAATCCTTGGTTTGCTTGCGATGGTTTCTGTCTCAGAGCTGCTACCCCAGTCTCCTGGGATATCAGTTTCCTCGAAATCACTCTGCTCAAAATCACTGGAAACTGCCGATTCAGCGACAGCATTCATGGTAGTTTCAGGGTTGGTGCCTTGACGCGTGTCCACAGGTGTCTCTACCTCAGTCTTGGGCCCTGGACTGGTTGGCCGGGATAGTATAGATGCGGTATACGGAGGTGGGCTAATGCCCTGGTGTATAACATCAGGTACGGATACATACTGACTTGGTGTCGTGGTTTCATACCCACCGGCTGAGTCATCTCGGGCATCTGGAGCATTATTTATAACCTCTGCAGATGGGGTCTCCGTATTTGGTCCAGTTTTCCTACCAACAGGTACTATCCCAGTGTCATTTGTGGAACTAACTGGTGCCTTGGAAAGTCCAGAGTCACCTGCTTGTGAGTCGGCAATTGCTGGTTGAGCTAATGGGTGGGTAGCAGTCTGAATCGGTGATGATTCGCCTTCTCCCGCTGCTGATTGTGCTACAAAAGTGGTACAGACAATAATTGCTAACCCTTTAGCGAGGGAATAAATGTTCTACCAGTGTTCTTGTAGTATAGGCTTCCCAAAAGGTGTGCTTTGAAAGTCGCATTTTCACCCAGCACCTAAAATTTTGTCTTATTGTACTGTCCCATCAATATTTTCTAGTCTAGCCCGTAAAATGATGCCGTTACTATTTGATGGTACCATTCTGTAGATGATTATACCATGCTTCTCTGTATGAATGTAAAACGACTGGATACCTTTGGCTTGATCTTCGTTGATAGCGCCTCTTCCCATGTAGCTTTGATCTCTAGTACCACCACTTCTACCCTGATTCATTGCCCGTAGCTCGTCTATTTCGTCTTCTGCTGTGGGCTTTGCCGCATATTGTCTGTTCGCTTGTTGCACCAAGCGTTGTGGTTGCTGCGGTCCTCGACTCAAGTTTGACTGATCTAATTTACCTTGGTTATCCTGATGCAGAGACATTCGTGGGGATTCTTTTTGTTGCCGTGCGGCATTGAAAGATGGTTGATATTGGGCATTCCCTTGACTCTTTGAAAACTGGTTCTGGGGTCCCTGTGGTGTCATTGGTCTCTTCTGGATGAGATTATTGATAGGTACAGCTGTTTGGTCTGTAATCAAAGACAAATGTGTGCATATCAGCAGCTACCTCTCAATTATTTAGTCAACCTACACCTAAATTCATATTGATGAAGGCAGATTGAGCCCATGAGAGTACAGCGTTTTAGCAGAAGGCCTTACTACCTACAGTATGGTGTCTGGTAGAATATTCCCTCCATGGTTGTGTCACTTGAGTCTTCACCGTCATCGCTATCTAACGGATAGGTCATGGTTCCTTCAGAGTTCATTCGTCTTTGAGCTGCACTGCGGTAACTAGGGTGTGTGGGCATGTTAGTAAATGCATCCACCATTGATACTTGAGACTCCTTCTCCTGTATAATGTTTGGACCATTAGGGTACCGTTTATTTGTGATCACTGCATCCTGTCTCCATCTGACTTGGTTTGCATAGATGTTTGATCTTATTTCCCCCGTGCTAGTAGAGACATCGACTAATGACTCCACTGACTCTATAACCTCCTGTACTGTATAATAACGGGCGCTTTGTTGAACCTTGTTGCTGACAATCGCATGCGGGGATTTGCTGAAAACCTGCATGTCGGGCATGCTTGTAGATGCATCAACTCCTTCTGAATCTGTAATCTGTTGAGACAAAAGAAGGTGTTGTGTGCTTGGAGGCAACTTGGTGAAATTGACTGACCTAATATCGGGCATACTAGTGGAGGCATCTACTACTGATAGCTCTGAGTTTTCTTCAACCAACTCAAACTCTGTACCATCAGTTGCTGTTGGTAAATCTTCAGATGTGCCTATCACCCAATTAGCTGAGCTAAACCGCCTAATCTCTGTCTGAGTGCCCGTGATCGAAGATTTTCTTGTCATGTCATCCATGCCATTCATTGTTTTGTCATATATTGAGCCAGGACCAGGCGCAGTGGTTGTCTCTATAACTTTTATTATGCCTGGTCTTCTCTCTGAGATAGACATTCTGGGTCTCCTCATAGCTGCCAGACTGTGGTGATTCTCAGGCAGCAGTATACACTCATGTAGTGATGCAATATGCTTCTCCAGGGGGGTCCTAAGCACAACCTTCGCTGTGGTTATATCATCATTACTGCTAAGGTATTCACTTCTATACAGGATTGATATCCTGGCCCATGTCTTAGGGGTTTCAATATCATCTATCAGCAGACACTGATTTAAAGACACGGTGCGGTCTATTCGAGAAGATCTCTGCAATATCTTAAAGGGCTCAGCATAGTTAGTAGCGGATTCCACGGCTGATATTTTTGGGTTTTTCACCACTAGGGATGACACTGGTGCAGACTTGTCTAGGAGCTGGCCATGCTCCAGCGTGTAGGTTCTCTGTATGATGTTTATCACTTCAATAAATGTGACAATTGGGTGCAAGGTACTTGACAGTCGGGGGTATCTCACAGATAGGCGAAGGCTATCTGTCGGCAAAGTCTTCTCCCATGTAACATGTTGCTGTTTAAGTGATGCGAAACGATTGAAACGCTCGCTAGATATCGCCGCTGTTCTTCCTTGCACGGTTCCTAATGATTCAGTTTGTGACAAATCCAGCTTCATCTCGCTAGTTGGTATCAAGCTCTGGCGTCGATCTTGCATCAACACCTCAGTTTCGGATTCACTCATCTGGGAATCTTCTCTTGGTTGCGTCTGGGACTGAGATGTCAATACTCTTGATTGATAAGGTTCCTTCATACGCCCATCGGGTTGACTCTGAAGTTGTCTTGTCAGAATTGACGATCTTCGCCTTTCATCAGGGGTTAGGATTCTTGCGCGGAGTTTTTGAACAAGATTTGGTGGTGCCTGCACCAAAAGGGTCTGAAAAGAGCGGGGATCAGCTATTAACCTGGCTATGCATAATACCTCCAATCATACCCCAGATCACAATCATCCCGTATTCACAATCAGCTGTTATAATGAATGCGATTTGGTTTAAAAATGTCATCATATAAGGCTGCATGCAAAAATTATCTGGCTTTGCGTATGAATGCTGCGCTGGACAAGTAAGTTAAGATTACCTTCCCTCAGAATAAAATTGATTTAGACAATTCAATAATTGAAAACCTTACTGGCCCCTCATTAATGACTGGAGGGAAGGGTTAGTTGATTGAGCTGTCTACCTGTGAGTCCGATTGATCTGAGCTACCCTCTGTGACAGATGATGAAGGTTCAGGAATGCGACCGATTTCCTCTCTCATTGTCATATTCGAACTCGCCTCTCTAAAAAAACATTGGTATGAGGTGAAATGTAAATATACCTTGCCAGAGAACACTGCATCCATACAAGAAGTCCCTAGGCTAGGTAAAACGTAAAATATAGGGTCATCACCAAAGGAGGCACACAGGACTCTTTTTAATTGAATTGTTGACATTTTTATTTGAGTCACTAGAGACAATGCTCTTCATCTGATTCTTCAGACCCTTCAAGAAAAATCTCCTGAAAACCTTCCCGTTAAAAACGGCATCGGCTGACCCTGCTTCCACCCAGTCCCTCATCAACCGGTAGGCTCCGTTAGGACTGCTGGATAAGGCAATGATAATTTGGCAGTTTGAGATCATGCCCTTAACAGCTTTATCTGATCTCCAATTAATGACTCGGGTAGTGCGAGAAGTCTTACCTCGACAGTAAACGAGCTACTCTCGGCTGACGCAGCCATGTTTCAGTCTGACCAACACTTTGCGATTTCGGTCTAACTATGCTCGGTCGAATGCTGTATCGTGTTCCTGTGAATCGAAACGGAATCAGGAATGAAACTCACAGAAGAGCATCTCCCAATATATAGTGCCGACAGCATTTTGTTTTACTGTCCTACGTGGCCATTCTAGCTTAGCAGACCTCAGAGCTTATGACATTGATTTTCTGGTGCATTGGTAGATAAGAAATTATGTCAGGAACTCCGATGGCAGGGCCCGACACGAACAGTGCTCGATTCTTACAACCTCATTCCAAACATTCCACCCACTGACTTAACCAAGAATATAGGCTTATATTCCATATTTGTGGGATATACTACCTTGGGATGGCAATGAGGATCGATAGTATTCCGGCTTGGAATATCCCCTGGCAGTAGGTTTTAGTATAGAGCCGCCATAGCGTAGGTCCATTCTCCCTAATTCACCAGGAGGCCTATCAATAAGTGGATGGGTTAGGAAGTGTTCACAGAGACCAATCACAGACCTTGTATCAGGGATGCCTTGTAGTGAAAATGGCCAACAGGTTCTGTTCTCTCCGGTAACCCTTGCTCTATCTCAGATGACGTTTGGTGTAAACCTAAAGTATCCTCAACTGTGGAAGTGTCGACTTTTCAGTGAGGCAAGAACTTATTGGTCTACTGTTTAAATCATCCACTTCAGGCGGTGATAACCATAACTTACGTAGCCTGAAGCAAGTTGAAGGATTCAGAGCCATTGACACGCATTGGACCATCTGCTTGTTGTGCGGATGACCTTCTATGCCGTGTCCTGAAAAAATCTTGGTAGATATTTCTTCTAGACGCATGAGAACTGATGAGATGTGTTAGCATCATCTGAGCTGATGTCATGGAGAGGCTGTACTCTGCAGAGTGCACTGCCTCAGTCAGCACTATGCTTATGTTAGTGTCCTAGCTAACTGTTATGCACTATTGTGAACCGAATGTGACCTGACCCCTTGGCATTCGGTAAGTCGCCACAAACCCCGTTACATGCTAAAGAGCCAAGCTACCTGTCTATAGGAATTTTATCTGGCCTACTGGCTTGAGGCTGGGATGATGGGTGGGGAGAATGAAATGAGACTCTCCCTCTCCTTGCCCTTCACTCTAGCCGTATGCCGAAAAACCAGATCACCGGGCTGTTGGAAATAGTTTACCGAGTTATCCGAAGTTATCCCCACCAGGAAGACAACTAGTTATACAGGATTTAGTCATACAGGCTGCCTTCGTGAATTTCATGCACTTACTCAGCATTCTCTCTAAAGTCAGGATCTGGTTGAAACTGTGTATCGGCCAGGCCGGATCTAAAATCAAAAGGGAACATGCTGTGTCATTGAAAAATTTCTATAAGTGGGGTCTACCATGCTGGGTGTTTAGAATAGAGTTATCCTCTCCGTAGAATAGGCACTTGCAGCCATATTTTGTAACCGCCATAGGGAGCTTGTGGTCATATTCACTCAGGCTGTCAGTCAAGCAGCCCATTGAGTTACGGAGAAAGTAACTATGGTAGTAAGTTGCTAGGGACAGATGAGAGGAAGTTTGTAGCCCTGCATGATTATGTTAGGTTAAGATGGGAACTACTGGCTCATGCAGTTAGAATATTCATGCAGATGTAATATTCAGAAAGCATTCCTCAGTCCTCACTGAATATACGACTCGGATCAACTCGCTCAGTAATGTCAAGCATTATAATAAGGTGGTGTTCGGGCATTTTGTCAGTATCGCCCAAAATCCAGTTTGCCAAACGAGAACTTTGTATTCGGGAATAAAACATACTCCAGTAACATATGTCACTGCATACTCCTTCTTGTTTGCTCCTTTCGCTGCCATCATTGGATGCGATTGACGCGGAACAAACTTTCACTTTGAAGGAAATCACCGTCTATGACACACTCAATTTTTCTTTGTTTCCATTCAGTCATGATAGCTCAGTGGGATAATGAATGCATCTCACTGTCTGTCCTACTCGTGGCCTGGGTTCTGATAGCTCAGTGGGATAATGAATGCATCTCGCTGTCTGTCCTACTCGTGGCATGGGTTCTGATAGCTCAGTGGGATAATGAATGCATCTCACTGTCTGTCCTACTCGTGGCCTGGGTTCTGATAGCTCAGTGGGATAATAAATGCATCTCGCTGTCTGTCCTTCTCGTGCCCTGGGTTCTGAT
>Ga0224501_10004769_pt1 | contig 10694 bp, 5 predicted proteins | sample SF_Oct11_sed_USG_4_FD_169105 | JGI IMG/M metagenome (GOLD analysis project Ga0224501, IMG submission 169105) | Sediment microbial communities from San Francisco Bay, California, United States - SF_Oct11_sed_USGS_8_1 | ecosystem: Environmental > Aquatic > Marine > Sediment | place: USA...
CTCGGTGGCCGGGCTCCGGACTCTCTGGGATCCGGACTCCCGGGGGCCGGGCTCCCGGGGTCCGGACACTCTGGGATCCGGACTCCCGGGGGCAGGGCTCCCGGGATCTGGACTCTCGGTGGCCGGGCTCCGGACTCTCTGGGATCCGGGCTCCCGGGGTCCGGACACTCTGGGATCCGGACTCCCGGGGGCTGGGCTCTCGGGATCCGGACTCCCGGGGGTTGGGCTCTCGGGATCCGGACTCCCGGGACCTGGGCTCCAGGGGTCCGGACTGTTTTAAATGGAGGATTATTATAAGAGCCTAGAGTTCTAGTAGTCAGTAATAAATCACTGGTTCTCAGCTATACAGCAATAATTAACTAATGGGATAAACTGAGATTAGCATGATCAGTGTGAATCCTAATATACAAAAAATGCTACCTCCTCCCGCTCTCTATGAGTAAAGCGTGGCTTTATATTGAGAGGCTAGCCCAGACAAGTCTATACAGTACTAGTCATAGTGTTGTTATTGTTCTACCCTGCCTAGCTCTCTGCTATTCTCTATATCCTAAACCTGAGGGCTCTCCGTGAACCGAGTTTAGAATTGGTGAAGAACTTGACACTCACAAAGGGAGTCCACCTATCTAACTTTACCAGACACTCACAAATCTGACTTTCAAACAGTTGATATCTTGTATCTCCTAGCTTTTTCATTGCCTACACAACTGTTGAGGCTTGACCGGACCGTCCCTCATTTCATTTCTTGATCATGAATTTGTACTTCTATTTTCTTCGTCATGGATAATTTTGTAAGCAAGGAATTGCCTAAATAATGTCATCTACGTAAAATAGAATTAACCTAACCTATGATGCTGCTTTCTAGGCTAGCTTATGATAAAGATTTATTTGCTAATGGGATATTTAGCTAGATATTTAGGTAGGCGACCAGTCTTACCAGGGTTAGGAGTAGGAGAGAGGGAGTCCAGGTCTGAATGATGGTCTCCATTATTATAGCTGCTAAACCCGCTACTGCCCCCTATACTGGAGACTGTAGTGATGGCATCTTCTGCTTGGCTTTTAGGCAGTAACAGTCCCAGCCGCTCAAACAGATGATTCTGAGCTACATCAGGAGGTGGGGGAGCGACAATCTCCTGGCCTACAAGTCAGCAATCACACTACTATCACAGTGAAGAGCAAACAGAGAGAGTTGCTTTGCTAGCCAGCAGCATTTGCTTGCAGAGGGGATGTCTGCCTACACAAGAACCATTGATCCAAGCTCTAATATCCCTAATGCAAATCCCTGTGTAAACATGAAATAATTGTTACTGGCTACTCAAGTGATTCTCTGCATTTGTAAATGAGGAGAAGAGAGACTTTGCCCGGGAGTGCAAATTTATGTGGCAGCAAATCCTTAGCAACGCTGCCGAAGGCACTGCTGTGTATATGCAGCGACACTTATGTGACTGGTCCACGCGGACACTGAAGCCGGGTATCGGGAAGTAAGGTAACCTCTGGCCAACCATCGGTCAGATCCCGTGGATCCCGATCCGGTTTGCCGGCGTTAGTCGCCGACTGGGCACCTTCGATCATTCATTTAGGCAAGTAAACACTCTGGGCCATTCAATGAATGAGTTTGCACTATCGGACTCCATGGGTGTTCGGTATGAGGCAAGTGTTCAATCGTGTTTTATGATACAAACTCATCAAGGCACAGCGAAAACCATGTATCCGTGAACTCAGTTTTTGACCTTGAGTTCAGTTAAATTGTATGATGGATACTAGCTCGCCTGAGGCAATAGTGATCGAAACGGTGTGTTATGGTGACGTGTTGGAAACTCAGACCATCAGTTTAACGTACCATCTGGGGAATGACGTGCTCTGTCTGTCAATGATCGCCTGTCTACGAGGGGATTCCCAGAATAGGTCCGATCTGTCATGGTTTTTCCAGGGCAATAGCTATCAGAGTAGTGATCTTGCTGTCCGAGAGAACCATGGCATGACTGAGTGTGAGGAATCCCATGCTCTACAAGGGTACAGAGAATCATATACAAATGGACTGAAACCGAGCCTCTCCTACTAGTGAGGAGAGAAAGGGTGTTTATCACAAGCGGACAGAAAACGAGCCGCTGCAACTAGTGAGGAGAGAAAGGGTGTTTATCACAAGCGGACTGAAAACGAGCCGCTGCTACTGGTGAGGAGAGAAAGGGTGTTTATCACAAGCGAGCTGAAACCGAGCCTCTGCTACTAGTGAGGAGAGAGAGGGGGTGTTTATCACTCTGCCTGCTAACGAGGGCAGTACCCGCTTCTTGTGACATACCTTACACAAAAACTGTGAAGGTCGCAATTTAGACGCATTCAGGTATTTAGTTACAAATACATGTACGCGTGAGACAAATTTTGGTTATAATCCAGTGCATTTATAAAGATTTATCTGAAATTACCCGCAGGGTTTTCTCTCTGGATAACAGCTTTGGCTGTATACTCAATTCTGTTTCTCTCACGCATTTTACCAACGCTGGGTGAGTGGAGAACCAGCAATGTCCTAGAAGTGTTTAAACTGTTCCACATAGGAAATACAATCGACTAACAATGGAGCCAAGCCATCTCAGAGAGAAAATCAGACGAAAACCAGCGTGCTTTTAACGCCAAACACGCCGCATATTGTTCAACGAATTCTAAATATCAATCATATTCAATTATAGTCATTATTACGGAAGGCTTGGGTATACAACCTAGTCATTTCGCCTGTTTTCATTTCCTGCCTGAATAGATTCTGTTTTCAGTTTAGTATTTTTTTTCTGTCATCTTACGTACGCGTGAGTGAATGGGATCAATTGGGCGTATTTTGTACTGGCGAGTCGCAAAATTCTACAGGCGAATCGCGACTCGGTTCTGGCTGGTGCACCACCAGTCACAGGAGAAAGCCGACAGAACAAAACCAGATTATGCTGCCAACCGACTGATCCAGGTATCAGTCAGCAAATAGCGAGATGGTTTCAATCGCCCAGATTTGAGGTTTTAACCCAATTCGGTGGCTTACCATTATGGCAGTTTATAGCAGAGTATTACTGGGAGGAATATAGGCAGTAGTGGCTGTTTATAGCGCAGTATTACTGGAAGGAATATGGGCAGTAGTGGTTGTTTTTGGACTCAGATTTAGCTAAAATAGTTAGTCCTGATCTTCAGACGTAAAGCCAGTGGCTGCCACTTATATTGAATAAGACAATAGTTTCGAGTCCTCGCTCGAGATTATTCAGCTTGGTCTCTTTGCATACATGATTGATTTTGCTACCTGATAGAACAATACTTTCATCAAGAGCTACTTGTAATTTGGCATTATTACAGCAGTCTGAATCACTACTGAAAAGGCCCACCTGCTCTATCAGGGAGTGGCTTCATAGAACAGACCAGGCAGCATAGAGCCCTCACAGGTTAGGCGACATAGAGCCCTCCCGGGTCAGGCGGCATAGAGCCCTCCCAGGCCAGCCGGCATAGAGCCCTCCCAGGTCAGCCGGTATAGAGCCCTCCCAGGTCAGGCGGCATAGAGCCCTCCCAGGCCAGGCGGCATAGAGCCCTCACAGGTCAGGCACTGGTGAGATGAGAGACCAATTGACAAATCAGCAGCTCTTATAACTGATAAAGGAAAATGAATCAGAAATAACCAAAGAAATTTTAATCTTATCACACTGAAGCAAATCCCGAGAAAAATCCCGTTCTGAGGACACAGCGAGGGAGAGGGGTAACCACTGAATGCAGATAGCGCCAAGCAAAGATGGCGGATAGCGCCTAGTAAAGATGGTGGACAGCGCCTAGTTAAGATGGCGGATAGCGCCTAGTAAAGATGGCGGATATCGCCTCGTAAAGATGGCGGATAGCGTCTAGTAAAGATAGCGGGCGAAAATTTTTAATATTTTTACCTGCGCCAGCACGTCCACGTATGTTTTCATTGGTTCTCATCCGTGACCTCATCACTACTGATTCATTATCTGGACAACTGAGAACACTGAGCTGCTGACTGTAGCTACCCTGCTGACTGTGGCTACCCTGCTGAGTGTGGTGAATGAGAGAGTCACTACCCTGCCGAATGTGCTGACTCTGGGTGATACTGGGTGCTCGTGGATGCTGTCCATTAGCTTTCAGATCACCATTAGCTAAAAATACTAATGTCTATCAACCCACCAGACAGTAACTGACCACTGCTATGACTAATGCTCAATAAACTGGCACGGTCGCGCGCACACACACACACACACACACCTTGTGAGCTGGATTTTAATGAATTCAGCATTCCTTTCAGTGACAGCTGGTTTCCCAATCACCACCTAGCACGTGACTGAACGGGCCTTTCCTGCTACACAACCCTTTAGGCCTTCACCCAGGTATGAGAACAGAAGCTGCACTTGTGATATCCCATTGACTAACTGGTGGCATGATTACAGTACCCAGAGCTAGCATGGCAATTAAAATATGTGTCACGGGTCATTGGTTTCATTACCTCCTAGTGAATGGAGGGCAGTGAGAGCTGATCACTGGAGACAAACTATCAAACAGAGTTTATATTCAAACTCAATAAATTATTCATAATCAGTGAGAGGTATGGAGAGGCTCTGCATACCAATTAGGACTGCGTAAAGCCAGCGTCAGGTGTTGATCTGTTGAAGTATGGCAGACACATGGGTAATGAGTTAAAATGATTCTAACCTTCAGATAAACTCTGATTCTAACCCTCACATAAATCTGCCACCAGTTCATTCAGGTCATGTAAACTAACCCAGGCTTAGTGGGTGCATAAACCTCCCACTGATCCTAATGATGGTCTTCATATCCCCCCTCCCGCAGTCTGATCAATGACAGGGGTATGCATATGCAGAAATCGAGCTTGACTCAGCGTTGCCCCATAGGGAGATAAATCTATAGTTGAGTATCCTTTAATTGGAGAGCTCAAGCTCGCACCCGTGTGCCCCATAGAGAGTAACTCTATGGACGAGTCTATAAACTTACCATAGGCGGAAGTGTAATCACCGAATCCGGGGGTAGGAGTTTTGGGTTCCGGGCCGACATCGCAGAGGGGACAGCGTTCAAGTGTGAACATACAGGAGTAGCAGCGGCTGTGACCGCAGAGGTCGATAAGAGGTCGCCGCCTCGCCGAGTCATACTGGGACCGACAGGAGGGACATATCGAGGATAGCCGCTCCATCTACTAGTTACTAGTTATATACAATCCTGAAACAAGATGATCATAGTATGAAAAGGGGTGGCACTAGAAGTGTATACCACATGGGATACATAAAACCAGCATAGAACAGCCAAACAGCTATGCCAGATCGCGCGCTGTGTCTGATTTCAGTAAAGCGGCTGGTGCAGTATAGCAAACTGCGTATTGACAAAGAAATCGAAACAGAAGTGGAAATAATCCGGCAACTTAACAAAATGTCAATGAAGTTGCTGGTTTCCTTCAGTTGAAAATGAGAACTAGCAGTTACAGGCGGAAACTTGGTATAAATAACGCCACCCAATCCCCTATTACTGTTTATTCAAAACATAATCATGACAAATGGATCGGCTGGATTTACCAGTCACAGTGATGAATGCAGTCAGGCCTCCTAAGGGCAACCGTCTCTCGCGTCTCTATACAAGTACCCGTTGGAGCGTTTGTCACTGCAGCTTACTGGAGGATTATGCCCGATTTAAGTTAAATGCCATTCAACTATTCCAACGAGGAGCTGCGCGCTAAGGGAGAGAGGCCAACTGAGCCTAGAACTAAATTTGTCTGTTATCCTTGTAACCATTGGCTGGATGCGGCGGATGTTGTTTGATATTACCTCCCATGCTGTAGATTAAAAATACAACTGGTGGATGGAAGCCTCCGAACTCTGACTAGAACTCCAAATCAAGAGAGAATGAGGACTTTACAGTTTAGACCAAAGCTACTGAGCTGCTCCGCATTGGTATATTGATACTCCCAGCAGGAGTAAGATTCCATTATCTCGAAATTTATCCCTCAGTGTCTATTTAAATCCCAGTCCAGGGCTTAGCCTCTGGGTCAGCTGGCCTGAGCTTATATTGTTAAATCGGTCAGCACACATCTTATTTTACTTTGGATTGATACAACAACCTGCTGATGAAACAACTCTCTTAAAGGTCATCAAATGGTAGTTTACACTGACATGAGCTCAACATGAGATGACATGAGCTCAACATGAGATGACATGAGCTCAACATGAGATGACATGAGCTCAACAATTGAGCTATCCTTGTCATCCATTTTTAACAAAAAAGTTAATGGTTACATGAACATACATGTACATGTAGCTAACTTATACTAATTTATGCCCAATGTCTCGTGCATACGGCAGTTACTTAATGGCTAGGATATGGAGTGACCAGAGGTGTCACGCGTGTATTCACAGACCAGTGAGTCACAGTCAGTAAGAGGTAACTCGGGCAAACGCGCTCAGACTCGGTGTCTGACACGAGTAGATAGGACACCAGAGAGAACAATCTAGTCTCTATAACTTAGCGGTACACACTATCACTATGTCTAGTTCATCTACCTGAAGTCCTCAACCAGTGTGTGAAGAGTGAAGTCTGAAGACCAAACTGAACACACTACTAAACTATTGTAGCTTCTATAAACCGGTGATTCTCAGGAAACAAGGAACACTGAATAGTGAGCACCTGAATGTGCTCAGATGAACCGCATCCCAGAAAGGTTTCACTCAGTTCACGGAGTCAGTCATTCAGTCATTGAGATTGAGTGACTCAATCACTGACAGTGAGTCTGACACTAGTGACAGTGAGTGAGTCTGAGTGAGTGAGTGAGTGAGTGAGTGAGTGAGTGAGTGAGTGAGTGAGTGAGTGAGTGAGTGAGTGAGTGAGTGAGTGATAACAGAAAAACCGGTGTTGTTGGCAGTTTTACGAGTCATGATCTGATCGGTAACCGGCTGTTACTTACGACAAGTATGAGAGATAGTGTCTCGGTGATAGAGTAACTGTACAATCCATTAGTATCCAAAACCTAGACAAATAGAAACCTGCCAGACAGAAACTCAGGTGCTCGTCAGTGCGTGCTCTAGTTACAGCCCTCTCGGTTTAAGCTAGACTAGGGTACTAAAGAGTACCCTCGCTAGACCAACGAGACCCGCTGACTAGACTAGAGACTACAGCCCTGGGGCTTAATGAAGGATCCGCCTACTCGCCGTTAAAGAGACCACAACTACGCATGTTGTTGGAGTCCTGACTACAGTGGGGATTCGGCTTTCTGGCATAGGATTAGAACGATTCCGTATTCAGCTCGGTGTTGTCAGATATAATTCATAAAAAGAACGAAATTCAACCGGTGTAAAAAAAAATTAGAGAGCTCTATAAACAATTGCCTAAATTTTCAACCATCAGTGAATATACAATATTTATATTTCTGTATTATATTATCATCAAAAGACGAATCACTCCATTTCTCAGGGCAGTGACGTTCACAAACACTTGTCACCTTCAGCCTTTCGCTTTACAATTTTGGGCCAGTTATTCATACCAAAGCAATTCTTTCACTCATGCGTCTACTCTATATTATACTCCCGTGGTACTGTTAATTCAACCACTGAGATGGTTTTTCAGGAAGCGGGATAGGACTTACACGTCTGGCCGTTGCACTGTTATCACAATGTCAGTCGGAAAAAACAAGACCTTTGAAGTCTGGTTGAACCTCCCTGTCTGTACTAGCGGCTAGCCCACTCCATGTCTGTACTAGCGGCTAGCCCACTCCATGTCTGTACTAGCGGCTAGCTCACTCCATGTCTGTACTAGCGGCTAGCCCGCTCCATGTCTGTACTAGCGGCTAGCCCGCTTCCTGTCTGTACTAGCGGCTAGCCCACTCCCTGTCTGTACTAGCGGCTAGCCCACTCCCTGTCTGTACTAGCGGCTAGCCCACTCCCTGTCTGTACTAGCGGCTAGCCCACTCCATGTCTGTACTAGCGGCTAGCCCACTCCATGTCTGTACTAGCGGCTAGCCCACTCCCTGTCTGTACTAGCGGCTAGCCCACTCCTTGCCCTGGTCTTCCACTTAGCACACTTAGGCCACATTAATCTATCCTTACCAGACCATCATACACCATATGCAGTGCCTGCTTCCCTTGATATTGGTCTGGGAGAGGAAAACTTTCCCTTTCCGAATGGACACGGATCCGCTTTTGACTGGTTTAAAGCGAGTCTTATAATCTTTTTCTCCTATTTATACTCCCAATATTCCCTGTGCAGGGTCGTGGAGTTCGTTACCTTGTTAACAGGGAGACTTTGCTGGAGCTCAGAAGCAAATTAAGGTCGGCTACCCTTCCTGCCATTGTCTTTTTCTGGGATTCGAACCCACGACTCGCTGCGCGCAAATTGTGTATTCTAACCATTAAGCCACGACCACTCCCTAAAGCAAGTCTTATAAACTATTAGAGTATATGTTGACCTTATTCTTGAACTGCTAGTCAAACACACAATGCAGTGATTTGTGGGAGCTGGGTTTTCTGCCAGGGTGCTCCGTTATCCCAGAGCGTGTCCACTCGTCAGTGGAACCGAAACCTCTGGGGCTCCTTCCTTCCTGCTCCGACATTTCTCGCCATGCAGGGTGAGCAATGCATTTTGTACTCAGCCTCTGGGTCATAAGAGCCAGAGTTACCAATGGTGCCACAGGGAGGGGTACGGAGTTTCGATGACCAACAGTGCTAGAAAGCTGCTCTGTACAGCAATATACCTTGTCACCATTTGGCTATCTAGGGGAAGAGATCCAGTGTCTGTACGCTTTGCTGTTTTTATCACCCAGCGCTAAGCTGAAAAGAGCGCCACCATCACACCGCCAAACACAGTAATTGGTACAGTCTCTAGAACTTGACCTCTTATACACTTATTTGGATATAACCATCATACATGCCTTGAATTACATACTATTTATAAGTCAAGGCACCATAGCCAGTCTGCAGGAATCAAAATTACAAATTCTCCACAGTAACCCCACCCGCCCGAAACGCCAGGTAACCTAGCTAAGTGTGTTGTTACAACTTAAATATTAGATTAGTTATTGCTCACTGCCAGGTACCAGCTAGTAATGGTAAGTAGCTATAGTGTTTAGAGGGACAAACCAAGGCACCTGAATGGCTGATATAGGCGAGCCTGATGGCGAGAGGCGAGAGAGGGCGCCTGATGGCGAGAGGCGAGAGAGGGAGCCTGATGGCAAGAGAGGGAGCCCGATGGCGAGAGAGGGAGCCCGATGGCGAGAGGTGAGAGAGGGCGCCTGATGGCGAGAGAGGGAGCCTGATGGCGAGAGGCGAGAGAGGGAGCATGTCGACGAGAGAGGGCGCTTGCTGGCGAGAGACGACAGAGGGAGCCTGAAGAGAGTGTTGAGTGTGACTGAAAGAAAACTAAATCGTGAGACTGTCGGCTAAATGTAGAGGGAACATGACTGACTAAGATAGTTAGATAATCAGGGAGGAGTCACACCTATAACTTATCGGTTGTAGGCGACAGGATGGCATTGGTGTATAGTAAGGAGATTCCTGACTATACAGACAATTCTACACAGACAGTTTAGGCCGGGATTATATCTACCGGTCTGTGGTGTAAAGTGTATCTGGAATTACTAACTCGATAGCAAGCTACACTGTGTGGACACTGTATAGGACGTGATTAAGTTGGTACTGCATGTCCCACCCTGTGGACACACAAACGCGCACAAACGCACGAGCGCTCATGCACACACAGGCACGCGCTTGGTCGTGCTTGGGAAGCATTTGGTTGGACCTGTGGGTCAGTCCAGGAACTCAATGGAGTCTATAAGGTTTAGCCCCTCTAGGCATAATTTGATTAGAGCAGCACCCCAGTAGTCAATGTGTAAGCGACCAGACCCGCCCGCCAGAAAGGCCAGGTAACCTCGCTAGTGTGGCGGTATATTGGTTTGGTGTTGTCCTCTCAACAGTCGGTTGCGCTATTGCGTACCGCCCAGTAATGCGATGTCTGCACGATGTCGCCTCCGACTCTCGGTGGGTCACATGATTTCACCGCCCTTTGTTTACATGAGATGAGCACGCGCGCGATCACTTGACAGACCGCATCCCATTGGTCAGCTCTGATTGACCCCCGGGCAATCATTGGACCTGATGAAAAGAGATAGACTCTGATTGGCCATGACTAATACACACCCTTTCAAGATAAGGGCGGCACGTGTGACAATCAGCTCTTGAAATCAAGTGCAAGTTAAAAATATAGCGTCACTAGGCTGAAAGTTTCGCACACGAGTCTTTCTATTTTATGGCTGTGAATTCGTTCAAACAACTCACTCTTATGAGACTATTTCCCCCCACTGGAGAGGCTACGGAAGATGGACGGGGCAGCTCTCTCACCAATTACACCGCCGTCAGCGCACACAAAGGTGAGTAAACAGCAAAACGCGGTGGTTTACAGCACTCGTACTGGTAGTGGGAGTGGTAGTGGTAATCCGTCAAGTAAAGCCATCCGCCTGTTGGCGCAAGATAGCCATTCATTTGTGATGTTAATTAAAGTCCATAGTGAAAGTTGTGGCCCTCTGACCCCACCATTGAAAACCGTGTCCGAATATTCATTGTGGGAGTTGGACCAGACTGACACACTCAGCTCACACAGTGACACTAACAACAGACACCGACTAGTGACTGTGGGTGACTGTCTGGTTTGGTTTATTAATGGCCGCATTCCACTCC